>LAZR01000123.1_pt1 | contig 101060 bp, 99 predicted proteins | sample 329461 | NCBI WGS metagenome assembly LAZR01 (sample SAMN03002196, study PRJNA259156) | marine sediment metagenome | biome: sea floor; feature: Hydrothermal impacted sediments; material: marine sediment; isolation source: Loki non-amplified sample from Loki's castle hydrothermal vent sediment ... | reverse complement strand
CTTAGCCGGCCATTCCGGTGGCCACCTCCGTCACACCTTCTGACGTCCGATTTTCCACCACCAGCGCGGACACTACCAAGAGCCGGCACCGCCATGCGGAAGTAGAACACATCGCCACGCCGCGTGACGCGCTTTAACGAACGGGGCATGATCAACCGTCTGGACCAGGTTTCTGTACCAGGGTCTACGGCTACCAACGGCGATGGCTGAAATACTCTATCCGCGTCAATGACTTATGCGGATTGTGGCGGAGAGGGGGGGATTCGAACCCCCGATACGCTTGCACGTATGCCGCATTTCGAGTGCGGTGCATTCGACCACTCTGCCACCTCTCCGGCCGAAACCCCGAATCGATCGGGGTATATTATCGAAGGCACGGCGGCGACGAATGTTGATCTCGTTGCACTTCCGCGCCCGCATTCTTGTGAACCGAGGCATGGTCGGCGCTGCATCAGCGCGCGGCTCTCTTATCAAAGGCTTGGGCGCCGACACAAGAGCAAAGGCGCCGTCTTCGTCACTTCATCGCCCGCCGACAGCCTCACGGGCGAGTTCCGCCGGCCCGTGGCGGCGATCAAGCGCCCCCGCACGGTCCCCGTGCCAGCGCGGAAACGAGAAAGGCAGGCACCGGTTTTTCGCGTGCATTCCCTGCTGACTAACAGGGATCGATCATAACGATCTGGAGCCCGGTGACGCTGGCCAAACGGATAAACCGCCCATGCATCAGCACTTGTTCTCGGAGCGGCCCGCCCGAACGTCGGCTTCGCCGATCCCGCCGGCCGGGACCAGATCAAAAAGCGCCGGTACGGGTGGCCAGACAAGCTCGGCTCGGGGCGCGAGGACCTCCAGCAGCACGCCGAGCAATGCCCAGGCCGCCTCGTCGTGCTGCAGATGATGGCTGAGCAGTCCGATCGGCTCGCCCTCGCCGCCGCCATCGAGGCGATGGTCGATTTCGGCGGTCAGAAGTCGGTCGGCCTCGGCCGGCGCCAGCCCCCTCGCCTCGCGCCAGTTCATCAGGTCGAGATGGGTGTTCAGCCGGTGCGGCTCGGCCGACGCGGTGCGGCCGAAGGTGGACAGCCCGGGCAGCCCCGCCCCCGGGAGCCCGGCGCGGACGCCCTCCCCGATCCGGTTCCAGGGCGGCACGAACGCCGGCAGGAAGTGATCGGGGAAGAGACCGGCCAGTGCCGCGCGACCCGCCGCCGCTTCGTCGAGCATGCCGCCGATCGGTCGGTGGTCGCCGAACTCAGCGCGTTTTTGTCCCTCGGGCGCATGATTGGCGTGGCACCAGCCGTGCAGCAGGACGGCCACCGAATCCTCGTCGGCGAGCGCCGCGGCCAGCCCCGCCTCGACGCCATCGGGGATCACCGCGAGCGCCAGCGGCACACCAGCGGCGCGGCGCAGCGCAAGCAGTCGCGCGAGCGGCGCGGTCGGCCGGCGGGCATCGTCGTCGCGCCACCAGAATTCGAGGATGCGGCCATCGACGCGGGCCGCTTCGAGCGCCGCGCGGGCAAACGGAAACAAGCCGGCGCTCACGCGGCGGCGCGCTCGGCCGCCTCGGTCAGCAGCCGCGCGACATGGTCGATGCCGGGCTCGGGTGAGAATTCCCGGCGAACCTTTGCCTCGCCGGCTTGGCCGAGACGATCGGCAAGCTGCGGATCGTCCATCAACCGCGCCATCGCGGCGGCGAGTTCTTTCGGATCGCGCTCGGCGACCAGCAACCCCGTCCGCCCGTCCTCGACCAGTTCAGGGATCGCCGAGACCCGCGTCGAGATGACCGGTACACGGTGTGCCTGCGCTTCCATCAAGACGTTGGGCAGCCCGTCGCGATCGCCGGATTTGGCGATGCGGGACGGCAGCACGAACAGGTCGGCGCCCGCCAGCAGCTCATAGACATGCTCGCGCTCGCGGCTGCCATGCCAGACGATGCGCTCACCGATGCCGGCCTTGGCGGCCTGCGCCTGGAGCTTTGCCGTCAGTGGCCCTCCGCCGACATGCTCGAAGCTCCAGTCCCGGTCCCTCAGCCAAGCCAGCGCGCGGATGAGGTCGCCATAGCCCTTCTTCTCGACCGTGCGGCCGACCGAAACGATGCGAAACGGGCCGCTTCTCCGGCGAGCCTTATCGACAGGCCGGATCTCGGAGAGGTCGAGGCCATGATAGACGAGTTCGACCGTGCGCGGATTCGCCGCAAGGGAACGCAGATAGTCGAGATTGGCCTTGGTGCAGGTGACCCCGAACGCGGCCGAGGCGAGTTTTTCGGTCAGCTCCCACGGCTGCGTCGTCCAGATGTCCTTGGCGTGGGCCGAAAACGACCAGCCAAGGCCGCGAATCGTCGCCGCATAGCGAGCAACGGAAGCCGGAGTATGGAGATAGTGGGTGTGCAGCCAGTCGATGTCGGTGGGCAACTCGCGGGCGAGGACGCAGGCCTGGCCGAAGCGGCGATAGCGGTTGGCCGTCGGGTCGCGCTTCAGGTCCGCCTCGAACAGGCGCCGCGCCAAGCCATAGCCCGGCTGACGCTCGGCGAAGTCGCGGCCGGCGCGCACCCGGGGCGGATCATCCTTGAGATATTCGGGAAGATAAAGAACCTCGGCGCGGATGCGGCGATGGACGGGATGAACCCGCGCCTCGGCGGGCTGGCGTAGTGAGACGATGAGTTGCTCGACGCCGCGATCCTCCAGCCCCGCGATTTCCTGAGCGATGAAGGTCTCCGACAGGCGCGGATAGCCTTTGACGAGTGTGGCGATACGCAAAGGCATGGAATCGCTGATTCTCCGGTTCGCCGGCGGCGACATCGCTCGCGAGAGGTGCATCGCGGCATCTAGGCGACAAACCGCCAGCCTGCAAGGCGAAGCGTCTCGCGGCGGCCGGCGGTCAAACCGTCATTTGACAAAACTTCGGCGGTCGAACCTTACTGACAGTCACGACGCCATGAGGACGCATCGATGGACCGAACGACAGCGCGACGAGGGATTGGCTCGCGGAGCGTCTTCGCAGCAGTCTTGGCCCTGTCGATCGGCATAACGGCCGGCTTTGCCAACCATATCAACGCCCAGACCTTCACCGCGGAACCGGCCTCGCTCGCCGCCAAGGTTGCGGACGGCGCGTTGCCGCCGATGACCGAGCGTCTGCCGCAGACCCCGTTCATCCTGCCGGTAGACAACGCCTGCCCGGCCGATCGCCCCGGCGGTACGCTGCGGATGCTCGGCGCCAGCGCAAAGGATACGCGAATCCTCCCGGTCTTCGGTTACGCACGTCTCGTCGGCTACGACGAGAACTACGACATCGTGCCGGATATCGCCGAGAGCTACGCCGTCGAAGAAGGCCGCATCTTCACCTTCCGGCTGCGGCCCAGCATGAAATGGTCCGATGGCGCGCCGTTCACCTCCGAGGACTTCCGCTATTTCTGGGAGGACATGGCGAAGAACCCGGACATCGCCAAGTTCGGCGTTCCCGCCGAGCTGCTGGTCGATGGCGAGGAACCGGAGGTCACCTTTCCCGGCCCCTACGAGGTGCGCTACGCTTGGACAGGGCCTAATCCGAACTTCCTCGCCTCACTCGCCGCGGCTCTCCCCTTCGAGATCTTCAGGCCCGCCCATTACCTCAAGAAGTACCACGAGAAATACGCCGACCAGGAAAAGCTGAAAGCCAAGATTGAGGCCGCCGGCCAGCGCAACTGGGCCGCGCTGCATTTCAAGAAGGACCGCGGCCACCGCAACGACAATCCGGATTTGCCGACACTGCAGCCTTGGGTGCTCGCGACGAAGCCGCCGGCCGAGCGGCTGACATTCGAGCGCAATCCCTATTTCCACCGGGTGGACCTGAGGGGCCGGCAACTTCCCTATATCGACAGGGTCACTTTGACGATCGCGAATTCCGGCCTGATTCCGGCCAAGGTCGCCAATGGCGAAGCCGATCTGCAGGCCGCCTATCTGAGCTTTCCCAATTACCCGTTCCTGAAACGCGGCGAGAAACGCAGCGGCTACGAAGTCCGCCGCTGGGAATCAGGCCGCGGCTCGCATGTCGCGCTCTATCCCAACCTCAACGTCACCGACCCGGTCTGGCGCCAGATGATCCGCGACGCCGACTTCCGCCGAGCCCTCTCGCTCGCCATCAATCGGGCCGACATCGACAAGGCGATCTTCTACGGACTGGCCGAGCCGGGAGCCAATACGGTCCTTCCGGGTTCCCCGCTGTTCACCCCGGATCTGCCGACCCGCTGGGCCGCCTACGATCCAGACAAGGCGAATTTGCTTCTGGACAGCCTCGGCCTCAAGCGCGCCACCCGTGGCGGGCTGCGGCATCTGCCGGATGGGCGCGAGATCCGCATCGTCGTCGAGACGGCGGGAGAAAGCAGCGAACAGTCCGACGTCCTGCAGCTCGTGCGCGACGATTGGCGCAAGGTCGGCGTCGATCTTCTGATCCGCGAATCCCAGCGCGAAATCTTCCGCAACCGCATCAAGGCCGGCTCGACCCTGATGTCGGTCTGGACGGGGCTCGACAATGGGCTGCCGACCCCGGCCACGGACCCGGCGGAACTGGCGCCCTCCACAGCCGAACAAATGCAATGGCCGGGCTTCGGCATGTGGGTGGAAACCGGCGGCACGGGCGGCGAGGCGCCCGGCGACGGCCCGGACCTTGCCGGCATCCGCGAGCTCATCCAACTCCGCCAGCAATGGATGCGGACGACCGACACGGCGGAGCGCAGCGCGATCTGGAACAAGATGCTGCGGATCTCGGCCGATGAGGTCTATACGATCGGCATCGTCTCGGGCGTCGATCAGATCGTGGTGGTTTCGGACACGCTACGGAACGTGCCGGAGCGTGGCGTCTACAACTATAATCCCGGCGCCTATTTCGGCATCTATCATCCCGACGGATTCTGGTTCGATTGCCCCTCGAATGTGGCTACAGGCTCGCCCTCGTGATCCGCTACGTCGCCCGCCGTATCGTGACCATGGCCTGGACGCTGCTAGCGATCAGCGTTCTCGTCTTCATCATCATCCAGCTGCCGCCCGGCGACTATCTGACCAGCTACATCGCCGAGATCCAGGCACAGGGCGAGAACGTCTCCGCCGACAAGATTGCCTTCCTGCGCGAGCAATACGGCTTGGACAAGCCCCTCTGGGCGCAATATCTTGTCTGGGTCAGTGGCCTCCTCCAAGGCGATCTCGGCTATTCCTTCGAATACAATCAGCCGGTCGCGGACGTCGTCGGCGATCGGATACCGATGACGATCCTGCTCAATGTGGCGACGGTCGTCTTCGTCTATCTCGTCTCGTTTCCGATCGGCATCTATTCGGCCACTCACCAATATAGCTGGGGCGACAACGGGCTCAGCGTCCTTGGCTTCCTCGGCCTGGCGACGCCGAACTTCCTGCTGGCGCTGATCCTGCTCTACCTCGCCAATGTCTGGTTCGGCACCTCGATCGGCGGATTGATGGCGCCGGAATACATCGACGCGCCGTGGTCGCTCGCCAAGGTCGGGTCGGTCCTGTCGCATCTGTGGGTGCCGGTGCTGGTGATCGGCACGGCGGGTACGGCCGGCATGATCCGGCGGCTACGGGCCAATCTCCTCGACGAGCTCAACCGGCAATATGTCGTCACTGCCCGCGCCAAGGGGCTGCCGGAGCGCCGGCTTCTGCTCAAATACCCGCTGCGCATGGCGCTCAATCCGTTCATCGCCGATCTCGGCAGCCTGCTACCGCAAATCGTCTCGGGCTCGGTGATCATTTCGGCGGTGATGTCGCTACCGACCACCGGGCCGATGCTGCTCTCTTCGTTGCGCAGTCAGGACATGTATCTGGCCGGCTCTTTCCTGATGTTCCTGGCGCTTTTGACGGTAGTCGGCATGTTCGTCTCCGACATCCTGCTGGCGATACTCGATCCGCGTATTCGCCTCGGCCGGAGTACGGCGCGATGAGCCCCACGCCCCACTTCGTCTCGCGCGAACCGTTCGATCCGGAGGCGACCATCGCCGCGGGTTCGACGGTGTCTCGAGCCTACATGGAGGCCTCCCAGACGAAGCTGATCTGGTGGCGATTCCTGCGTCACCGTGTGGCGGTCGTCTCGCTCGCCTTCCTTCTGTTCAGCTATGCCGCGATCGTCATCGTCGAGATGATCGCACCCTACGAACTCCAGACCCGCAACACAGACTTTATCTTCGCTCCGCCGCAACCGCTGCATCTCGTCCACGACGGCCGGTTCGTCGGCCCATTCGTCTATCCGCTCGATTACGAATTGAACCTGGAGACATTGAAGCGCGAATACAGCGAAAACACCTCCCGGCCGCTGCCGCTGCGGTTCTTCTGCCAGGGCGACCCTTATGAATTGTGGGGCATTGTCGAAGCCCGGTTCCATTTCGTCTGCCCGCCCGAGGGGGGCACATTCTTCCTGCTGGGCACCGACCGGCTCGGCCGCGACATGTTTTCACGCATCTCCTACGGAGCGCGCATATCGCTGACCGTCGGCCTCGTCGGCGTGACTCTCAGCTTTCTTCTGGGAATTACTATCGGCGGGCTCGCCGGTTATTTCGGCGGGTGGGTCGATTCCGTCGTGCAGCGGACGACGGAAATCCTGCGGTCGATCCCGGAACTACCGCTCTGGCTCGCCCTTTCCGCCGCGCTCCCGGTCACCTGGAGCCCGCTACTGATCTATTTCGGCATCACCCTGATCCTGGCACTGCTCGACTGGCCGGGGCTGGCGCGCGCTGTGCGCTCGAAACTCTTCGCGCTGCGCGAAGAAGACTTCGTCGTCGCAGCCGAGATGCTGGGCGCCAGTCCGCGGCGGATCATCTTCCGGCATTTGCTGCCGAATTTCATGAGCCATCTGATTGCCTCGGCGTCGCTGTCGATCCCGACGATGATCCTGGCCGAGACGGCCTTAAGCTTCCTCGGGCTGGGTCTGAGGCCACCGATCACCAGTTGGGGCGTCTTGCTGTCGGAGGCGCAGAACATCGAGGCAGTGGCGCTCTATCCGTGGTTGCTGTTGCCGATGCTGCCGGTGGTCCTGACCGTGCTCGCCTTCAGTTTCGTCGGCGACGGCTTGCGCGACGCGGTCGACCCGCATCACTAGCGCATCGATTATTCACCCGCGCCGGCGGCGCGGAGCGGTACGGCCTCGGCCAGACGCGGCGTGAACAGTTCCATCCGCCGCTCCACACCGCTGAGGGCATGGACGCCGACCGTATCCCAGCGTTCGGGCAAAAGCGCGGCGACCTCGGCGCTGGCGAGCACGCTGAGATCCATCGTCTTGGTCAGTTTCTCGATGCGCTCGACCTCGGTGACCGTCGGTCCGATCACCGTGAAGGCCAAGCGCTCGGGCACGCCGATATTGCCGAAGACGACGTTGCCGATATTGAGGCCGATGCCGAAATCCATCGTATCGAGGCCGCGTTCGCGCCGGGCCGCGTTGGCCTCCTCGCGCATCAGGAAGGATTCGCCGACAGCCTCCAACACCTTGGCGCTGAGGGCCGCGGCGTCCGTCGCGTCGTCCAGTGGAAAGATCACCAGCACGGCGTCGCCGATAAAGGCGAGCACCTCGCCGCCGGCCCGGATCGCCGGACGCGCGGCGCATTCGAAATAGTCGTTGAGAAGCCGCAAGAATGCGGCGCTCTCCAGCCGACCGGTCAATCGGGTCGAGTCGCGCAGATCGGAATACCAGACCAGCGCCCTCGTGGTCGCCCCGTCGCCGAGGCGGATATTGCCGTTGAGTACGCTATGGCCGGCCTGCCGTCCTAGATAGGTCTCGACGATGTTGGTGGTGATACGCGACTGGATGATCGTCTTGGACACAAGGGCGAAAGTCTGCTGGATCGCCTGCAGAACGCCGAGGTCCTCGTCGGTAAACCCGGAAGAGCGGTCGCTCGCCCAGATCACGAAGATTCCGGCCGTCGCCATATCCATGAACGTGCTGTGTTGCGAAAATTCGGTCGAAAGGGCGATGTAGTCGGTGTAGCCCTCGGCCGCGAGTTCCTCGAATAGCGGGAAGTCGAGAAGCTTGCCCGGCCCGGTCAAACGCCGCCGCAGGACGGGAAGGTCCGCTTCCAGCATGTAGCGCAAAGGGCTTCTCTGCCAGGCTTCGGTGTTAGCGTCCTGATGATGGAAATGCTCCAGGACCGTGTCGTGGTCCCGCTGCCACTTGATCATTTCGGCTCGAAACAACGGATGCAGGGTCGGCCAGTTCAGCCGGGCGCGAGCGATCGGGATGCCGATGCCGCTCAGCCTCAGGCAAAGCTGATGGAAGAGTTCCTCCAGATTTGGATTGCCGAGTGCCTCGCGGATAAGCCAGTCGTCGACTTGCTTTGCCAGCCCCATCTCAGCCGCCTTCCAGGATTCGCACGCCTTCGCCGATCTCGAGGGTCAGGCCCGTGCGTGCCACGATCGCTCCGGGAAAGGCATTCTGCGCTGTCGTCGCCAGAGCTTCCAGCCATGCGTCGGTTCGCGAGATATCATGATGGAAGATAATGAGATTTTCCACGCCGGCGGCGCGGCAAAGCCGCACACCCTCCTGCCAGGTCGAGTGACCGAAGCCCTGGAAGGTGGGAAATTCCTCGTCGGTATACATGCAATCGTAGATCATCAGATCCGAACCGGCGATGAAATCGCGGATCGCGGCGTCAGGTTTGCCTGGCTCGTGCTCGGTATCGGTGATGTAGCAGAACGAACGCCCCGCATACTCGATCCGATATCCCACTGCGCCGTTCGGATGATTCAGTCGAACCGTTCGGACGCGGATGTCGTCGGCAAGCGTGAGAACGTCCGGCGGACGAAAATCGCGGTAATCGATGCGCGCCGTGAACTGCTTCGGCGTCACCGGGAAATAGGGCGGGCACATGAAACGCTCGACCATGCTGCGGCAGCTGGTTTCGTCCAGGAAATGCCCGGCGTGAAGCCGCACCACGGCCTCCTCCGTATAGAGCGGAAACATGAACGGCAGGCCCATGATATGGTCGAAGTGGCAGTGGGTGAAAAGGATGTCGAGGTTCCGAACGCCCTCATAGCAGAGCTCGCGGCCGCAGCCGACGATCCCTGTGCCTGCGTCCAGCACCAAGACACGGTCGCCGCAGCGCACCTCGATACAACTCGTATCGCTGCCGAAGCGGGTGTTGGCGGCGGCCGGCGCGGGAATGCTGCCGCGCGCGCCCCAGATCTTCAGCTGGAAGCGGGTCAAGCCTCGCCATCCCGTGACGCGGCCAGATTGCGCGCCCGGACGAGTTCCTCATTGGTGTGGGTCAGGCGTTCGGCCAGGCTGCGCATCACTTCCGCAGCGATCTCGGGGAACTGGCGCAGGAGCTGCAAGAACGAATCCTTGCGCACCCTCAGCGCCGACACATCCGTGCTGGCAGTCACCGTCGCCGTTCGCGGAGTATCGCAAAGGATCGATATCTCACCCACGACATCGCCGGGTCCGAGCGTGGCGACGACGTAGTCACCGGATTCCGTCTCGACCGAGACCTCCGCCTTACCCTCGACCAGCACATAGGCCGCGTCGCCCGGTTGTCCCTGCCGGACCAACGCCTGTCCGGCGCGATAGGCGATCGAATCAGCGGTGAAGGCGATCAGCTTCAACCGGCTCGGCTCGATGCCGGCGAAGATCGGGACCGACCGCAGAAGGTCCATTTCGGATTTAAGAAGCGTCACGTCGTCCCTCTGCCCGCGGTCGTCTGAATCATGGCCATACCCGTATCCCTCAGGCCGGCTCGTCGACCGCGCGATCGACCTTGCGACGCGAGGTCGTCATCCGGCCGTCCCGAAATTCGATCGTCCGATCGAACAATTCCGCATGTTCGGCATTGCTCAGAACCCACAACACTGTCTGCCGTTCAGCACCGAGGGCCTCGCGCGATGCAAGGACGCGCTCAATTGTCGCCCGCTGGCTGTCGCCGTCAAGAGCGGAAATCGGACGGTTGAGAACGAACAGATCGGCGCGCTTGAGCAGCGCCCTGGCCAGGGCCAGCTTCTGCCGCTGGCCGGAGGACAGGCGCTTGGCGCCGCTGCCGATGTCGAAATCAAGCCCGATCTCGAAGACGACCTGGGATAGGCCCGTCTCGCGCATGGTCTCCATCAGTACTTCGTTGATGCGCGCCGAAGCTTCCGCATAGCGATCGACGACGCGGCCAAACAGCACGTTGTCCTGAAAACTCGCGGCGCGATTGACCGCGTCGGGCGAATGAATGGAGACGGCCTGGGCCATGTCAGGCTCGAGGCCTTGGCGGAACCGTTCGCGACCTTCAAGGATCATCGCCTTGCTATCTTCGTCGAGGAGCCCCAGTCGGTGGCGTGGCTCGACATAGCCGAAGGCCAGTTCCTGGAACGCGCATCGATCCTCGTCCGAGACGTCCCGCTCCCCTGAGGCACGGCGCAGGGCGGCGCGAAAGAAATCGACGTCGTCGGGCGACATCAGGTCGACATTGTCCATCAGCGGGTTGTCGGGAGACAGATCGCCGAAGATTTCGATGAGGGTTTCGGCGATCTGCTGTCCCATGTCGAACAAAATCCGGTCGAGCCCGGTCTGCTTCAGGACCGCCCGCATCTGCGGCCGCGCGGCGAGCGGCTCTCCCTCGGTGGCCTCCGCCAACGCAATGCCGAAGACCAGATTTTCAAACAGTGTCGCGTAGTCCGAATAGCGGTCGGCGTCGAAGGATTCGAAATAATCCTCTTCGCCGCCCTCTTCGAGCCGGGCACGAAAACGCTGACGCGCCTCGAGAATACGTTCGGCCACCTCGTCGGGCAGGTCGGACGGCAGGCGGTTGCGCAGTCCAAGCCGCGAGATGTCGAGCCGCAGCCCGGCAATCTCCAGCACCTCGGCAAGACGCGGCGTCAAGGCCTCCGGGCCATCGACACCCGCCGCCTTGTAGTCGATCCAGTCATCCCGGATATCGAGGTCGATATTGCCGGACTTTCGCGCCTCCTCGAGCCGGACCGCCTCATCGCGTCCACGGCGCTTCTCGCGGATCAGCGGGGCGTGGCGCAGACCATAGACCAGCGCCTCGCGGATCGACATTCTGGGAAAATAGAGGCCGGCCTCGGTATAGGCGATGCGGCGCCCCACAAAGGATTCCGGCAGGCCATCGAGTGCCTGGCCGTCGATGCTGATGCGCCCTCCGGCGACATCCACCAGCCGGACGAGCGCCTCGGCGAGGTATTCGCCGCCGCCTCCGACGGGCCCGACGACGGCCAGCGCCTCGCCGGCAGTAATCCGCAGGCTTGCGGGCTCCAGCAGATCGTTGCCCGCCTCGTCGGCGATCCTCAGGCCGACGATGGAAATATCGCCGTCGATGCGCGGCGGCTCCTCATAAGACACCGCATGGATCGTCGGCGAGAGCAGGTTGCCCAGGGCGAACTGCTCCCGGATTTGCGCGTATTTTGACTGCACGTCGACGCGAAACTGATCCCAGGTGATCAGCTCCTTGAGCGGTCCGGGCAAATCCTTATAGGCCGCGATCACCGCGACGAGCTGGCCGATGTCGAGCCGACCGACGATGACGAAATAACCGCCGATCAGGTAGAAGATGAATGGCGTGGTCTGGGCAAGCAGGTTGTTGACGAAGTTGGTGAGGAATTTCCACCGAAAGAAATCGTAGCGAATCCAGAGGATTTTGCCGAGGCGGCTGCCGAGTTCGGCTCGCTCCCAGTTCGAGGTGTCGTTGGTGCGGATCGACGGGATGCTCTCGACGATCTCGCCGATCCGGCCGGACAAAAGCCGGGCGGTGAGCTGGCGAGCGCGGGCAAGGACGACGAGGCGCCGGCGCATCTGGGGGATCAGGATAAGCTGGATGAGCACGATGGCGCCGGCAATGGAGCCGAGCCAGACATTCTGCAGGAAAATGAATACGAGGGCCGTCAACGCCTGGCTGAGCAGCAGCGACGGGTCGGCGAACGCGCTGCCGCCGAAGCCGCCGACGGGTTCGGTCTCGTCCTTGATCATCGACGCGATCTCGGGCCCGCGGATCTGCTTGAAGCGGCCGGTCGGGAAGCGCAGCACCCGGTCGACCAGCTGATAGCGCAGGCGGCGAAGCAGCCGCTCGCCGAGCTGGCCCTTGTAGTTCGACAGGTAGAATTTGAAGAGCCCATTCACGACGACGAAGAACAGGAAGGTCAGGCTGAGGCTGAGGAGAACGCCGAACCGATCCAATTCGATGCCGTCGAATAGCGCAAGCGTCCCGCCGCCGAGAAAATCGGGGATCGGCAGGATCACCTCGAAGACCGTTTCCGTTTTACCCGGCTGCCATTCGCCCTGGATCGGACCGTTGACGATGCGCTTCGGCAGATCGAGCGTCAGATAATAGAACGGCAACGAAACGACGAGTACGAGGAACAGCCATATCTGCTGACGACGCGTATGTCGCCAGACGTAGCGGAAGATGCTTTCGTCGAGGCTGTCATGCACCGCCATCTCAGCCGACCTTTGGCGGGGCGACGGACATGGATGCCAGGAAATCGAGATTGGCCGCCCGCACGAAATGATCCGGCCGGGCCTCCAGCAATGGCCGATCGATCCCCTCGACTACGGTGAACGGCTCCGGCCATTCGCGACGGCCGATCTCGCCGGCCGAGGGTATATGCGCGAAGTCGAGCGGCCGCGAGGGATCCGCATGCGGCACCGCTTGCATGAGCATCTGCGTATAGGGATGCAGCGGTGCGTGAAACAACTCCCGGCGCGGCGCGAGCTCAACGATCTCGCCGTCGCACATCACCGCGATACGATCGGCGACGTAATTCACGACCGCCAGATTGTGGGAGATGAACAGGTAGGTGAGCCCGCAAAGGCGCTGCAGATCCTTCAACAGGTTGAGGATCTGCGCCTGAACCGAGACGTCGAGGGCGGCCACCGGCTCGTCGCAGATGAGCAATTCCGGTTGCAGCGCCAGGGCGCGGGCGATGCCGATCCGCTGGCGCTGCCCGCCCGAAAAGCTGTGGGGATAGCGATTGGCGTATTGCGCTTCCAGCCCCACCGCAGCCAGCAGGCGCTCGATCCGACCTTGCTTCTCCGATCCGCCGCTCTTGCGGTGGATCTCGAACGGTTCGGCCAGGATCGCGCCGACGGTCATGCGCGGATCAAGCGAGGAGAACGGGTCCTGGAAGACATATTGCAGGCAGTTGCGAACCGCGAAGAGTTCGGCGCGGTCGGCATTGACGAGGTCGACGGGCCCCGTCTCAGCGTTGAACACCATGGAACCGGAATCCACCGTGACGGCGCGCATGATGGCGCGCGCCAGCGTCGTCTTGCCGGAACCGGATTCGCCGACAAGGCCAAGACACTCGCCCCGGCGAACGATCAAGGACACATCCTTGAGCGCATGCACACCCGGCGTTGGCGCCCGGGAAAAGAGACGTTTGTCACCACGCCGCGAAAAGCTCTTGCTGAGCCCCTTGAGTTCGAGCAGCGGTTCGCCTGGCACGCCCGCCGTCTCCCGCGTGAACAGTGCTTCGGCATCGACCTTGATCTCGCGGATCGGCTTGAGACGTGGTGCTTCTTCCCGGTCGAGATCGGGAACCGCCTTCATCAGCGAAATCAGATAGGGGTGCTGCGGGCGCGCGAAAATCGCCTCGGCCGGGCCGGACTCCATGACCTTGCCGTGGTGCATGACGACCACTTCCTCGGCGAGATTGGCGACCACGCCGAGATCATGGGTGATCAGCAGAACGGCCATGCCGAGTTCGGCCTGCATGTCGCGCAGGAGCTTGAGTATTTGCGCCTGCAAGGTGACGTCGAGGGCGGTTGTGGGCTCGTCGGCGATCAGCAGCGCCGGCTTGCAGATCAGCGCCATCGCGATCATCGCCCGTTGGCGCAGGCCGCCCGACAATTCGAACGGATAGGATTTCAGCGCCCGCTCCGGTTCGGGAAACCGCACCAGCCGCAGCGTCTCGATCGTGCGCTCTCGGGCCTCCGCGCCACTGCCGCGTCCGTGCACTTCCAGCACTTCGCCGATCTGGTCGCCGAGCGTGTGGAGCGGCGAGAAGGAGGTCATCGGCTCCTGGAAGACGATGGAGATGGACTGGCCGCGGATCGCCCGGAAGCGAGAGCTCCTCGGCGACAACGCCGCAAGATCGATGAAGCCCTGCAGAGGGTCGCGGAACAGGATCCGGCCACCGGTGATCAGGGCGCCCTTCGGCAACAGCCCGAGGATCGCCTGCGAGGTCACGGTCTTGCCGGAGCCCGATTCACCGACCAGCGCAACGGTTTGTCCGGCGCCAATCGTCATCGACAGGCCATTGACGGCCCGGACCATGCCGGCCATCGAGCGGAACTCGACCGACAGGGATTGGATCGACAGAAGCGCCAAGGCGTCGCTCGGCCCGGTCTCCGGACTATCCGACACGGGCCGTTCCAGAGTCGCCGTCTCGCTCGCCACGCCCATCCTCCCCTGCGCCGCCCGACGCTTCCCGGCGGGAGGCGGAGCGGCCATCGCACCGATTGCACCACGATCCCGCAGGCGAAGTCATGCGATTTCTCGATCGCATGGCGTCCATCTACCGGGCCATCCGGCTGCAATCATCGCCGTTGCCAAGTGCCTCGATCATTCGTGCCGCATGTGCCGCGCCATCGAGATCGATCGACGGACGTTTGGCGCTCGGTCGCTCCAGAGTCTCGGCGATTGCCGCCGCCATCGTCGGCGGGGAGAGTTCGGACGTCTTGACCACTGATAAGAGCCCCATGTCCCGCATGCGTTCCGAGCGGTGCCATTGCTCGGTCTCCTCGCCCTCGTCATACGGGACCACCACGGCGGGCGCCTCAGCCCTGAGGAGATTCATCACCGTGTTGTAGCCGGCCTGCGAAATCGACAGGGCGCAGCCGTCGAGCAGTTCCTGGAAATTCGGCGCGAAGCGCGAGACGACGGTTCGCTCGTCCGCCATCGCGGACAACTCCTCGAAGGCCTCGGCGGGAAAGCGCGGCCCGGTGAAGAAGCGCCAGACCCGGTCGGCAAGCGGCGTCGACGCACGGGCCGCCATCGCCGCGCGCATCAAATTGCCGGCGGCCGCACCGCCGCCGGCCGAGACGATCACCTCACCGTTCGGCGCTCCGCGAACCCGCTCGGCCGGCTCGGTCACATAGCCGGTGTAGCCAATGAGATCGGCGAGTTCCTCCGCATGCGGATAGGTCTCCTCGAAGGCGAAGAGCGACGGGTCGGAATGGACGAGCACGGCGTCCAGATGTGCGCGCGCAATCGCCGCGCCCTTGGCTGCCCGTTCGGGATGCTTGGTCGCGACCAGGATGTCCCGGACCGAGGTGACGCATTTGACCCGCGGCTTGTCGCGGGCGGCGCGTTCGAGCAGCGGCAGGAGTTCGAAACCGAAACGCCAGCGCCCGAAGGGATACATCTCCAGGAGGACGATATCGGGCTGGATTTCGTCATAAAGCTGCAACAGCGCGTCCCGCCGCGCCGCGCGCCAGGCATCGGTCACCGGCTCGCCGTCGGCGTCGTAGAACACCTTGAAATCGGCGCCCTTGAGCTTGGTCGCAGGCAATTGCACGACATCGGCGCCAGCAAAGGGCATTTCGGGTACCGGCATGCCGCCGAGCGCGACGGTCACCGCCATGCCGCGCTTGGCCATGGCATCGGCGAGAAGCTCACCGCGCCGCAGATGCCCGACGCCCAGAAGATGCTGCACGTGGAAGAGAACCCGCATCACATCATCTCTCGTTGGGGCACGGACCGGCTGCGGGCGAGCGTATCACCCAGCGCGCCGTCGAGCGCCTTCGACGCCACGGCGAGGTCGTGCCGCGCGAGCATGCGCTGCCGAGCGGCGCGGCCCATTCGCTCTCGCACGGCTGGATCGAGCAGACGCCGAACGCCGTCGGCAAAGGCCGGCGCATCGCCTTCCGGAGCGATCACGCCGGTCACTCCGTCCTCGACGACGCTTGGAACGCCGCCGCTGCGGCCGGCGACAACGGGCACGCCCGCAGCCTGCGCTTCGAGAAAGGCCATGCTCCAGGATTCCTTGATTGCCGGCCAGACATAGAGGTCGGCCGCGGCATAAAGAGCCGGCATCTCGGCAGGGTCGGCCGCGCCGTGAAAGGCGACGCGGGAACCGAACCCCGCGAAGGTCTGCCGCACCTTTTCCTCGGCCGGTCCCGCGCCGACGACAATGAGCTGAACCGCCGTGTCGCCGAGAGAATGCAGGGCCTTGGCGAGCAATCGGTACGAGGCGAGCTTCTGGTCCTCCCGCATCATCGCGACAGTCATCAGCCAGGGACGGTCGTCAGCGAGGTCGTGTCGCGCAGCAAGCCGCGCCCGCGCGGTCGTCCGGTTCGCTGCGGCCGCCGCGTAGGGCCGGGTATCGAGGAACGGGGCGAGGTCCAGATAGCGCGTCTCGGGCCGCATCCGGGGGGCGACGCAAGCCCGGTCGGCCGGATTGAGACCGACAACGAGATCGGCCCGCGCGAGCGCCGCCAGGCTCGCTTCATACCCCCGGCGCCAAACCCCGCCCTTGCGCTTGTCCGCCACCGACGCCTCGGCGACCACATAGGGAATGCCGAGATCCGTGGCGAGGCGCGGTCCCAGCCAATCCGGCGCCTTGTGATAGAGATGGTAGGTGAACCAGATGTCGATCGGCGGGCCTTCACGCCGTCGCACAAGCCTGTCGCCGATTCGCCGTCCGATCCGCTCGATGCGCGCCTGCCGCACCGGGTCGCCGCGATCGTAGCTGCGAAAATCGAATGGGATCACAACGTCGTGTCCGGCAAGCCGCAGCGCCTCGACGAGGCCGCGCGCCACGGTGCGATCCCCGGATGGATGCGAATCGCGCGGCGATTTCATCGGCGCATAAAATGCGATCCTCATGCCATCCCGGCCTTGGAGATCGGACGCATGCTCGCATGCTTCCACTCGTAGGCGTCCGTCTTCTTCGTTCGACCGGCGGCGATATACTCGTCCGCGCGCTCGCAAATGGTCTTCAGGCCGTCGAGAATACCGGGAATCGCCGCGGATTTCGGCCCAGCCTGTCCCGGCAACGCCCGGATGGCGTCCGCCATCGCCGAGGCGTCGTCGAGGCGATCGTCGAGCAGCATCGTCAACAGTCCCAGATCCTCGGCCTGGGAGGCGCGGATATATTGCTCGAGTCGCGGCTGCCGGCGCGGCACGACGACGGCCGGTTTGTCGAAGGAGAGGATCTCGCAAAAAGTGTTGTAGCCGCCCATGGCGACAACGCCTTCGGCCCGCTCGAACAGCGGCTCGATACTGGCCGCGAAGGTGATCACGTCGACGCTGTCGAGCTTCGCCGCCCGACGCTGGAAATCCGCCTGGAAGCCCGGCTCCATGAAGGGACCAAGAACGATCTTGGCGCGAACCCCGATCGCCGGGTCGCTCTCGTAGGCCCGCAGGACCCAGTCGACCAGCATCGTCCCATCGCCGCCGCCGCCGGTGGTGACGAGGACATAGGGTCGCTCGCCGATCCGGATACGGTCGGGCAGCGCGCCCGACGGCTCGTCCGCCCTGTGCAGATAGCCGGTGAACACCGCCTTCTGGCGGACCCGTTCCGACACGCCGATGCCCTCCAGCGGATCGCAGATCTGCGGCAAACCATAGACCCAGATGTCGTCGTAAAATTCCTCAAGCGCCGCGAAGGCGTCCTTGCGCTTCCATTCCTCGACGAGACGCGAGGGCTCGTCCATGATGTCGCGCAAGCCGAGGACGAGGCGCGCGCCGGTGGTCTTCAGATGACGCAGCGAAGCCTCGACCTCCCCGCGCATGCCCAGCGGTTCCTTGTCCACCAGGAAGATGTCGGGATCGAAAATCTCGGCCGTCTTCTTGATGACGGCGCTGCGAATCTCGGTCAGATCCTCGATCGACAGGCCCGGATTGGAGGGGGCGTAATTGTCCGCCCCGAGCTTGACGACCCCCGGCACGCGGATGAAGTCCACCTGCGGCGGAAAGCTGAACGACCCGACGACCGGGGAACCGGCGACGAGCAGGATGGCGATATCCGGACGATGGGCGACCAGCGCCTGAGCGATGACGCGGCAGCGGCGCAGATGCCCCAGTCCATAAGTGTCGTGACTGTAGATGAGGACGCGCGGAGGCCGGGCTTTCATGAAATACTCCTGGCGCTCGTGCCGTGCTCTCTGCACGCCACACTGGCGACTTTCCTTTTAGGGCGCAAGATCGCACTATCGGCGGTGCACCCAGTTACAATGCGGCGCTGCCCGATTGGGGCACAACCCGACATAGGAAGGCGGCAGACAGTTCACGAGCGGGCTGCTTCGATCGTAGTATGAGCAAACGCGCCAAACTCGTTTCCCCCTTCGTCCGCCGCCGGTCCGCCGGCGCGATCCCTGACCGGGTGCAGGAGGTCGTCGCGGAGTTCGAGGCCGACAGCGAGCGCCTGATCGGTTGGGTGCAGTTCGGCATCGGCGTTTTCATCACCATTCTCTACCTCGTCTCTCCACGTCCGAGCGACGCGTTGATGCAACAGCCGGTGCCGGTCAGCCTGGCGATCTATCTCGCCTTCACCGCGCTGCGCCTGTTTCTGTCCTATCGGACCCGGTTGCCTGGCTGGTTCCTGGTCGTGTCGATGCTGGTCGACATCGCGCTGCTGTACGGGCTGATCTGGTATTTTCATATCCAGTACGGCCAAAGCGCCGGCTTCTCCTTGCAGGCGCCGACGGTGATGTACGTCTTTATCTTCATTGCCATCCGCGCGTTGCGATTCGACCCGATCTGGGTGATCTCGATCGGCGCGATCGCCGCCCTCGGTTGGGTCGGCATGACGTTCTACGCCATACACGCGGCGGGCATGCAGGCGATCACTCGCAGTTTCGTCGAGTATATCCAGAGCGATCGCATCCTGGTCGGCGCGGAAATCGACAAGATTGTCGCGATCCTTGTCCTGACCATCGTTCTCGCGCTGGCACTAACGCGCGCCAAGCGACTGCTCGCGGCGGCCGTGCTCGAGCATGTCGAACGCGAGGAAATCCGCCGCTTTCTTCCCGCCGACGTCGAGCGGGTCATCACCAAGTCGCCGGTGTCGGTGGTGGCGGGCGACGCCGAAGAACGGGACGCGGCGATCATCGTTCTCGATATTCGCGGCTTCACAAAATTTGTCGAGGCCAACGAACCGAAGCGGGTGGTGGAGACCCTCGTCGGTCTGCATGCGTTGATCGTTCCGATCATCCAGCGCCATGGCGGGATCGTCGACAAATATCTCGGCGACGGCCTGCTCGCGACCTTCGGCGCGACCTCGCCCTCGCAAACGGCGGCGGCCGACGCGCTGCGCGCCCTCGTGGAGATCATGGACGTTTCGCGGCAATGGTCGCGGGCCATGAGCGAAGAACACGGTGACGGTTCGCTGCGGGTCAACGGCGCGGCCACCGCCGGCCCGGTGGTCTTCGCCGCGCTCGGCGACGAGTTCCGGCTGGAATACACCGTCATCGGCGATGCCGTGAACCTCGCGGCCAAGCTGGAGAAACACAACAAAGTCGAGGCAACGTCCGCCCTCACCACACGGGGGACATACGACTTGGCATGCATTCAGGGTTTTTCCGCCGAAGAGCAGGCTACGCAACGCGGTGGTTGCCAAGTCGCGGGCGTCGAAAAGCCGACAGACCTCGTCGTCATCGCCGCCTGAACGAGACGCGCCATCAGGGCAGCTTCTGATCGAGCAGGATCACTTCGGAATAGAGGTGATCGACGTCACGGCGCTCGAGGTGCGGCGAGCGGAACCAGCGCGGCAGCACAATGCGTTCCACCGCGCCTGGATCGTCCCCCGCCGCCATCCAGCGCGAATCCACCGCCAGCACGCCGCGCTTGCCGGTCACGATCGTGTCTGCAATGGCCTGTGCGTTGGCCGACAGAAACGCCGTATCGCTGGCGTGCAAAATTTCGTGATAGGCGATCGCCTCGCCCTTCAGCTTGCGCTGCCAGACCAGCCAGACGCCGCCGACGATCGCCTGATGCAGATCGAAACCGGCATGGCGGGCGAATACCTCCCGTTGCGGCGGGGTGAGGCGAGAGCCGACCGCCGCGAGGTCGCGGACACAGGGAAGCGGCGCTGAGCGCGGCTCCGCAAGGGGACGGAACAGGCTGCGCGTATCGTCGAGAATGTCGAAACCCAGCGCGCGGATTTTGCGCCCCGTCGCCCGCCGGGCGGTCATCGTGTGATAGGTCACGTCCGGTTTTGCCATTCCGGCCTGGAGCAACGAGTCGCCGGTCCCATCACCGCGATAATCGGCAAGCAGATACCAAGAGGAAAGGTCGCAGAAGCGATGCATTCGCCCGGCGATGTCCCGGTCGCTATAGATGGTCGCCATGAAACCGACGAAGACGTCGCGATCCTCGACCAGCCAGCCGCGCTCGACCCCGGCCGGTCGCCAGGGATAGTCGAGGAGCAGCCGCCAGCGCTCGGGCGGAATCTTCGCGTTCATATGTTCGTGAAGAAGCCGTGCTACCGCCTCGATATCGGCCTCGCCGGCCGGTCTGACGACGACGCTCATCGCTGATTCGCTTTGACGCCGGGCGCGGCGTCGTCAAACAGCGCGCCGGCTTCGGCCCAGCGCACCGCCGGGTGCGCGGCCAGCAGTCCCAGGATATCGTCGAGAAACGCCCAGGTCTCGCCATCATGGTCGAGATGGTGAGTGAGAAGACCGAAGGGCTCGTCGGGATCAATCCGGCCGCAGCGGCGATCGGCCAGCCGCTCGGCGCAAAGCCGGAGCAGCTTGTCGTGCCCGGCGAAACGCACGCCGCCCTTCCAGGTCAGAAGGTCGAGATGGGCGTTAATCGCGAAGCTTCCCGCCCCCGCTGGGTTGGCCGAACGCGGGCCGAACACCGAAACTCCGACAAAGCCATGAACGGGTAGCGCCATCGCAATCGCCGGCTCGATGCGATTCCAGGGCGGCACCATGACCGGGCAAAATCGCGATCCGAAAGCAGCGGCAAGGCGCGCGCGGCCGGCTGTCAGCTCGTCGAGGACGGCTGTTGCGAGCCGATCGCCGCCGCATTCGACCGCGCGCTCGCCCGCCGCCGCATGATTTTGGTGGGCAAAGCCGTGCTGCAGGACGCTGACCAGCGGATCATCGACGGCTGGAATGAGCGCATCGGACATCAGCGCCGGGATTACCGCCAGTGCGAGCGGCGCGTGGCAACGCTGCGCCGCCGCGACAAGCTGCGCAAGCGCCGGAGTGGGCTGCGTCGCATCGTCGTCGCGCCACCACACAGCCACGGTTCGGCCGTCGGCCGCCCAGCGGTCGAGTTCACGGAGAAGAGCATCGGCACCTTGCATCGCCGACGCTTAGCTGGAACGCGGTTTGCGGGCAATCGGCCGGGTTGTCGGGTTCAGCGCCGGGTCAGTGTCAGTATTTTTCTTCTTCTTCCGCGTCCTGTTCCTCGATGGGGATGTCCTTGCCGATCAGGCGCTCGCCGTCCTTCTTGCCGCGAAAGGCATTGTCGGTCCGCTCCACGGCGTTGCCGAGAACGTCGCCATCGGTCCCGCTAGTGTGCGGCTCTTGGGTGTTTTTAGGATCCGGCATCGTCGCTCTCCATGCTCAGGTGACAAGGAAACCGCGATATTGCCCCATCTGTTCCCTCTGGAAGCCCGATCGGCCGCGCCGAGGCGGCTTTGGGCAGGATGCTCATGACGACAAAAGCGCCCGGCTCCGAGAGGGACGGACGCTCTGAACAACAGCTTGATGCGGAGAAATCTGATTGCGGCTCGGGCGCCGCCGTACCATCGGGCGGGAGACATCCTGTTCCCCCTTCCCCCTCACATTTCGACGGGCCCCTACTCCCGTCAACCCCGGACCAATGCGGCCCTCAGGCAGTGATGGCGCTCGGCAGTGCCGGCGCCTCATCCACTCAGATGATGTCGAGGCTGACCCGTGCGGTGCCGGACTGGATCATGCCGATCTTCGAGGCAGCGGCCTTGGACAGGTCGATAACCCGGCCGCCGGCATAGGGGCCACGATCGTTGATACGGACGACGACGGACTTGCCGTTGCGCTGGTTGGTGACCCGGACCTTGGTGCCGAAAGGCAGCGTCTTATGGGCCGCCGTCATCGAGTTCATGTTGAACTTTTCGCCGTTGGCGGTGGTGCGGCCGTGAAAGCGTTTGCCGTAATAGGAGGCCGCGCCCGAAGCGGCTTTATGGGCACCGTGCGCGGCGACCGGCGCGACACTGACGGTGTATCCGGTCACCAGCGTGCTGGCGAAAAGTGCGGCGGCCAGCGCGGCTTTGGGCAGAAACTTCATGACAAGTCCTAATATTGCGTTGCGACATTCGCGACGCCGGCCTTGTCGGTAATTGCTGTGACGAAAAGTTGAACGGACCCTGGCAGCAATGGGGTCATTCCGTGATCATGGAACTTTTTTGGATTTGGCCGCAACGCCCCGCCAAACCTGAGACATCTGGATGCGTCGGCCCGGTCAATGTGGCAACGACATCGGATGCACGCCACATTCGGCGCCTGAATCGCCACCGCCGGTCGCCTTTCACAGCGAGAGAACCGGGGTGCGGCCGCTGTCTTCGAGCTCCCATTGCGCCGTCCAGGCCGCGTCCGCCCGCGACAGAACCAGGTAATTTCGCTCGCCGGTATAGATCGCGCGCTTGGACGGCAGTGGCCGAAGACGGATCTTGCGCTTGGGAAGCGGGCTTTCGCCGACCCGCGCCAGGAGACCGAGCATACGTGGATAAAAATCGCGCGGTGCCGGATGCGAGATGCCGGATGCGACGAGTTGGTGCAGCCTCGATCCGTCTTTCAACCGCATCTCGCCACGGGTCGCGAGATGGATTTCGCCGGAGACTACCGTGATACAGCCGCGATGACCCTCCTGACGCTCGGCGAGGAGGCGCAGGAAGCGCTTCCATTCCTCCCGGTGCGCGCGACTCTGCCACTGATCGCGCAGATCGTCCTCAAGCTCGCGGATCTTCGGCACGATGTCGGCGACCGCCTCGACCCAGCTCAGCCGAGGGCCGAGTGCGGGAACGCTCGACATCAACAGGATGCGCTCGCCATCGGACGTCGCGGCCATGGCGCGTTCGAGCCCGGACCAGCCAGCGTCGCCCATCACCCGGTCGGGACGCCGTTCGCTTCTGAGATCGGGAGCGACGATGGCCAGGCCCGGATAGCGCACAGCCACGCCGAGCGTCCGTCCGCTTGGATCGAACGCCATGTCGGGCATCGCGCCGTCATTCGCCGCGAGTTGGAACAGGAGAAACATCTCCCGCGCCGCCTCGAAGAGGCCGCGCCCGACCGGGCTGTCGAGCAGGGGCTCGGGATGGCTGCCCCAGCCGTCGATGATGTCGTGATCGTCCCACATCATGATCGAGGGAACGCGTGCCGCCAGCGTCCGCATCGCCGGCCGGGCGAAGGTGGTCAGATAGCGGCGGAAATAAAAGTGCCGGACGGCCTCGTGTGCGTCTTCGGTGAAGGCAATGTCGGCCCGCTGCCGCTTAGGCCGCTCGGCCCAGCGCCGAACCGCCTCATGCGCGGTCAGCACGTCGTCGGCATAGAGCTGATCGCCGCCCTGCAGCATCAGCGCGAAGGGCGCGCGCGTGTGTTCTTCGACGAGACGGTTCCACATCGCGTCGCGCTCGCCGACGTCGCGGTCCAGATCGCCGTTCTCCTGGCCGTTGCAGGAGACATAGGCGATCCGAACGTTCGGATCGTCGGGCGGCATGATTTCGAACCGCTCGCCGCCTAGCCGGTAGGAAGCGGGCTGGGCCGCCGGCAACGAGAAATCGTAGCGCCAGACCACGACGCCGAACAGCGTCGCGATCGGCTGTGCCTCAATCGCCACGCCATCGTCGTCGACGTGCAGTGGCGCTGGCTCGTCGCTCTCCGGCCGCACGACAAGCGCAGCGAGATGATTGCGATGACCATCGCCGCCACGCGCGTAGAGAATCGGTCCGACCCGGTCGATGGCCCGATCACCCTTGCTCTGTTCAGCGAACATCGACCCCTGCCCGGATTATCGTCAAACGCCCGCGCATCAGCCGCTCGGAAGAGCGGCGGCGGCGTTGCGTTTTCGATATAGGTCTATTGGCCCCGGATTCCGCCGACGTCGGACGCTGGATCGTTCGCAGTCGCGACGGAGGTTCCGGCCGCAAGCTCGGCCGAGACATCCGGCAATTCGGCGTCGCTCGAAAGTCTCCCGGACTTCCCCTGCGGGACTGGGGCGGCCGCGGCAGCCTGCGCCTCGGCGGGCTTTTGGGTGGGCGACTCGGTGGTCAAACCCTGCCAGAGCGCCAGAAACTGACTGTCTTCCGGCGTCCGCGCCTTTGTCTTTGTCTTTGCGACCGCAGCTACTTGTGTCCCGGCGTCCGTCTTCGGCTTCGGGTTCCGCCTGATCCGTCCGATGGCGCCGGAGGCGCCCGCTCCGCGGATTTCCGCTTGGGAGGCCATCCTGACATCGCCGCGACGGCTGCGAGAGACCTTTTCGTAGAACGCGTTGCCCCCCGCGATCGCCTTGTAGTTCATGTTATTGTAAGGAAATCTCAGCCCGGCTGTATGAAAGAACTTGGCGTTCTCCACGCCGCCGTGCCGCTTGCCGGAGAGGACCTCGGCGGCCGTCTGCATGGCGAGTTCCTTCCCGGCCCCCATCTGGCGCGTCATCACACCGGGGGCAAACTGGCGCGGTTGGCCGACGACGTCGCAGACATTGGTGGGATAGCGCCCCGATTCCACCCGGTTCATCACCACGGTGCCGACCGCCAGCATCCCCTCGGGGCTCGAGCGGTTGGATTCGAAATACATCGCCCGCGCCAGACACTCCTGGCTTGGCCCGTAGCTCATCGGCTTGATCACATCCTCGATTTCCGGCGTTCCCACGCAGGCGGCGAGGACGAAAGGCAACAGGATGATGGATACGCTCGCGAGGCGGCGGAAAGATCGGATGCTCGTCATGCCGCATCCGTGATGGGAGAAAATGTCCGGAAAGGGGACCGGCGGCGCGATTACGATCCATCGCGGCCGTTTTGATCGCCAGTGTGGCAGAGTCGCCGCACACGCCGCGGCCTCTCGAAGCGAGGGAGAGACAATCACCGGCGTTCAGACGCGGCGCTCGACCATCATCTTCTTGATTTCGGCAATCGCCTTGGCTGGGTTCAGCCCCTTCGGACAGGACTGGGTGCAGTTCATGATGGTGTGACAGCGATACAACTTGAACGGATCCTCCAGATCGTCGAGCCGCTCGCCGGTCGCCTCGTCGCGGGAATCGATCAGCCAGCGATAGGCCTGCAGCAGCACCGCCGGGCCGAGATAGCGTTCGCCGTTCCACCAATAGGATGGACACGAGGTCTGGCAGCAGAAGCACAGGATGCACTCGTAGAGACCGTCAAGCTTCTCGCGATCCGAATGGCTCTGGCGCCACTCCTTCTCCGGCTCGGGCGTCTCGGTCTTCAGCCAGGGCTCGATCGAGCGAAGCTGGGCGTAAGGCACCGTCAGATCCGGGATCAGATCCTTGACCACCGGCATATGCGGCAACGGATAGACTTTCACCGGCCCGGCGATCTCGTCCATGCCCTTGGTGCAGGCGAGCGTGTTGGAGCCATCGATATTCATGGCGCAGGAGCCACAGATGCCCTCGCGGCAGGAGCGGCGAAGCGTCAGGGTGGAATCGACCCTGTTCTTGATCCACAGCAGCGCGTCAAGCACCATCGGCCCGCAATCGTCGGTATCGACATAGAAGGTGTCGGTGCGCGGATTGTTTCCGTCGTCCGGCGACCAGCGATAGATCTTGAATTCGCGGACGTTCGCCGCCCCCGCCGGTTTGTCCCAGACCTTGCCTTCGTTGATCGTGGAATTCTTCGGAAGGACGAGTTCGACCATGACGCTTTATCCGGTGCCGGTTGGATTGGCCGCAACATAAAGCGTGCGCTGCAAAACACCAGAGACGAAACAGCCCGGCAGCGGCGCGAATCGTTTGAATGTCCGGGTTTTTCCCGCATTGGCGAGGCGGGGGACAGCAAACGGCCTTAAACAGTTGCGCAAGCACCCCGACCTCATTAACAAAGCCCCGCCGCACGCCCCGTGCCTGGTGCAAGCGTTTCAAACCCGTTTGCGCGGCGGATCATCATTGCACAGGGCCCACCATCGCACAGGGCGAACGGCGCCGGGGATGACGGCCCGATCGACCGGGCGGCTCCTCCGTATTTGATCGACAAACCGACGCCGGCCAAGCCGCGCGTCGCTGAAACCGGATGACGCAATGACCTATTCGGTCAAGGAGATTTTCTACACGCTTCAAGGCGAGGGCCGAAACGCCGGGCGCGCGGCGGTCTTTTGCCGCTTCGCCGGCTGCAATCTGTGGTCCGGCCGGGAGATCGATCGTGCGAAGGCGATCTGCCAGTTCTGCGACACCGATTTCATCGGCACGAACGGGACCGGCGGCGGCAAATTCACCGGCGCGCGGGCGCTCGCCGCCGCCATCGCCGCCACCTGGGAGGGCGAGACGGTGCCCGGTCGCCTCGTGGTGCTGACCGGCGGCGAGCCGCTTCTGCAGATCGACGGTGCCCTCGTCTCCGCTCTCCACGCGGAAGGCTTCGAGATCGCGGTCGAGACCAACGGCACCTTGCGCGCACCGGAGGATATCGACTGGATCTGCGTCAGCCCGAAAAGCGGCGCACCGCTCGTCCAGACCAGCGGGCAAGAGTTGAAACTGGTCTATCCGCAGGCGGGAGCCGAGCCGGAGCGTTTCGCCGATCTCGACTTCGACACCTTTTTGCTGCAGCCGATGGACGGACCGGAGCGGGAGGCGAACACGGCGGCGGCGCTCGCTTATTGTCTCGCGCATCCGCGTTGGCGCCTCACCCTGCAAACCCACAAGCTCCTGGGAATCAGATGAAAATCACCCAAGCCTTCACCTTCGAAGCCGCGCACCGGCTGCCCCATGTGCCGCAAACGCATCGTTGCCACCGGATGCACGGCCATTCCTACCGGATCGAACTGACGCTCGAAGGGCCAGTGGACCCGCGAACCGGATTCGTCGTCGACTTCTTCGACGTCGAGGAAGCCTTCACGCCGCTCCTGGAGCGGCTCGACCACCACACGCTGAACGAGGTCGAGGGACTGGAAAATCCGACGTCCGAGAACATCGCTGTCTGGATCTACGATCGGATGAAGGCTGCCCTGCCCGTCACCGCCTCGGTGAAGGTGTTCGAGACGCCGCAGTGCTGGGCCGAATATGACGGCCGCTGATCAGACCGCCGAACAATCCGCGCTGGTGCTGTTCTCGGGCGGGCAGGATTCGACGACCTGCCTTGCCTGGGCGCTCGATCGCTTCACCCAGGTCGAGACCATCGGCTTTGACTATGGCCAGCGCCATGCGGTGGAGCTCACCGTGCGGCTCGACGCGCTCGCGGCGATCCGTTCGCGATTTCCGGCCTGGGGCGAGCGGCTGGGGGACGACCATCTGGTCGACCTGACGACGCTGGCGAAGCTGAGCGAGACTTCGCTGACGCGTGACGTCGAGATTTCCATGCAGGCCGACGGCCTGCCCAACAGCTTCGTGCCCGGCCGCAATCTGCTGTTTCTGACCTTCGCGGGGGCGGTCGCCTATCGGCGCGGGATCAAGCACCTCGTCACGGGGGTCTGCGAAACCGACTATTCCGGCTATCCCGACTGCCGGGACGACACGATGAAGGCGATGCAGCTGGCGCTCAATCTGGGCATGGAGCGCCGCTTCGTCATCCACACCCCGCTGGTGTGGATCGACAAGGCCGAGACCTGGGCGATGGCCGGGGATATCGGCGGCGAGGCCCTCCTCGACCTTATCCGCGACGAGACCCATACCTGCTACAATGGCGACCGGAGCCACCGACACGAATGGGGCTATGGCTGCGGCACCTGCCCTGCCTGCGAGCTTCGGGCGGACGGCTACAGGCGCTTCCTGGCGGGCATTTCGACCGCGTAGGGAACCGAGGAGCCTGCCTATTCCCGCGCAGTAAAAACGCCTTCACCCGCTTCTTCGCGTCGTCGCTGTTCAATGGCGGCGCGAACCTCGTCGACAACCGATGGTCGCGCCAGACCCGATTCCGCGGCGTGTTCCGCCGCCATCTCCAGCGTCGGTGCAATCGTCACGGCGACGCCAAGGTCCCGCAGTTGCCGTAAGGCGTCGTCGGCGTGCGTTGCCAGCAAGCCCAAGGTGACGTCGCGGATATGGACGGCCAGGATCCGGCCGGGATATCGGCGCACTACCTCGGCATAGATGACGGCGTCGCGCTGGCCGGAATCGCCGACCAGCACGAACGGCAATTGCGGATGGGCCGCCATGACGCGCTCGATCATCTTCAGCTTGTGGTCGTCGTGGCCCCCCGTCAGCCATTTGGTGGCATCGAGGCCGAAATCCTTCAGAAGCATCGGACCGAGCGGGATATCGTGCAGCACCATGAAACGCTCGAACAGATCGAACAGATTCCAGGGACTGGACGAGACGTAGAAGACCGGATTGGTTTCCGGGCCAGCCTCGCCCTCGGCAAGCCTACGATAGAGGTGCGTGACGCCGGGAAAGGCGGTCCGGCTCTCGGCCGAGTTCGCCGCCACGGTCCGCCAGTGCTTCAGGAAATTGGTCGCGCCGGTCTTCACGATGGTGTCGTCGATATCGGAAATGACGCCGAACCGGGCTTTTGGCGAAACGATACGGATTTCCGCCTTCGCTCCCAGCGGCCGCACGGCGTAATGCGGCGCCTCGGTGAGGATCAGCTCGACGGGAAGCCATGGGGACGCCTCGCTGAGGGCCGGAAGTTCGATGGTCAGATCGAAATATCCCTCTTCGTCGGTCAGCACCTCGCCACTGATACCACCCGCCGAATAAAGGATTCGCGCGCTCCGGATCTCGTCGGTCTCGTAGCGCTTGAGACTGAGCCACACATTGCCGACGATCGACTCGGTGTGTTCGGCCGAGATCACGCCCTGATCCTCGACCACCCGACCGCGCAGCCACAGCCCCTCCGGGGTCTGAAACCCGCGATAGGCGAGCAGAATGGGCGTCCCGAGAAGCCCGGCGGCGCGTTTCGCGCGGAAGCGGATCCTGTCCCAGAGATTTTCGGCGCGGTGCGCAAGCGCGTGAATTTTTTCGGTTGCCATCGAGCAGACGATAGGGCTGCCCGACGGCGCGGCGAGGAAAAATTTGGCTGGTGGGCGAAGGGCCGATCGCTCGGCAACCGGCCCTGTCCGCGGCGGATGATTACTTGGTAGGCACGGCTGCCGGCGCCTCGGACTTGACCTCGGGCGTCCGGACGAACGTTCCGGTCGCGCAGGCGTCCGCCGTCTCGTTGAGGAAGGCGAAGATTGTCGTCTGATCGGCGTCGCCGACGCGGCGGTCCTTGAGCATGCGGTCGGCGACCGGCGGCGCCACCACGCTGGCGATGAGATAATCGCGCTGCGGGTCCGACAATTCGCTCATCGCTTCGGTCGCAAGACAGGTGCAGGCGGCCGGCGTCATCGCTTTCATCTGCACGCCGCAGAGCCCGGCGATCATCTCGATCTGGTTGTCACCGCTGACGCGTGGCAGCTCGAATTTCTCGCCGACCTCGTTCGACGGCGTGGCGCTGCGCTCGCTCTCCGCCGTGCCTGGCCCGGCCGCTGACGTCGCCGAGCCCGCCGGCGAACCGGAGGCCGTCGCATCGCTCGCCTCGCCGCCCGAAGCGGCTGGTTTCTCAGGCGTTTCCGTCGCGGCTGGGTCGGTCGGCGTAGGCACGCCCTGTGTCGTCGGCATCTCGGTCGTCGATTGCGCAAGGGCTGGCGCATTCATCAGAGCGAGCGCGGCGATTGCCGCGAGCCCGGCGCCTGTGGATCGAATCATGCAGTTCCTCCGAAATGACTGAATGTCGGCCGCTCAAGCGGACCGGTCACCGGTGCCCGACGACACACTTAGCACGCGGATCGGAATGCGGCAGTCCGGATAGGCAGGGATCCTGTGAGATTGCGCGACGCAGAAAGCCGTCGAAAATCCCCTTTGGATCGAACGATCACCCGGCTTTGCGCTTCAGAGCCCGTTCCACAGCCGGCATCAGATCGTTCTTGGACTCGATCCGCAGCATCCTAACGTCCCGAACGGAGGGCGCGAACCAATCGAATTCATCCTAGCGTTCTAATTTGAGGCTGATGGCGGCGCGGGCGGTGTAAAGTCGCGATTCGTCGTATCGTGTAAATATCGCCAACTATAGAGCGTTTTCCCTACCCATTTCCGCATAGCAGTCGAAACTGATGTGCACACATTTTCGGCCAGTGCTTCAACGGCTGCGTGAGCGCCCTGCTGATACCCGCGACGGTAGGCCGTTTCGGGATCGTTGTATTCCGGTCCGCTAGGCATTCCTGTCTCCCGCTGTTATGGCCGATCCGAGTCATCGAACCTCCGTCAACGGGAGAATGGAGCGTCCCGCCTCCGCGATCAATACACCCGCGTTTTCGGCTCGATATAGTCGATCTCGTTCGACAGCGTGTAGGCATGGACCGGCCGATCCTCGAGCGTCACGGTCTTGGTGCCGGTGTCGCAGAAGCTCAGCGTGTGCTTCATCCAGTTGGTGTCGTCGCGGTCGGGGAAATCCTCGCGGGCATGGGCGCCGCGCGACTCCGTCCGGTTGCGCGCCGAATCCATCGTCACCACGGCCTGGGCGATCAAATTGTCGTATTCGAGCGTCTCGATCAGATCGGTGTTCCAGATCAGCGATCGGTCGGTGACCCGCACGTCCTCCGACGCCGACCAGACATCGTGGATCTTCTGATGACCTTCCTCCAGAACCTCGCCGGTGCGGAAGACCGCGCAGTTCGACTGCATGGTCTGCTGCATCCGGTCGCGGAGCTCGGCCGTCGGCGTCGAGCCGGCAGCGTTGCGGAACCGATCGAGGCGAGCGATCGCCTTGTCGCCGGCAGCGGCTGGCAGCGGCGCATGCCCCTCGCCCGGCGTCAGAGTTTCGGCGCAGCGCAGCGCAGCGGCGCGGCCGAAGACGACGAGATCGATCAGCGAGTTCGAGCCGAGCCGATTGGCGCCATGGACGGAGACGCAGGCCGCCTCGCCCACTGCCATCAATCCCGGCACCACGGTATCTGGATCGCCGTCCTTCTTGGTCAAAACCTCGCCGTGATAGTTCGTCGGAATGCCGCCCATATTGTAGTGGACCGTCGGCAGCACCGGGATCGGCTCGCGGGTGACATCGACCCCGGCGAAGATCTTTGCCGATTCCGAAATGCCGGGAAGCCGCTCGTGCAGCACGGCGGGATCGAGGTGGTCGAGATGCAGGAAGATGTGGTCCTTCTGCCTGCCGACGCCACGACCCTCGCGGATTTCCAGCGTCATTGCGCGGCTGACCACGTCGCGCGACGCCAGATCCTTGGCCGACGGCGCATAGCGCTCCATGAAGCGCTCACCCTCGGAATTGGTGAGATAACCGCCTTCGCCGCGCGAGCCCTCAGTGATCAGGCAGCCGGCGCCGTAGATGCCGGTCGGGTGGAACTGCACGAACTCCATGTCCTGCAGTGGCAGTCCCGCCCGGAGCGCCATGGCGTTGCCGTCGCCTGTGCAGGTGTGGGCGGACGTCGCTGAGAAATAGGCGCGGCCATAGCCGCCGGTGGCCAGGATCGTCTTCTTGGCGCGGAAGCGATGCAGCGTGCCGTCGTCGAGGCAGAGCGCGATCACGCCACGACAGACGCCCTCCTCGTCCATGATCAGGTCGATGGCGAAATATTCGATGAAGAACTCGGTGGAGTGGCGCAGCGACTGGCCATAGAGCGTGTGCAGCATCGCGTGGCCGGTCCGGTCGGCGGCGGCGCAGGTGCGCTGCGCCGGGGGACCCTGGCCGAAGTCGGTGGTCATGCCGCCAAACGGGCGCTGGTAGATCTTGCCGTCCTCGGTGCGCGAAAACGGCACGCCGAAATGCTCCAGCTCGTAAACCGCGGCCGGCGCCTCGCGCACCAGATATTCGATGGCGTCCTGGTCACCCAGCCAGTCCGACCCCTTGACGGTGTCGTACATGTGCCAGCGCCAATCGTCCTTGCCCATGTTGCCCAGCGAAGCGGCGACGCCGCCCTGCGCGGCGACGGTGTGCGAGCGCGTCGGGAACACCTTGGTGATGCAGGCGGTCTTGAGCCCGGCCTGGGCGGCACCCAGGGTGGCGCGAAGGCCAGCACCACCTGCCCCGACGACGACGACGTCGAAGGTGTGGTCGGTGATCGGATAGGCCTTGCCGTTCTGGGCCGGGGCGCTGCGATGCGGCTGCCCGGCTCTATTTCCGTCGGCGGTTCCATTCGTTGCCATGGTCAGACTCCGAAGCTCATCTTGACGATCGCGAACAGGCTCGCGCCAGCGATGGCGACCGCGAAAAACGTATTGAAAATAACGAGGACCACCTTCATTCCGCCGTGGACGTAGTCCTCGATGATGACCTGCATGCCGATCTTCATGTGGATTGCCGCTGACACGGTGACCAGCGCCATCGCGATTCCGACCAGCGGATTGGCGAAGGCGGCGCGCACATCCGCATAGCTCTCATTGTGGAGGGCGATGACGAGGATCACGAAGAAGCTGATCAGAAACAGGTTGGCGACGGCGGTCAAGCGCTGCTGCCAGAAGTGCTCGGTGCCACTGGCCGCCGAACCAAGGCCACGCACGCGGCGCAACGGTGTTCTCATGTCGGTCATGGCGCGCTCCCTCAATCGAAGATCAGAATGCCGACCCAAAGGATCAGCGTGACGGCGAGCGAGGCAACCAGCGTCGCCTGGGCCAAAAGGGTCGAGGTTTCCTTGCCCAGTCCGTGCCCGGTATCCCAGATCAAGTGCCGAATGCCGCCGAACATGTGGTGGAGCAGCGCCCAGGTGTAGCCGAACAAGATCAGCTGGCCGACGATCGAGCCAAAGAAGGCGGAGGCGTAGGAGAAGGCCTCAGGACCCCTGGCCGCGGCGACCAGCCACCAGACGAAGAACAGCGTCCCGACGTAGAGCGCACCGCCGGTGATTCGATGCAGGATCGACATCACCATGGTGGGACGGAATTTGTAGATGCTGAGATGCGGCGATAGGGGCCGCGTGGATGGGGCGTCGGACATCGGTGCTCTCTCGTCCTCGAATTTCCCTTGCACCATGCAGCTTATAGGCACAGGCCCCGCGCCGCACAGCGCGATCGGATGCGTCCTTAAAAGGCTTATCGCAACTGCGAAAGCAAGTCTTTCGCGTTGCGGTAGGGACGGCGAGGCCGGCTTAATCGATTAGGCGCGGCAAGCGGGCGCAGCAAAACCGTCTGGCGCCGCCCCGCACTCTTACAAGTTTCGAATCACTTCGGCGAGGGTTCGCGGTCGATAAAGCGGATGACATAGCTCGACCAGTCGGCCGGATCGGCGATCTTTTCGTAAAGACGCCGCCCGTTGCCGGGGTTTCGCGGCGAATGCAGCACGAGCTTCGACCAGCCGCGACCGTCAGCTTCGTCGGCGAGAAGATCGATCATCGCCTTGGCGATGCCTTTGCGGCGGTGGCGGTGATCCACATAGATGTGGTCGGCAAGACCCGAGCGCATGCCGGTCCACACATCCGGTATGTCGTAGAAAAGAACGAAGCCGACTAACTCGCCATCAAGCCGCGCTCCCAGGACCTCCGCCGTCCGGTCCTGCAGCAATTGCTCCGCGTAATAAGGGTCCGGGGACCCTGGCGCGCCGCGAAATAGCGATTGGTTGTAGGCCGAGATCAGCGGTGCCAGATCGCGGGCGTCGCTGAGGCGCAGTCGCCTGATGTCGATGTCGGGGGCCGGCGTCTCCATGGACGGAAGCCTTTCACGCCTGGGGAGGCCGGCGTCAAGACCCCTTGCCGGCATCTCGTCAACTGCGACCGTCCGACGGCATCTGATAGCCGTCCTCCCCGAAAATTTCCGCTAGGTCGCCGCCCGCAAAACCGGTCGGGGCACTCCTATCCGATTGTTTTCATACATAAATCTCTAGTTGCAATCCCAAATCAATACTACACGCAACTTAAGAGCTCCGTTAACTTAAGCCGGCTACAGTTACTCCTGCAACGGCTCTGGCCGCTTTTTGCGCTTTACCACCCTTCTCATCGGTTGCTCCCGAAGAGACCGTCTTTCAAATACGAGTCGACATGAGCGAAGCAGACATTCTGGCCTGGTGCGTGCCTCTCGCTCTAGCTGCGGTCTCGGGGGTCTTTCTCGTCCTTGGGGTCACGGTTCCCGGCGGCGTCTCATGGGGCGTCGCCTACGCGCTGGTGGCTATCGGCTATGCGACGGCGATCTTTCCGGGCGGGGACTACGGCGTCGCGAAAGCGATTCTCGAAGATTCGCTGTTCCTGTTCGCCATGGCGGCGATGGCGCGAGGCCTATCCCAGCGGTTCCACCGCCCTCCGCACGACTTCGCCGCCTTGGCCATGATCGCGCTGACGCTTCTCATCGCCGGACTCGCTCTCGTCCTCCACGATAGCGTTCCGGCCGAGGTCGCAGCCGTGCAGACCGGATGTGCCGCCTTTGCCCTCTTCGCCGCCGCCCAGATGCGGGGAGCGCTGCAAAAGCCGATCAACCGAGCGTTGTTCGCACTCGCCCTGCTGCTGGCGGCAAACCTGATGGCGCAGAATTTTATCTTCCTCGTCGATCCGTCCCCACACCTCACAACCGCCGATTGGCGCCAGTCGAGCTGGGCGTTCTTCTTCCAGCTCGGCGGCATTGCGTTCGGTCTTCTGTTCGCCTTCACCGCCCTCATCGCCATCGGTCTCGATGCCGTCGAGCGCTACCGTGTTTCATCCGAGACGGATCTTCTGTCAGGCCTGCTCAATCGCCGCGGCTTCGAGCTGCAACTGCGTGCCGCCACCGAGCGCCGGGGAGCCGAAGGTGCGCTCGTCTTGATCGACGTCGATCACTTCAAGGCCGTGAACGACCGCAACGGTCATGCGGCCGGCGACATGGTGATCGCAGGATTGGGCGCGCTTCTTGGCCTGTTCGCGGACCGCCTCGGTTTTGCCGGACGAATGGGCGGCGAGGAGTTCGCGATCTTCGTCGAAGGCGCCGATACGTCGGCGGGCGCGGCGAAGGCTCTCGAAATCCGCGAGGCGCTGAAGGGCGTCGCCTGGCCGCTGCCGCTGGACGGCATACAGATCACCGCCAGCTTCGGCGTCGCCGCCGCTCGGCCGGGCGAGAGCTTCGAGGCCGCCTACCGTCGGGCGGACGACAGGCTCTACCAGGCAAAGCAAGCCGGCCGCGACTGCGTTATCGCGGCCGAGACGGCAATTGTTGTCACCAGACCACCGGACGAAGCGGAAACAATCTCGCGGGTCGCCTGAACCCGCTCGCCCAATGGCGATCGGCCTTTATTTCCAGGTTCTGATGTCGACGAAACGACCGGCAATCGCCGCCGCCGCCGCCATCGCCGGCGACACCAGATGGGTGCGCCCCTTGGAACCCTGACGGCCCTCGAAATTACGGTTTGACGTCGAGGCGCAACGCTCGTGCGGCTTCAGCCGGTCCTCGTTCATGCCGAGGCACATCGAGCAGCCGGGCTCGCGCCATTCGAAGCCGGCCGCCGTGAAGATCCGGTCGAGCCCTTCTTCCTCCGCCTGCGCCTTCACCAACCCCGAGCCGGGCACGATCATGCCGGAGACGCCCGTCGCCATACGGCGCCCTTCGACCACCTTGGCGACGGCCCGCAGATCCTCGATCCGGCCGTTGGTGCAGGAGCCGATGAAAATCATGTCCACTGCAATATCGGTGATCTTCGTGCCGGGAGTCAGGCCCATATAGTCGAGGGCGCGCTGCTTCGACTTGCGCTTGTTTTCGTCCGGAATCGCCGCCGGGTCGGGCACGACGCCGTCGATGGAGACGACGTCCTCGGGCGACGAGCCCCAGGAGACGATCGGCGGCAAATTGGCCGCGTCGAGCCGCACCACCTTGTCGTAATGGGCGCCTTCGTCCGATGTCAGCGTCCGCCAATAGTCGACGGCCATCTTGAACGCCTCGCCCTTGGGCGCGCGCGGCTTGTCCTCGATATAGGCGAAGGTGGTCTCATCGGGCGCAATCAACCCGGCCCGCGCGCCGGCCTCGATCGACATGTTGCAGATCGTCATCCGCCCTTCCATCGACAGGGCGCGGATCGCCTCGCCGGCATATTCGATGACGTAGCCGGTGCCGCCCGCCGTGCCTATTTCGCCGATGATCGCCAGGATGATGTCCTTGGCGGTGACGCCTTCGGGAAGCTGGCCGTTCACCTCCACCAGCATGTTCTTGGCCTTTGACTGGATCAGCGTCTGGGTGGCCAGCACATGCTCGACTTCGGAGGTGCCGATGCCATGGGCCAATGCACCGAAGGCGCCGTGGGTCGATGTGTGGCTGTCACCGCAGACGATGGTCATGCCCGGCAGGGTGAAGCCCTGTTCGGGACCGATGATGTGGACGATGCCCTGCCGCCGGTCGACCTCGTTGAAATACTCAATGCCGAAATCGGCGGCGTTCTTCGCCAGCGCCTCGACCTGGATGCGGCTTTCCGGATTGGCAATGCCGTGCGAGCGATCGGTCGTCGGCACGTTGTGGTCGACCACGGCCAGCGTCTTCTCCGGCTGGCGCACCTTGCGGCCAGCGAGACGCAGACCCTCGAACGCCTGCGGGCTCGTCACCTCATGGACGAGATGGCGATCGATATAGATCAGGCAGGTGCCACCCTCCTGTTCCTCAACCAGGTGTTCGTCCCAGATCTTGTCGTAGACGGTGCGGGGCTTGGCGTCAGCATTGCTCATGGTTCGGTCCTTGTCCGACGGCCTCTCGGGCCGCAGTCGGTCGAATGACGAAAGGATGGATCGGTTTGCGCCAGCGGGGCGCTCGTCGGTCGCTTTACCGGCCGTCGGCGGCGATCAGCCGGTAGAAAAAACGGCCGGGCAGGCGCGCATGGTCTGAGAGCTTGGCGAAGCCCTCGCTAGTCGGCAAATGCGCCCGTGCTCTCCGGTTCCGGACTCTTGTCATGGCCACGAAATAGCAATTGCCGGCTCAAGTGACAATCGGCGCGTTCGCCTGCGGCGCTCAAGCAGCGGCCCGGCTATTCCGGCACCACCAGATCCTCGATGAAGCGCGGCGTGTGCCGCGCCTCGAAATCGGCCTCGCGCACCAGCCCGTCGAAATGCCGGGTCAGCTCCATGACCTGCCGGCGCTCGCGAAAGGCGAGATAGAAGCGGCCGACATAAACCGCCGCCTGCAGCGGGCCGAAGATCGTCACCGGCGCGGAGAAGACCTTCTTGCGGTCGAAGAGATACAGCCGGAGCGAGGGATACAGTTCTTCGGTCAGCCGGGCCAGCCGCTCGAGCTGCGCCCGTCGCTCGGCTGACGGCAGGCCGCGCCAATAGCCCTCGCCGGCCGCGAAACTCTCCAGCGCATCGATCGGCATGGCGATCTCGTAATCGGTATCCGGCGCTCGGAGATAGGCAAGCCGGTCGCGCATGTCGGCGATCGCCTGATCGGAGGTGCGGCCGAGGAAATCGCCATATTCGAAACGCAGCACCGATTCCGACTTCAGCATATCCGGCAAGGTCGCCGGAACGTGCCGGATCTTGTAGCCGCGCGCCTCCTCGTGCCAGCGATAGATCGACTTGTCGGAGGGCGCCCGCGCCGCTTCCTCGATACGCATCGCCACCTGCAGGACATCGGCGCTGCGCTCGCGCCGGTCGGTGAGCCCCAGCAGCCAGTCGCAGGACACCCCGAGCGCGGTCGCGCATTCCGCCGCGAATTGCGCGTTGGGCAGCCGGCCCTCGTCGGACGACAGAATCAGCGAGACGGTCGAGCGATCTGCCCCGGTGGCACGTGCCAACGCACTCTTCGACATCGCCGCCGAGGTCATGGCGGAGGCCAGGCGTTCGCGGAAAAGGCGGGATCTTTGTCGTTTATCCATGATTGTTGATAATTGTCATAGTTCACGAAGAAAATCTACATTTGTGAATCAAACCATGAGAATTCACAGAATTCCCGTGAGTGGCTGAAAAGCCTATGGTCGTCACGTTCCCTCCCAGGGCGCCGACTTTCCACCTGCCTCCCAAGCTGGCGTCGGCGCCCCCGGGACTTCGACAAACAATCGAATCTGCCCATCGGTGCGACGCACCGCGACGGACGGATTCGCCTCGGCCAATGGAGATTTTCGATGGAAACCCGCGTACGGAGCCTAGTGAAAGCCGCGTCCTGGCAGCTTCTCGGCCTCGTGACCATGTCGATTCTGGGGTTTCTGTTTACCGGCTCGCTCACTTCGGGCAGCGCTCTGGCCGCCGCATCGGGCCTGCTCGGCTTCTTCACCTATCTGGCGCACGAGCGGGTGTGGGCCGGTGTTCGATGGGGTTGGGTCTCGGCGACCGGCACGATCCGCGAGGCGGCGACCCTCGATCGTTAAATCCACCGCGAGGGCGCTCCGGGTCGATACTGGAAACGCCGTCCGCCGGGGCTTTGAGGAATTTCATCCCCCAAACGCAAGAAAGCGGCCCCAGGGGACCGCTTTCCAAATTCTGTCCGACCGAGAGGTCGGCTTATTCGGCGGCGTCCTTGGCCGCCTGCTTCTCGGCCTTCGCCTTGTCGCGCTCGGCGACAGCGATCTGACGGGCGTCGTCGTTCAGCTTGCGGGCGCGCACATTGGTCGCCTCAACGATACGGGCCGACTTGCCGCGGCGATCGCGCAGATAATAGAGCTTGGCCCGCCGTACCTTACCGCGCCGCACGATCTCGACCGAATCGAGCTGCGGCGAATAGAGCGGGAAGACGCGCTCGACGCCTTCGCCATAGGAAATCTTGCGGACCGTGAAGTTTTCCTGGATGCCCGCGCCCGACCGCGCGATGCAGACGCCTTCATAGGCCTGGACACGCGTGCGCGTGCCCTCGGTGACCTTGACGTTGACGCGCAGCGTGTCGCCGGCGGAAAATTCCGGAAGGGTACGGATCGCGTTGATACGCTCGGCCTCGGCGGCATCGAGTTCGGAGATAATGTTCATGGCATAGCCTCAATTCGTTTCATGCCGGAAAAGTTAGTCTCAGCCGACATGGCCGCGGGTACGGTCAAGTTATTCTGAGGAAATCGGTGTCGCCCATACACCGCTTTGCCGCCTTTGTCACTATCCCGCGTCGACATCCGACACGACTTTTGCAAGGACCAAGGCGCCAGCGGCAGTCGCGGCGGTTCGATATATGCCCGAACGATGCGGCAGAGTCGATCAAGCAACGTCAGTCGTCGAGCAAATCCGGTCGTCGCGCGCGGGTGATCCGTTCCGCTTCGGCCTGGCGCCAGCGTTCGACTGCCCCGTGGTCGCCCGACGTCAGGACATCGGGGATCGTGCGCCCCTCCCATTCCGCCGGCCGGGTATAATGGGGATGTTCGAGGAGACCCGTTTCGAAGCTTTCCGTCTCGCCCGATTGCGCATTGCCCATGACGCCTGGCAAAAGCCGGACCACGGCGTCGAGCAGCACCATCGCCGCCACCTCGCCGCCCGACAGGACATAGTCGCCGATCGAGACCTCCTCGAGGTCACGCGCCGCGATCACCCGTTCGTCGACCCCTTCGAAGCGCCCACAGACGATCACCGCGCCATCGCCAGCGGCCAGTTCGCGCACCCGCGCCTGGGTCAGCGGCTTGCCCCGCGGGCTCATCAAGAGCCGCCGGCGTGTGTCGCCCGCCGGCGAGGCCGAATCGATCGCGTTGGCCAGCACATCGGCGCGCATCACCATGCCGGCGCCGCCACCGGACGGCGTGTCGTCGACCATACGATGACGGCCGACGCCGAAGTCGCGAATCTGGACCGTCTCCAGCGCAAAATCGCCGCGTGCGAGCGCCTTGCCGGCCAGCGAGACGCCGAGCGGTCCGGGAAACATCTCCGGATAGAGCGTGAGGACGGAGGCGCGGAAGCTCATGATCGGATCAGGCGAGCGGCTCGCTCTTGGCGACCTCGATGATCTTCAGATCGCGCCCGAGTACCTCGACCTCGCTGAGCGCAGCCCGCCAGGCCGCGATATGGTCGGACTGGGCGTGGCGCGTCAGATCGGCCCGGCTTTCCCACTCCTCGTAAATCCGCACCAGACCCGGCTCGGTCAGATCCTCCGCGAAGGAATAGACGAGACAGCCGGGCTCGGCGCGGGTCGCGGCGATGGTGGCGTTCGCCTTGTCACGCAAGCGCTCCAGATCGGCGGCATGAAGACGCTGGGTTCCGGCGACGATAATCATGAGGCGTTCCTTTCGATGGCGGCGGGATCAGAGAATCGCGCCGTGGGCAAAACGAGAGATGGGTTACGCGCCACAAGGCGTGGAGTAAACGACGGGGACGACGCCGGAGCCGGACGTCAATCGTCGTCCTCCGGTAGCTCGGCCGCACCGTCGGGCTCATCTGTCTCGGCCTCGGCAAGCCCGGCGGCGAAGGGTTCGACGATCATCACGCCGCGATCCGCGTCGATCTGCGGAACCGCCGCCTCTGAAAACGGGATCATCACGGTCTGGCCTTCCGGCGGCTTGATCTCGACGATGTCGCCGGCGCCGAAATCGTGGAACGCCACGACCGTGCCGACGGCGACGCCCGCCACCGTCTCCACGGCGAGGCCGACGAGGTCGCCCAGATAGAACTCGTCCGACTCCTCCGGCTCCGGCAAGGCGGATCGATCGATGAAGAGTTCACGGCCGTTCAGCCGCTCGGCGTGGTTGCGATCCTCCACCTCGGCGAACCGGACGACGACGACGTTCTTCTGAAGGCGAGCGCTCTTCACAGTGTAGCGGTTGCCGGCCGTGTCGAAGAGCGGCCCATAGGCGCCGAGCTCGACGGGGCTCTCGGTAAACGAGCGGACGCGGCATTCGCCCTTCAGTCCGTGTGCGCCGCCGACGACGCCGAGCAGGACGGGATTTTCCGGTTTGGTTTGGTTTTGCGGCACGACGTTGCAATCCAGCGAGCGGAGAAAAGCGGCTTGTTGGCGCCTCACAGGGAGGGTCTTATGCCAACGGATACGGCGATGACACCCTTGCGCCCCCAGGCAACGAATTCTTGAGGCCATCGGACAGGGCGGAGGCGCCTGGCACAAGGTCAATAGCTTGATGAGAGCCGCGCCCCATCACACGAACGGCGCCAAATGGCGCCGTTCGTCACACTCAATAATCCGGGATGCGAACTGAGCGCCTTATTCGGCCGACGCGGTCTCGGTGTCTTCAGCCGGAGCGTCCTCAGCCGCAGCCTCTTCGGCCGGCGCGTTCTTGGCCGCCTCAGCGTCGGCGGCGGCCTGCTCGGCCGCTGCCTTGGCGTCCTCCTCGCGCTGCGCACGCTCGGCTACGCGCTCCTGCGCCTTCTTGCCCGGCTTGCCCTTCACCGGATTGGCGCGGGCGGGACGGCTGAGAATGCCGGCCTTGTCGAGGAAGCGCATCACGCGGTCGGTCGGCTGGGCGCCCTCGCTCAGCCAGTGCTTGATGCGCTCTTCGTTCAGGGTGACACGCTCGACGTCCTTCGGCAACATCGGGTTCCACGAGCCAATCTGCTCGACGAAACGGCCGTCACGCGGGCTTCGGGCGTCGGCGACGACGACATGGTAATAAGGCCGCTTCTTCGAACCGGCACGGGCAAGACGCATTTTCAGGGGCATCGGGAATCTTCCTTCTTTTCAATGTCGGCATTCCTATCGGGTGCCGGATTTTTCGTGTTGGTCAGGGTTCATATTGCCGTGGCCAGGCCACCGCCGCTGCTACTTCTTCTTCTTGCCCGTCAGGCCGGGAAGCCCCGGCAGTCCGCCAGGCCCCCCGAGACCGGGCGGAAGTCCTTGGGAAAGCCCCGGCATGCCACCGCCCTGCGCGGCCTTCGCCATCGCTTCGAGCTGCTTGGGATCCATCTTCGACAGATCCGGCATGCCGCCGGGCATACCGCCCATGCCGCCCCCCGGACCCCCAAGGCCCATCTTGCCGGCAAGGCCGCCCATCATCTTGCCCATCATGCCGCCCTTGCCCTTGCCCATCGACTTCATGACGTCGGCCATCTGGCGGTGCATCTTCAAGAGCTTGTTGATCTCGGCGGACGAGGTACCCGAGCCGGCTGCGATGCGCTTCTTGCGGCTGTGCTTGAGGATGTCGGGGCGCGCGCGCTCGGCGGGAGTCATCGACGAAATCACGGCGAGCTGACGCTTCAGCATCTTATCGTCGAGACCGGCGGACGCCATCTGGTCCTTCATCTTCCCCATGCCGGGCATCAGACCCATCATGCCGCCCATGCCGCCCATCTTCTGCATCTGACCGATCTGCTCGGCGAGGTCGTTCAGGTCGAACTTGCCCGACTGCATCTTCTTGGCCATCGCCGCGGCTTTTTCCGCGTCGATGTTCTCGGCCGCCTTTTCGACGAGGCTGACGATGTCGCCCATGCCGAGGATGCGATCGGCGATGCGCGAGGGATGGAAATCCTCCAGCGCATCCATCTTCTCACCGGTGCCGATCAGCTTGATCGGCTTGCCCGTAACCGCGCGCATGGACAGCGCCGCGCCGCCGCGCCCGTCACCATCGACGCGCGTGAGGACGATGCCGGTGATGCCGACACGCTCGTCGAAGGAGCGGGCGAGATTGACCGCGTCCTGACCGGTCAGCGAGTCGGCGACGAGCAGGATTTCGTGCGGCGTCGCCCGCGCCTTGATCTCCGCCATCTCGACCATCAGCGGCTCGTCGATATGGGTGCGGCCGGCGGTGTCGAGAATGACGACGTCGTAGCCGCCGAGCTTGCCGGCCTGATGGGCTCTGGCGGCGATTTCCACCGGTCCCTGCCCGGCGATGATCGGCAGCGTGGCGACGCCGGTCTGCTCGCCGAGAATCTTCAATTGCTCCTGCGCGGCCGGGCGACGCGTGTCGAGCGAGGCCATCAGCACCTTCTTGCGCTGGCGCTCGGTCATGCGCTTGGCGATCTTGCCGGTGGTCGTGGTCTTGCCCGAACCCTGCAGGCCGACCATCATCACGACGACCGGCGCCGGAGCGTTGAGGTCGATCGGAACCTGGTCCCGGCCGAGCATTTCGATCAGCTCGTCATGGACGATCTTGACGACCATCTGGCCGGGCTTGATCGATTTCAGGATCTCGGCGCCGACAGCCTTTTCACGCACGCGGTCGGTGAAGCCGCGCACCACTTCCAGCGCGACGTCGGCTTCGAGCAGCGCCCGACGGACCTCGCGCAGCGCCGCACCCACATCCTTGTCGGAGAGCGCGCCGCGACCGGTGAGACCGTTCAGGATGGACCCGAGGCGGTCCTGGAGCGAGTCGAACATCAAGCTTCCTTCCGTCCTTCCGAATTGCCCCGGAAGGTGGTGCGCATCCCCAAGGACCGCAAACCCTTCATGCCCGGAGCAAACGATGCTCAAAGCATGATCGCATCCGCGGGCGAAACTCGCTGGCGGATGGGGACCTCCATGCGGCTCCAAAAGGAGGGGCATGGTCGGCGGGTCGCGGACGGAATGTCGCGGATTTGGCCGGCAACAACACCAATGCGCTCGATTTGTCAAATCCGATGGCTGGGAAAGCGACCGGAGTCGCCGCGTGCGGGTGGGTTGGAAGGCTGTCCCGCGGACCCCGCTGCCAGCAGGCAGAACGCCCGTGGCCTTGTTCTGCGCCGCTTGCGATACAATTGCTCGACCAAGATCGACCTGTTCCGGCCCTCGAACTGATCACTCCAACGGCGTTGAACTTATGACCGCTGCCATAATCCTGACCGCAGTCACGGCGTTTCTGCTCTTTGCGACCGGCATCTCCTTTGCCCGTATCGCGCACGGTTTCGTCCGGGTTTTCGCCTTTCCCCGGCTGCAGTTCCTCGCCCTGACGCTTGTGCTCGTGCCGCTGACCGTCTGGCTTGTGGCGCCCGCCATGTGGATGTGGAGCCTGCTTGCCGGACAAGCCATCGTTCTGGTCGTACAGGCGGTGTCGATCGCGCAGTTCACGCCGCTGCGCAAGCGCCAGTCCCAACGCTACGAGGGTGACCCGAACGGCAAGAACACCGTGTCGGTCCTTTCTTACAACGTCAAGATGTCCAACCGCGACTATGACAAGGCAATCGAGCTGGTTCGCGATGCCGATCCGGATATCGCGATCTTCATGGAGACCGACGGAAATTGGGCGGAGGCTCTCAAGCCTCTCTCGGAAGGCAGGCCGCATGGTGTCTCGCATCCGCTGGAGAACTCCTACGGCATGGTTCTCATGTCCCGCCACGATTTGCGGGATACCAAAGTGCAATATCTCGTCATGGAGGGTGTGCCCTCGATCATCACGACCGTCGTCCTGCCGGACGATCAATCCCTTCGTCTTTTCTGCGTCCATCCCGAGCCGCCAGTCCCCCATGTGGATTCAGCCGGCCGCGACGCGGAACTGGTCAAGGTCGCCAAGCTTGCCCGCGAAGATCCGATGCCGGCCATCGTCTGTGGCGATCTCAACGACGTCGCATGGTCCCACACGACACGCCTGTTCCAGCGCATATCCCAACTGCTTGATCCGCGTGTCGGCCGGGGGTTCTACAACACCTTCGACACGCGCTTCTGGTTTATGCGATGGCCGCTCGATCACCTTTTTCACGATGCCCGCCTCCATCTGATCGCGATGAAGCGCCTGCCGGACATCGGCTCCGACCACTACCCGATGTATTTCAAGTTGGCCCTGACGGCATCCGCCGACGAGGCCGAGCTGCCTGAAGCCGCCGATGCCACGGATCGCGAGGAATGCGCCGAGATCGAGCAGGATGCGCGCGAGGTCGACCGGGACGCCATTGGGACTGACTGGGAAAAGTAGAAGGATCCAGGCTGAATCCTCGCCTCTCTCGCTGAGCAACGAAAAATAGTTGCGCAACGCAGCTGTTAGTCAGGAACAATTATCAACCTGTGACATTTTGAGGAGCGAAGGGCATTTCTCGTTGGGATTAACTTTATGAAACTTCGAAACATTCTCGCAGCTGGCGCCGCTACAGCTATCGCCGCAACGGCTATGCCAGCGTTTGCTCAGACGGTTGTCAAAGCGACGACCGACCTGAACGTCCGCGCTGGCCCAGGACCGAACTACGAGATCGTTGGCGTGATTGCGAATGAGGGCAATGCCACGGTCGAGGGCTGCATCGAAGGCGGTTCCTGGTGCAAGGTGACCGTCGACGGCCAGGAGGGCTGGGCTTATTCCGACTATCTTACCGCCGACATGTCGGGTGAGCAGGTCGTCGTTACGACCCGCCGGCAGGAACTGGCCGTTCCGGTGGCAACCTACGAAAACGATGCGGGTGGCGGGCTCGCCGGCGCAACGACGGGCGCCGTCGCGGGAGCCATCGTAGGCGGCCCGATCGGCGCGGCGATCGGCGGAGCGGCGGGTCTTGCCGCGGGCGCTGTCATCGACCCACCCGAAACCGCTGTATCCTACGTCCGCTCGAACCAGGCCGATCCTGTCTATCTCGAGGGCGAGGCCGTGGTCGGCGCCAGCCTTCCCGAGACGGTCGAACTTCGGGAGATTCCGGATTACGAGTACCGCTACGTCTATGTGAACGGACAGCCGGTGCTCGTCGAAGCCAGTACGCGTAAGGTCGTCTACGTCGTCCGCTGACGGCCGTTGCGCATCACAGGAGCGCCGGAAAAACCGGCGCTCCTCCCTCGCCCGGCACGCAGAAGCGCCGGCGCCTCGAAAGGAGCACATCCATGTCCGACCCGCGCGACGTCCCACCTCCGGTGGGCACCCCCCCTTCCCGGGAGGACCGCACCGTCATCGTCAACAACGATCGCGTCGACGGTCCTAGGGGCGGCGGCAGCGGCGGCATGATCGCCGCCGCAGTTCTCATTCTCGTTCTTCTCATCGGTGCCTTCTTCCTGTTTGGCGACGGCCTGTCTGGCGGCGGAGACGCGGGCGACAGCAGCACCAGCGTCACCGTCGACACGCCGGACGTGAACGTCGAGGCACCCGCCGCTGAGAGCAACGCAGCCCCGGCCGCATCCGAGGCACCTGCCGCCGCTCCTGAAGCTCCGGCCGAGACGACGGCGCCGGAAGCCCCCGCGGCCACCGAGCCCGCACCGGCCAACTAAGGCGAAGCGGTCGGCTCTCGGCGCGCAACTCGCGAGACCGAACCGGGCGTGGCGGTGGACAGTCGTTCTACCGTCACGTCCTACCGACCGTGTTCGGCACGAGGAGGCCTCCAACGCCTCTGTCCGCGTGGCCTCCCCACGCGGCCTCCTTTCATTTGCCACCATGATCGGCCATATAGCCGCCATGACCGAGAGCGCCGGCACCGCCGCTGAGACCGCCATCGCCTTCGCGCGGATGAACGGGCTTGGCAACGAGATCATCGTCGCCGATCTGCGCGGCACGAATGCCCGCATTTCGGCAGATGGCGCGCGTGCGCTGGCCACGGACCCTGCCACCCGTTTCGACCAGATCATGGCGATCCATGATCCCAAGACCCACGGCACCGATGCCTATATCCGGATCATCAATCGCGATGGCTCCGAGGCAGAAGCCTGCGGCAACGGCACTCGCTGCGTCGTCAAGGCGCTCGGCGTCGAGACCGGCCGCACCGATTTCACCTTCGAGACCCGCGCCGGCATCCTGACCGCGAACGAACGGGCCGACGGCCTGATTTCCGTCGACATGGGCAAGCCACGCTTTGGTTGGCAGGAGATTCCGCTGGCCGAGGAGTTCCACGATACCCGCGCCATCGAATTGCAGATCGGACCGATCGACGCGCCGGTGCTGCATTCGCCGTCCGTTGCCTCGATGGGCAATCCGCATGCGATCTTCTGGGTCGATCGCGACGTGTGGAGCTACGATCTCGACCGCTTCGGCCCGATCCTCGAAAACCATCCGATCTTTCCTGAACGGGCCAATATCTCGATCGCCCAGGTGTTGAGCCCGGAGGCGTTGACACTGCGGACCTGGGAGCGCGGCGTCGGCCTGACGCAGGCCTGCGGCTCGGCCGCCTGCGCCGCCGCCGTCTCGGCCGCGCGGACACAGCGGACCGGGCGCACCCTGACCGTGACCGTGCCGGGCGGCGATCTCCTGCTCGAATGGCGCGACGACGACCATGTCGTCATGACCGGCCCTGCGGCGTGGGAGTGGTCGGGCCGCCTCGACCCGGCGACGGGCGCCTATGTCCGCGACGACCAGACCACTGCGGAACCCGCCTGATGGGCGTCGCCGTCGTTTCCTTTGGCTGCCGGCTGAACACCTACGAGGCCGAGGTGATGAAGCGCGAGGCGCTGGCCGCCGGCCTCGGCGAGGACGGCGCGGAGGCGATCGTCTTCAACACCTGCGCCGTCACCGCCGAGGCTGTGCGCCAGGCGCGCCAGCAAATCCGCCGGGCCCGGCGCGACAACCCAACGGCCCGCATCGTCGTCACCGGCTGCGCGGCACAGACCGAACCCGGCCGTTTCGCCGAGATGAGCGAAGTCGACGCGGTGATCGGCAATGAGGACAAGCTTGCCGCCGCATCCTATCGCGCCCTTCCGGATTTCGGCGTGGCGAAGGAAGAGAAGATCCGCGTCAACGACATCATGAGCGTGACCGAGACCGCCGGCCACATGGTCGACGCGATCGAGGGCCGTGCGCGCGCCATCGTCCAGGTCCAGAACGGCTGCGACCACCGCTGCACCTTCTGCATCATCCCCTTCGGACGCGGCAATTCCCGCTCGGTGCCGATGGGCGCGGCCGTTGATCAGGTCAAGCGCCTCGTCGCCGGCGGCTACAACGAGATCGTCCTGTCGGGCGTCGACATGACCAGCTGGGGCGCCGATCTGCCCGGCCAACCAAGGCTCGGCGACCTCGTCCAGGCGATCCTGCGACACGTGCCGGACCTGAAGCGCCTGCGGTTGTCCTCGATCGATTCCATCGAGGCCGACCCGGCGCTGATCGAGGCGATCGGCTCGGAAAAGCGACTGATGCCGCATCTGCACCTGTCGCTGCAGGCCGGCGACGACATGATCCTGAAACGGATGAAGCGCCGCCACAACCGCGACGACGCGATCCGGTTCTGCGAAGACATGCGGGCGGCGCGGCCGGACATCGTCTATGGCGCCGACATCATCGCGGGTTTTCCGACCGAGACCGACGCCATGTTCGAGAACTCGCTGAAACTGGTCGAGGAATGCGGGCTGACCCACCTCCACGTCTTCCCGTTCTCGCCGCGCGAGGGCACGCCGGCAGCGCGCATGCCGCAATTGCCCCGTCCGATCGTCAAGGAACGCGCGGCGCGGCTGCGCGAGGCCGGCGAAGCAGCCCATGCCGCGCATCTGGCCCAGCTGGTCGGCACGGCACAGAGCGTGCTCGTCGAGCGGGACGGCATCGGCCGCTGCGAGGATTTTACCCTGTGCCGTATCGACGACGGTCTCCCCGGCGAGATCGTCGACGCTATCATTGTCGAAGAACGTGGCGGCCAGCTTTTCGCCCGTGCCCTCCCGATTATCGAAGAGATTTGACGTAACCATGGCTGAGCAAAAAGGCTTCTTCCGGCGCATCTTTTCCTTCGGCTCCGACCGAGAGGAAGATCGCGTGCCGGAGAATGGTGAGCTACCGCGCCCCTCCGACACCGAAGTCGGTCGTGCTGGATCGCCGGACCCGGACATGCATCCGGAGGCAGCAGCCAGCTCGGTCGCCGACAGCGAGGCCGGCGCCTCGGTGGAGGATGGCGGCGGCATCACTCCGCTGGCCGAAGTCGCGGAAACGCGTGCGTCGAGCGAGGCTGGCGACGATACAGTCACCCGCCAGACGGATACGGCTCAAAAAAAAAGCGCTGAAATCCTCCTAGACCGACAGGAACCGCAGCAAGCGGAATTCGATAGCCCGGACGAGACGGTGGATTTTTCATGGCTCGAGGCGCCCGAGCCGGAGGAAGCGATAGCGGAAAGCCCCGACTTTTCGTTTCTGGAAGAGCCGATTCTTCCCGAGGACGAATCACTGCCGCCCGTCGCGGGCGAACGGCGGGAATCCTCCGAGGCCGCCGACGCGGCGGCCCCCGTCGTCGGGCCGGCCTCCGAAGCCGATCATCTCGATGGGCATGTCGACGGGCAGGGCGACGATCTGCCCGACGAGGAGGCAGACTTTTCCTGGCTCGACCAGGACTTGCCGGCGGACGACGAAGACGACGCGCTTGATACGGCGGAACGAATCGATCCCGCTTTCGACGAGGTCCCCGACGACGGCGCCGATCACCCGCTTCCCGCCCCGGCATCGCAGCCTGCGATCGCGCGGCCGCCGGTGGATCCCAATGCCGGCTTCCGGCTTCGCGAGCAGGCGGCGCCAGCCGCGCCCACCCCCGAGGTCCCGGCACCCTGGCTGCAACGTTTGCGCCAGGGACTGTCGCGCTCGTCCAACCAACTCTCCGGCTCGATCGGCTCGATCTTCACCAAGCGGCGCCTCGACGAGGAGACGCTGCAGGATTTCGAGGACGTGCTGATCCAGGCCGATCTCGGCGTCGAGACGGCGCTGCGCATCACCGACCGCCTGTCGGAAGGCCGCTTCGGCCGCGAGATCGCCAGTCAGGAAGTCCGCTCGATCCTTGCCGACGAGATCGAGAAGACGCTGGCCCCAGTGGCGATACCGCTGGTACTCGATCTGGAAAAGAAGCCGCACGTCATTCTCGTGGTCGGCGTCAACGGCACCGGCAAGACCACGACGATCGGCAAGCTCACGGCGAAACTTTCCCGCGCCGGGCTCGAGGTGACGCTGTGCGCCGGCGACACCTTTCGCGCCGCCGCCGTCGAGCAATTGAAGATCTGGGGCGAGCGCACCGGCTCCGAGGTCGTCGCCAAGCAGATCGGCGCCGATGCGGCGGGACTCGCCTTCGAGGCCTACGACCGGGCGGTCGAGAACGACTCCGACGTCCTGATCATCGATACGGCGGGGCGGCTGCAGAACAAGACCGAGCTGATGGCGGAGCTGGAAAAGATCATCCGCGTCCTCGGCAAGCGCGAGCCCGACGCGCCGCACACCGTGCTGTTGACCCTCGACGCGACCACCGGCCAGAACGCCCTCAACCAGGTCGATATCTTCCGCAGTGTCGCCGGCGTCAACGGGCTGGTGATGACCAAGCTCGACGGCACGGCACGCGGCGGTATCCTCGTCGCCATCGCCGCCAAGCACAAGCTGCCCGTCTATTTCGTCGGCGTCGGCGAGGGCATCGACGACCTCGAACCGTTCAAGGCGAAGGACTTCGCCAGCGCCATCGCGGGGACCGCGCCGGCGGCGGCGCCGTAGCGCCAGCCCACATTAAAGATCGACAAGATTTCGGCGATCGCCGCCCGGTGGCCTATCATTTGCCGCGATCCCGAACGATATGAGGGCGAACACGGAGTGCCCATGACCGACCACATCATCGAAGAAGAACCGAATTCCCCGGCCCGCAAGGAGATGAACCCGCTCCTGAAATTCGCGCTGGAGCTCGGGCCGCTGCTGGTCTTCTTCTTCGCCAATGCGCGCGGCGAGCAGATCGCCGACGCCTTTCCGGTGCTGCAGGAACTGGGTGGCCCGCTGTTCGTGGCCACCGCGCTGTTCATGGCGGCGATGGCCATCTCGCTGAGCGTATCCTGGGCGATCACCCGGACATTGCCGATCATGCCGCTGGTCTCCGGCGCGGTCGTGCTGGTGTTCGGCACGCTGACCCTGTGGCTGCAGGACGAGACCTTCATCAAGATGAAGCCGACCATCGTCAATGGCCTCTTCGCCGGCGTCCTGCTCGGCGGGCTCGTCTTCGGCAAATCGCTACTCGGCTACGTCTTCGATCAGGCCTTCAAGCTCGATGCCGAGGGCTGGCGCAAGCTGACCCTGCGCTGGGGCCTGTTCTTCATCTTCCTCGCCATCCTCAACGAGGTCATTTGGCGCTCGTTCTCGACGGATTTCTGGGTCGCGTTCAAGGTCTGGGGCACGATGCCGATCACGATCCTCTTCATGATGGCGCAGTTCCCGCTGATCAAGCGCCACGCCACCGAGCCACTGGTCAAGGAGCACGTGACCGCGAAGAAGTGACGCCGGGCCAAAGGCTCGCCGTCAGAACTCGCCGATTTTGAGTGTTCGCCCATCGGGCATGACGTTGCCGGTAGCGCCGTCGGGATTGCCGAACGGCACCGGCGGCGCGCCGGCTTCCGCCTCGCGATCGTGGTTCAACGCCCAGTGGACCGAGGGAAAGGCCAGCTCGTCCCACGGAATGGCATCGAAAGCGAACATATCCACGGCCTGGCTTTCCGGTCCCGCCGCGATCGACGCCTCGGCGAGCCGCGCCCGGTAGATGAGTTGCACCTGGCTGATCCGAGGCACGGCATAGACGGCCAGCAGCCGCTCGATCGTGAGCGCTGCCTCGGCTTCCTCCCGCGCCTCGCGGCGGGCGCCGTCCTCGGGCGTCTCGTTGAGTTCCAGATAGCCGGCCGGGATCGTCCAGAACCCTTTACGGGGCTCGATAGCCCGTTTGCAGAGCAAGATCTTGCCGTCGTGGCGGACCACCGAGCCGACGACGATCTTGGGGTTCTCGTAGGCGACGAAACCGCAAGTGTCGCAGATCTTGCGCGGCAGGGCGTCGTCTTCGGGCGTGCGGAGGGAGAAAGAGGGGGTCATGGCGTCCCGTCCTCTATGAGAGCCGCCAGATCGCGGCCGCCGTAAAATATCCTGTCAAAAATCACCTTGTCATCATCGACATGAAACGCGAGAGAAACCCGGCGTTCGAACCCAATCACCCGCAGGCCAGACAGGAGATCGTCCCGCCGCGTACCCCGTTCCGGAAATTCCGCGAAGCCAAGGCAAAATGCCTTGATCCGCTGCACATAAGCCAACGCACGCGCGTCACTCGAACGTTCGGCAATGAACAGATAAAGTCGGAATAGATCGTCCCGTGCCTCCGGCGCGAAGACGACCCTATGCGGCACGATCTGGGTCTTTCAGACGCCGAGCATGAAATGCCCGAATTTCGTCGAACACCTGCTCGGCCGGGATGGCACGCCCGGGATCCGCCCGCGTGGCCAACGCGACCGGCACGACCTCTTCCCGCAGCCACCGTTCCACCGCCGCGTCGCGCTCCTGCAAAGCCCGCAATCCCGCGCGGATCACTTCGCTGGAGGTCGCGTAGGTTCCGGTCGCAACGAGGTTGTCGATATAGTCCGCCTGCTCGCTGGGCAGGCTGAAAGTGCGCTTTTCCACAGGAGGCATGCGATGACCCTTACCCGATTCCTCGCTTTGGTATGATTTCTTCATACCACATCACGCGAGCGAAATCCGGATCGCTATCCGTCACATCTTGCGCGGCAGGGCGTCGGACCGCGAATGCATGTCGCGCAGGAACGTTTTGAGATCGAACGGCTGTGGCTCGCCGCTGTCAAACCCTTCCTGGATCGCGGCACGAAGCGCGGCGATCTTTCTCTGTCGTCGTTCCAAAAGTCGCAAGCCGGCTCGAACGACATCATCGGGGTCAGCGAATTCTCCGATTTCGACCTGCTGATCGACAAACGCGTCGTAGGGTTCGCCGAGTCTCTGCGATTTTACGGAACTCATTCCAGACCTCCGGCTGTCACTTTGAGCCATTTTCAGGGCTTTCGAGAAACAATGAACAGCCTCATCAGCTCGTCGGCGCCTTCTCGGCCGGCTTTCGCGCCAATACCGCTTCGATCGCCGGCATCAGCCCGGTCTCGATGAGCTCGGGCGAGAACGGTCCCGTTTGCTTGTAGACGATCTCACCGTCCGGGGTAACGAGGAAGGTTTCCGGGATGCCGTAGACGCCCCAGTCGATCGTCGCCGTGCCCTTGGGATCGACCCCGACCGCGTCATAGGGATTGCCGAGCGATTCCAGGAATTCGAGCGCGTTTTCCGGCTTGTCCTTGTAGTTGATCCCGACCAACCGGAACCGGTCATCCTTCCCAAGGTCCATCAACAGGGGATGCTCGACGCGGCAGGGCACGCACCAGGAGGCGAAGACGTTGACCACCACCGGCCGGCCGTCGCCGAACCCCGCAAGGTCGAGACCCGGCGTCGGTTGCCCGTCCGGTCCCTTGAGCCCTTCCAAAGGCGGCAACGTAGTCTCCGGCGCGGTCTTGCCGATCAGCACCGACGGGATGATCTGGGCGTTCTTTCCCGAAAGCAGCTGATAGAGGAAGACGGAGGCAAGCCCGCCGAACAGCAGCAACGGCAAAAGAACCAGCCAGTTGCGCCGCGGCTTGGCGGGACGGGTGGGCGGCGTCTCGCCGTCAACTGGCGCTGGCGCGGTCGGGATCGTCGTCTCGGTCGGCTCCTCGGTCATTGTGCCGTCCCTGTCGTCTCCAGAGCCGCGCCGCGACCGGCGGACCGCCTGCGAACGCCCCTCGCCTCGAGCGCCTTCAGCGCCCGTCGCTGTGCCTTCGCGTCAAGAAAAACCCACAATGCCAGCCCGACCAAAGCCAGCGTCGAGACCCCATAGGCCGATGCGATAAAGCCGAAATAGTTCATGACATTTCCTCAGGCCTCGGCGTTGCGGGCTGCAAGCCGCGACAGCGCCGCGACGCGGCGGCGCAGCACCTCGGTGCGCATCGCCGTCAGATGCAGGGCGAAGAACAGCAGCGTAAAGCCAACCGCCGAGATCAGCAGCGGTGCCAGAAACACCGCCGGCATCGTCGGTCCGTCGGGGCGCAGAACGCTAGCCGGCTGGTGCAACGTGTTCCACCAATCGACCGAGAACTTGATGATCGGGATATTGACGAAGCCTACGAGGACGAGGATCGCCGCGGCCTTGGCGCTCTTGCCCGGATCGTCTAGCGCCCGGGTCAGCGCGATCAGCCCCAGATACATCAGGAACAGGATAAAGACCGAGGTGAGCCGGGCATCCCAGACCCACCAGGTGCCCCACATCGGCCGGCCCCAGATCGAGCCGGTGATCAGCGACAGCGCCGTGAACACGGCGCCGATCGGCGCAGCGGCCTTCACCGCCACATCGGCCAGCGGATGACGCCAGACCAGGGTGCCGAGGGCCGACACGCTCATCACCGTCCAGGCCATCATCGCGATCCAGGCGAAGGGCACATGAATGAACATGATCTGCACGGTCGCGCCTTGCTGGTAATCCGGCGGCGCGGTGAAGCCGAGGAACAATCCCACGGCGAGCGCGAGCAAAGCCAGCCCATAAAGCCAGGGCTGGATCTTTCCCGACAACGCCAGGAAGCGGGTCGGATTGGCGAGAATGGTCAAGCGCGACGGCTTGGCGGCGGAGAGGTCGGTCATGAGCCTACTCTAGAAGCTCCCGGGGCGAGCGGCAAACAGACATTCGCGTGATTCCCAATAACTCATGGTGCCACATGGCTTGGCCGCCCACATCAATCCGCGCTGGTCTTCAGCGCCGCGCCCGCCGCGATCGGGCCCAGCGCTCCGAAGAACAACGTCAAGGCGACGAGAATGAGGAAGGGCGGCAGAAACGGATCGGGATCGTTGATCGCGCCGTAGGTCGCCGAGACGCCGAAGATCAGCACGGGGATCGCCAGCGGCAGGACGAGGACCGAGACCAGCAACCCGCCGCGCGGCAACGCGACCGCGACGGCGGCCCCGACGGCGCCGATGAAGGTGATCGCTGGCGTGCCGGCGAGAAGCGTCGCCATGACCGCCCCGATCGCCACCGGATCGAGGGCGAGGAAGAGGCCGAGAACCGGCGCGGCGAGGACCAGCGGCAAGCTGGAGGCGACCCAGAGCGCCAGGCATTTGGCAAGGACGACCAGCGGAAGCGGCGTCGGCCCGGCGATCAAAAGATCGAGCGTGCCGTCGTCACGGTCGGCCTGGAACAGCCGGTCGAGGGTGAGCAGCGCCGACAACAACGCCCCGATCCACAGAATCGCCGGCCCGATGCGCGACAGAAGATTGAGGTCCGGGCCAATGCCGAACGGGATCGTCGCGACCACGGCGAGAAAGAAGATCACGCCGGTCATCGCTCCGCCGCCGCCGGAAAAGGCGAGCCCCAGGTCGCGGCGGAACAGCGCGATCATAACCAACCCTCCGCGGCGGCGATCGCCGCCTCGTCGAAGCCGCTGGATCGCTCGTCAGCGGCAGGCAGTCGGCGCGACTCCAACTGCAATTCGCGTACCGCCGCCATCCCCAACGGCTGGTGGGTCGCGGCGATAACGATGCCGCCGGCGGCCCGATGCGCGTCCATCAGGGCTCCGAATCGCTGCTGCGAGGCGGCGTCGAGCGCCGATGTCGGCTCGTCGAGAATCCACACCGGCCGCTCGACCACGAGAAGCCGGGCGAGACTTGTCCGCCGATGCTGACCGGCCGACAAATACGAAAACGGCAGATGCGCCAGATCGGGAAGGCCGACGGCGTCGAGCGCCGCCTCGATCGAACGCCCGCCGCCGCCGAGATAATCCCGCCAGAAGCTGAGATTGTCGCCAACACTGACGCCCGGCTTCATGGCGTTGCGATGGCCGACATAATGGGCGATCTCGGCGACGGTCCGGGCCGGTTCGCCGTCGGCGGCGGTGGCGCCCGTGACAGCAACGTGCCCGGCGAGTGGCCGCAGCAAACCCGCGAGCGTGCGCAACAGGGTCGACTTGCCGGCGCCATTCGGACCGGTCACGACCAGCGCCTCGCCAGCGGACAACGCGATGTCGATCGGCCCGGCTACGACAATCGTGCCGCGCCCCACGCAAAGGTCGGAGATCGCGATTCTCATGTGTCAGGGCGCCTGGAAAGTTCCGGCCTCAATACATCGTCACCTTGTAGCGCTCGACCATCTCGCGATCGATGTCCTGGATTTCGCCGGAAAGGCCAATCTGGTCCTTCAGCATTGCCCCGAGGGTCGGCATGGTTGCCCGATCGATCTGTTTGTCCGCATCCCACAGCCCCGACCGCATGAAGGCCTTGGCGCAGTGGAAATACACCTCCTTCGCCTCGACGAGAAGCACGCTGATCGGGCGCTTGCCCTCGTAGGCGCAGCGGTCGAGAAGCTCGTCGTCGGTGCGGATTTCCGCCGTACCATTGACGCGCAGGGTCTCGTCCATGCCCGGCAGCAGGAACAACAGCCCCACAATCGGGTTGGCCAGCAGGTTCTCATACGTGTCGAGGCGCTTGTTTCCGGGCCGATCGGGAATGGCGATGTGGGTGTCGTCGATGATGGCGGCGAAACCCGGCTCGCCCCCCTTCGGCGAGACGTCCGGCAGTTTGCCCGGCGACGACGAGCCGATCAGCATGAAAGGGCTTCTGCCTAGGAACGCCTTCGCATGGGCGTCGAGCCGCGGCAGCTGCTTTTGCGCCGCGCGCACGCTCGGCGAGCCGTAGAGCGCGCGCAGCGCCTCAATGGTCGCGATCTTCGTCATTGCGACATCTCCGGCGGGCTTGAAATCCGGCGCTTTCGATTGGACGAAAGGGCGAAATGGCCGTGTTCTTTTGCGATTTTGTGCACTGCGAGCCTCTCCGCCCTTTATAGCCCTTACAAACTTGCCTATAACGCCATCAACCACACCAGCGACCGGCGTGGAAACTCTTCAGCGCCGATCTCAAGGCCCCGCCCGGCACCGGCGGGCGCCGGGGCGGACAAGCGGAAATGGTCGTACCCGCATCTTCGAGCGCTTTTCCGCGGCGCTCAAGGCCGTTCGCCCTTCGGACTTCCATCCTGGTTCGAAAAGGAACGAAGCCATATGTCTCATGCATCCGACAGTTTCAAATGCCGCAAGACGCTTTCCGCCGCAGGCAAGGACTACGTCTATTATGATCTGAAGGAGGCCGAGAAGAACGGCCTTGCCGGCGCGTCGCGCCTGCCCTTCTCCATGAAGGTTCTGCTCGAAAATCTCCTGCGCAACGAGGATGGCCGCACGGTGACGGCGGACGATATCCGCGCCGTCGCCAACTGGACCAAGGACAAGGGCAAGGCCGGCCACGAAATCGCCTACCGCCCGGCGCGCGTGCTGATGCAGGACTTCACCGGCGTGCCGGCGGTGGTCGATCTCGCCGCGATGCGCGACGCGACCAGGAGTCTCGGCGCTGACCCGAAGAAGATCAATCCGATGGTTCCCGTCGACCTGGTCATCGATCACTCGGTGATGGTCGACTTCTTCGGCCGCAAGGATTCGTTCGAAAAGAACGTCGATGCCGAATACGGCCGCAACGGGGAGCGCTACACCTTCCTGCGCTGGGGCTCGGAAGCCTTCGAGAACTTCCGCGTGGTGCCGCCGGGCACCGGCATCTGCCATCAGGTCAATCTGGAATATCTTGCCCAGACGGTCTGGACCAAGGACGAGAACGGCGAGACGATCGCCTATCCGGACACGCTGGTCGGCACCGATTCCCACACGACCATGGTCAACGGCCTGTCTGTGCTCGGCTGGGGCGTCGGCGGCATCGAGGCCGAAGCGGCGATGCTCGGCCAGCCGATCTCCATGCTGATTCCCGAAGTCATCGGCTTCCGGGTCGAGGGCAAGCTGCCGGAAGGCACCACCGCGACGGACCTCGTCCTGACCGTGACCCAAATGCTGCGCGCGCATGGCGTCGTCGGCAAATTCGTCGAGTTCTTCGGCCCCGGCCTGTCCAACCTGACCCTCGAGGATCAGGCGACGATCGGCAACATGGCGCCCGAATACGGCGCCACCTGCGGCTTCTTCCCGATCGACAAGGACACCATCGCCTATCTGGAGGCGACCGGCCGCGACAAGGACCGCATCGCCCTCGTCGAGGCCTACGCCAAAGCCCAGGGCATGTACCGCGAGGACGGCATTGCCGATCCGATCTTCACCGATACGCTCGCACTCGACCTGTCGACGGTCGTTCCCTCGCTCGCCGGACCAAAGCGCCCGCAGGACCGTGTCGCCCTCACCGAGGCGGCGGCGAAATTCCACGACGCGCTCGCCGAGATCCATGGCGGACGCAAGGAGAACGACACACCGAAATCCGAGGGCGAATCCCGCTATATGGATGAAGGCGCGACCGGGGTGAACGACACGCCCCAGGACAACCGCCACGGCCAGACGCTGCATGCCGTTGAAGGCACCGACCACGGCCTGTCGCATGGTGACGTGGTCATCGCCGCGATCACCTCCTGCACCAACACGTCCAACCCCAACGTCCTGGTCGCGGCCGGGCTTCTCGCCCGCAAGGCTCATGCCAAGGGCCTGACGGTAAAGCCGTGGGTGAAGACGTCGCTGGCGCCGGGATCCCAGGTCGTCACCGAGTATCTGGAGAAGGCCGGGCTGCAGTCGGATCTCGACGCGATGGGCTTTAACCTCGTCGGCTATGGCTGCACGACCTGCATCGGCAATTCCGGGCCATTGCCAGAACCGATCTCCGAGGCGATCAACGAGAACGACCTCGTCGCCTGTTCGGTGCTGTCCGGCAACCGCAACTTCGAGGGTCGGGTCAATCCGGACGTGCGGGCGAACTATCTTGCCTCGCCGCCCTTGGTCGTCGCCTATGCCATCGCCGGCTCGATGTTCGTCGACATCACCAAGGACGCGCTCGGCCAGGACCAGGACGGCAACGACGTCTTCCTCAAGGACATCTGGCCGTCGACCCAGGAGATCGCCGAGATCGTCCGCGAGACGGTGACGCGCGAGATGTTCGAAAACCGCTATGCGGACGTCTTCAAGGGTGACGAACACTGGCAGAAGATCGCCGTGTCAGGCGGACTGACCTACGATTGGGACGACCGCTCGACCTATGTCCAGAACCCACCCTATTTCGAGGGAATGACCCAGGAGCCCGATCCCGTGACCGACGTGAAGGGCGCACGGATCCTCAGTCTGTTCCTCGATTCGATCACCACCGACCACATCTCGCCGGCCGGTTCGATCAAGGCCAATGGGCCGGCGGGCGACTATCTCGTCAGCCATCAGGTTCGCCCGGTCGACTTCAATTCCTATGGCGCCCGACGCGGCAACCACCAGGTGATGATGCGTGGCACCTTCGCCAATATCCGCATCAAGAACCAGATGCTCGACGGGATCGAAGGAGGCATGACCAAGCATTTCCCGTCGGGTGAGGTGCTGCCGATGTACGACGCCGCGATGCGTTACAAGGAGGAGGGGGTGCCGCTCGTCGTCTTCGCCGGCAAGGAATACGGCACCGGCTCCTCACGCGATTGGGCGGCCAAGGGCACCGTGCTTCTCGGGGTCCGTGCCGTGATCGCGGAGAGCTTCGAGCGTATCCATCGGTCCAACCTCGTCGGTATGGGCGTCGTCCCCTTCGTCTTCGCCGAGGCAGGAACGTCCTGGCAGTCGCTCGGGCTGAAGGGCGACGAGAAGGTCACGATCGAAGGGCTTAGCGACATCAAGCCGCGTGACATCATGGAAGCGACGATCGAGGCGGCCGACGGTTCGACCCGCACGATCAAGCTGCAGGTCCGCATCGATACGCTCGACGAGTTGGAATACTACAAGAACGGCGGCATCCTGCACTACGTTCTGCGCCGGCTGGCGGCCTGATCCCAGACGCCGGCCTGCACATGGCAGATGACGATCATCGACGCCGCCGCGCATCCCGCGGCGGCGTCGCTCGTTTGGCCGGCCGATCAATGACTTGTCATCCGCAATTGACTGGCAGACGCATCCTTCGATCGCTACGGTGCGATCGATGACGAAACCCCAAGCAAAAGCGCTCCAGAACCCTGACGATCCCGGCCCGGCAGACAAGCCGGCGGGCATGTCCAGAGCGGTCTCGTGACCGTCGTTCACCTCATTCGACGCGCCTTTCCGGCATTCGCCTTGCTGATGCTTTTCCCGTTCGTCGGTGGAGCCCGGGCCGGCGACGCACCCACCGAGCCGGTCACCCAGGTGCTGGAATTGTTCACCAGCCAAGGCTGTTCGTCCTGCCCGCCTGCGGATCGCCTTTTGACCAAGCTGGCCAAGGAACCTGGCGTTCTCGCGCTCGGCTATCACGTCGACTATTGGGATTACATCGGCTGGCGCGACATCTTCGGTTCGCCCGAAAACACCGAGCGGCAGCGCGCTTACGCCCAGGCCTTCGCCACCACCACGATCTACACCCCGCAAATGGTCGTGAATGGCCGCAAGGGTGTCGTGGGGTCGCACGAGGCCAAAATCCGCAAGCTGATGCGGGCGACAGCGCTTCCGCAAGGGGGAGGCACGCCGAAGGTAGCGGTGAGCGTCGAGGGCGACCGGGTGCACATCACCGCAGACGTCGGACGGCTGGATCCGGACAGTCCGGCACCGGTGCTGATGCTGGTCACCTTCGGTGACGAAGCGACGACGACGATCGAGCGCGGAGAAAATAACGGCCACACCATCGTCAACACGCGTCCCGTCCGTGGCTGGCGTCTTCTCGGCATGGCCGCGAGCGAACCGATGGATATCGATCTGCCCCTGGCGTCGCTGCTGAAACGGGGAGAGCCGAGCGGGGGTGGCTGCGCGGTGATCCTTCAGGCCGTGACGGCGGATGGAATGCCGGGACCGATTCTTGCCGCGGCGCAGATGGAATTCGCCGATCCATGACGCCGGCCAAATGACGGCCGATCAGCCATCCGGCGCGCGTTTGCCGCCAGATGGCCATTCCATGTTGTCGGCATCCGAAACGGTTTTGCCCGCGGCCCGTTTCATGCGAACATGCCGAAGAGCTGCGGCTTCCTCCGCGGCAAAGCATTGGACGAGGGCAGTCTTGACGGATTTCGGATCGGAGGGAGAAACCGCGACCAATCTCCTCCCCTTTCCCCGTCAGAATTCCAGTCATTTTTCTATCGTCTCGTTCGATCGACGAGAATTGTCCGAGATCCTCAAGATTTACGGACGCATGGTCGCTGCCGGCGAATGGCGGGACTACGCCATCGACACGTTGAAGGATCGAGCCGTGTTCTCGGTCTTCCGCCGAGCCAGCGAGATGCCGCTCTATCGCGTGGAGAAAAATCCGAAGCTCGCCCGTAAGCAGGGGGCGTACCAGGTCGTCGCCGCTGGCGGCCTCGTTATGAAGCGCGGCCATGACCTGACTGCCGTGCTCCGCGTGTTCGACAAGGGATTGAAACTGGCGGAGAACGGTTGAGGCCTTCCGCTGATGCGAAAGCATTGATGACAATATCCATTGCCGGCTACGGAACATTATTTCGCCCGCCGCCCCGCGAAGGGATCGCCTCCTGGGTTGTGGCGTTGCTGCAGAACTGGGACGGGTGAGTGCGAATGACCAGAACCAAGACAGAGCACGCCGAGCTTCGAGACAAGGGCCACGGGCGACACGCAGACCGGCCCGGTGAAATTCCCCTCGCCGGTTGGAAGAGCATCCTTTGGCGGGTCTACGAGGAAATGGGCGACGATCGCGTCACTCTCGTCGCCGCCGGCGTGACCTATTATCTGCTTCTTGCCATAGTTCCGGGTCTTGCCGCCTTCGTTTCCCTCTACGGCCTTTTCGCCGATCCGGCGACGGTCAGCGATCATCTGGCACAGTTGCGAGCCTTCATCCCTGGCGGCGGAATGGATGTTCTGGAGACGCAACTGAAACGACTTGCGTCGAAGGGCGACACCACGTTGGGGCTGTCGCTGGTTATCTCCTTCGCAGTCTCGCTGTGGAGCGCCAATGCCGGAGTCAAGTCGCTGTTCGAGGCGATGAACGTCGCTTATGACGAGCGGGAAAGCCGTTCCTTCTTCAAGCTGAACGCGATCTCTCTCAGCTTCACCCTGAGTCTCATCGTTGTGTCGTTGCTGATGATCGGCCTCGCCGTGGTTCTGCCAATTCTCCTGGGCCATCTCGGCCTGGGTACGGGGCTAGAATGGCTGATTTCCGGCATCAGCCTCCTCCTGATGATCGTGGTGCTCTCGCTCGGCCTTGCGGCGCTCTACCGCTGGGGTCCGGACCGGGCGAACGCCAAATGGCGGTGGATCACCCCGGGCACCATCCTGACGCTCGTGGTCACCACGATCGTTTCATTGCTGTTTTCCTGGTACGCCGCCAATTTCGGTTCCTACGATGCCACCTATGGCTCGCTCGGCGCATTGATCGGTTTCATGACCTGGATCTGGCTGACGATGATCATTCTGATCGTCGGCGGCGAGTTGAACTCGGAGATGGAACACCAGACCGCCCGGGACACGACAACCGGGGTGCGGCAGCCCTTGGGCCAGCGCGGCGCCACCATGGCTGATCGTGTCGCCGGACAATCCTCCGACACCGATGTTTCGGGTCACGGCCGCAGCGCCATGACGCGGAAGGAAGAATCCCCGGAGAGCAAGCGGCGACGCGAAGGATTGTCGGTCGGCAAGCTGGCGGTGGCGCTCCCTGCCGCTCTGTTGCTCACCTACCTCAAGCGTCGGTCTGAGCGACGGACCTGACGGGAGGCTGAGCAACGCGGCTATCGCTGGTACAGCGTGCCGGGATAGCGCGTCTCGTCGGGAAGCGCCGAGCCGCCCGGGCCAAGCGGCATCTGCATCAGAACGGTATCGATCCAGCGGCCGAATTTGAAGCCGGACTGCTGGAAGACCCCGATCATGCGGAAGCCTGCCCGTTCATGCAGCCTGACCGACGGCGCGTTACCGGAGTCGCCGACGACGGCGATCATCTGGCGGAAGCCGGTTTCGGCCGAGATCTCGATGAGGCGGGTCAGAAGATCGCCGCCGACACCGCGCCCCTTGGCATCCGGTGCGACGTAGACCGAATCTTCCACCGACCAGCGATAGGCGGGTCTGGCGCGGAACGCGTTGGCATAGGCATAGCCAAGGACGACACCGAGGGCATCTTCGGCGACGATGAAAGGATAGCCCTGACCGGTCATCGCGGTGAAGCGCGCCGCCATTTCCGCCTCGTCCGGCGGCACGATTTCGAATGTCCCGGTGCCGTGCAGCACCGCGTGCTCGTAGATCGACCGGATCGCCGGGACGTCTTCGATGCTGGCGGGTCGGATCGTATGAGCGCTCATCGGCAGGCAAGCCCAAGCTTCTTCGTTGCAATCTGGATGTCGCAAAAGCAATGACAAAAGAAAAGGGCGGCCCGCAAGCCGCCCTGATTTATCAGTCCTGCCCTAGCGCTTAGTTGCGGTTGCCGAACAGCTGCAGGAGGAACAGGAACATGTTGAGGAAGTCGAGATAGAGGCGCAACGCGCCCATGACCGCCTTGCGGCCCATCACCGCCGAGCCGTCGCCCTCATAGTACATTTCCTTGATCTGCCGCGTGTCGTAGGCGGTGAGGCCAGCGAACACCAAAACGCCGATCGCCGAGATGGCGAACTGCAGCGCCGGCGAGGCGAGGAAGATGTTGACGACCATCGCGATGACGATGCCGATCACGCCCATGAACAGGAACGAGCCCCAGCCGGAAATATCCCGCTTGGTGGTGTAGCCCCAGAGCGACAGCGCGCCGAAGGAGGCGGCGGTGATGAAGAACACCTGGGTGATGGATTCCTGCGTGTAGACGAGGAAGATCGTCGACAGCGACAGGCCGACCATCGCCGCGTAGGTCCAGAAGGTCGCCTGGGCGGCCTGTACACTCATCTTGTGAACGCGGAAGGACAGGAAAAAGACCATCGCCAGCGGGGCGAGCATCAGCACCCAGCGCAGAGGTGAGGTGTAGAGGACGCCGCCGAGCTGCGTCAGATAGACGCCGCCAATCTGGCCAACGGACTGCGAAGGATCAGTCGTCGTCGCGAATGAATAGAGCACATAGGCCGCAACGCCGGTGAGGGCGAGACCGCCCGCCATCAGGTTGTAGACCTTCAACATATAGGAGCGGAGGCCCTGGTCGATGTCCGCTCTGGTACCGGCGGCGGGCACAGTGCGCGTGCCGGCATTCCGATAGTCCGCCATGGATGAATTCCTTTCTGCGTGTCCCGTCCGGTGTCCCCGCGCGACGGTTTCAGTCGACACGAAGAGGCGCCGCTGGCGGGACGCCCAGCGATCCTATGCATAATATGCGGATCGCGAGGTTCGCGCACAAGCCTCCAGCCGCCTGGAACGATAAAATCGCGCCCGATCAGGGTTAATTATCCGTTAGCCTGTTGCCGGATCGATCCAAAGGCGGGCGGCTGGAGACGCGCCTGCTTCGGTTTTTCCTGCTTTCCCGCGTCACGCCCCATCACAAATTGCGCAGCACCGGCGCGGCTTTCTGTCCCAGGACGCGCCAGGTTCCCGCAAGGCCGATGCCGACAGTCAGCACCAGCGAGACGATCAGCGTCGTCAGTGCCACCGTCCAGTCGAAGACGTAGGGCAGTTGCATGACCTGAACGACCACGAACCAGGCCGCGAGAGCACCCGCCCCGACCGCGAAGACACCTGTCGCAAGGCCCAGCAGCAGATATTCGGTTGTGAAGGCGCGAATCAGGGTCAGCCGCGTCGCGCCAAGCGTCTTCAGGACGACGGCGTCGTGGATGCGGCTCCGGTTACCGGCGGCCAGCGCCCCGGACAGGACCAGGACCGAGGCGATCAGCGCCACCGCCGCGGCGACCCGGATTGCCAGCGCGAGTTGGGCGATCAGGCCGTTCACCGCGTCGAGCGCTTCCTTCACCCGCACCGTCGTCACCGCCGGATAGGCATTGGTGACGCCGTTGATCAGCGCCTTTTCCGCAACCTCTCCGTCGTCCGGCATCGACAGCGTCGCCAGCCAGGAATGCGGCGCGCCGGCAAACGCGTTGGGCGAGAACACCATGACGAAGTTGATCGACAGCGATTCCCATTCCACCGCGCGGAAATTCGCGATTCGGGCGGTGATGTTGCGGCCGAGGACATTGACGGTCAGCGTGTCGCCAACCTTCAGGCCGAGCTCCCCACCCTCCTCCGCCGAGAATGACACCAGAGGCTCGCCCGCATAGTCCGCCGGCCACCACTCGCCCTCGGTCAGGCTGGAATTCTCCGGCAGCGTCGGCGAATAGGTCAGCCCGCGATCACCATGCAGGACCCAACTACCTTCGTGTCCCTCCGCAAAGGCAGAGACATCCTGTCCCGCAAGGGCTGTGATCCGCCCCCGCAGCATGGGAGCGGCATTGAGGGACGAGCCCGGCGCCAGCGTCTCGACAGTCTGGCGAAAGCCATCGATCTGGTCGTTTTGAATGTCGACGAAAAAGAAATCAGGCGCTCGCGAAGCCATTCCCGTGCCGATCTCCTGGCGCAGATCGTAGTCGATGGTCGCCAGCGTCACCAGCAGCGTCAGGCCGAGGCCGAGCGAAAGCACCACCGACGCCGTCAGCGCGCCCGGCCGGTGAATGTTGCCGATCGCCAGTCGCAGCGGCGTCGAGCGGACCCGCGGCGCCCGCGCGGCGAACCACTGGACCGCCATCGCGACGCCGCGCAGGATCACGAAGGCAGCCGCCGTGCCCACGAGGAAGATCAGCGCCACCCGGCGGTCGCCGGCCATGACCAGCGCCAGCGCGGAAATGACGAGGGCGAGGCCGAGCGCCGTGCCGAGATAGGCCCAGCGCATCCGGTAGCCGCCCGTCGCCCCGGCTTCGCGGAACAGGGCCGTCGCGGCAACGTCGCGGGTGCGCCCGAGCGGCAGCAGCGCGAAGGCCAGCGCCGTGAGCACGCCGAAGACGGCAGCTAGCGCGAGGGCGCCCGGATAGACGGACGCCTCGGCCGCGATCGGGACGACGCTTTCGAGGAAGCGCGCGGTCGCGAAGGGCGCGAGCGCTCCAAGGACGAGGCCAAGGATAATGCCCACACCGGCCAAGAGCATGATCTGGATCAGATAGACCGTGACGACGAAGCCGCCCCCGGCCCCAAGGCTCTTGAAGGTTGCGATCACCCCTCGCTTGGAATCGAGATAGGCGTTGACGGCATTGGCGACGCCGACGCCGCCAACGATGAGAGCGGTGAGCCCGACTAGCGTGAGGAACTGTGAGAAACGCTCGATATTGCGCTGGAGCGAGGGGGCGGCATCTGCCGAGGTGCGAATGTTGAAGCCGGATTCGGGAAAGTGCTCTTTTGCCTGCGCCGCGATTGCCGCGGCGTCGTCGCCATTCGGCAAACGGATTTTGTAGTCGTATTCGACGAGGCTTCCCGGCTGGATCAGCCCGCTCGCCGCGAGCCCGTCCAGCGACAGCATCAGCCGCGGAGCGAAATTGAAGCGGCCGGACAAGACGTCGGGTTCGCGCTCGAGCACGCCGCGCAGTTCGATCTCGGCATTGCCGAGCTTGATGGTCTCGCCGCGCTCGATGCCCAATCGATCGTATAATTCCGATGCGGCGACGGCGCCGAACCGGCCGTCACGTTCTCCCAGAAGATTGCTTAGGGGCAGGCCCGGCCCCGTTTCAACAGTTCCATAGAGCGGATAGGCGCCGTCCACCGCCTTCACCTCGGCCAGCGATTGATCGGCGCCGTCCAGCAGCCGCACCATGGAACGCAGGGACGCCGCCTCGGCAACGGTTCCGAGGTCCGCCAGATAAGTGGTTTCCTCGTCGGTCGCCTGGCGCTGGACCAAGGCGAAGCGGAGGTCGCCGCCGAGGATCGACCGCCCCTGTTCGGCGATCCCGGTGGTCATCATCGTCGCGACGGAATTCACCGCGGCGATCGCCGCCACGCCGAGGGTGATGCAGGCGAGGAAGATGTAGAAGCCGGACAGTCCGCCGCGCATCTCACGCAGCGCGAAACGCACGGCGAGCTTGAGATTGCCGCGCCCGTTCGTCGGCTTCGGCCGGGCAGTGGCGGCAACCCCGGCCGTGGAATCGAGCGCGCTCATCCAGCGGCACCGGCGAGCGCGGGATCGGAGTTCGCTCCTGCGGCCTCGACCATCGCCATGCGGTCGTCATGGATAACGCCCGAGCGGACGGCGACCTCGCGGCCGCAGCGATGCGCCAACGCCGGATCGTGAGTCACGAGGACGAGCGTCATGGCCCGCCGCTCGCATTCGGCGAACAACAGATCGGCGACCTGCCGTCCGGTCTCCTGGTCGAGATTGCCGGTCGGCTCATCGGCGATCAAAATCGCCGGTTGCGGAGCCAGAGCCCGTGCCAGCGCGACGCGCTGCTGCTCACCGCCTGACAATTCGCCGGGATAATGGGTGACGCGGTCGGCGAGGCCCACATTCGACAATTCCCGCTCGGCGCGCTCGAAGGCGTCGTCATGGCCGGCGAGTTCCAGCGGCACGGCGACGTTTTCCAGCGCCGTCATGTTCGGAATCAGGTGAAACGACTGGAAGACGATGCCGATATTGCGGCCACGGAACGCCGCGAGCTCGTCCTCGCTGAGACCACCGAGCGGCTGACCGGCGATTTCGACGAAGCCCTCGTCGGCCCGTTCCAGACCGGCAATCACCATCAAAAGCGTCGACTTGCCGGAGCCGGAAGGACCGACGATACCGACTGACTCGCCTCGATCGACCGCAAGGCCGACATCCTTCAGAACATGGACCGCGCTACGGCCACTTCCCAGCGTGAGATGAACGTTTCGTAACCGGATCGCTGGTTCTGCCAAGGCCGCCGGCTCCTATATGCGAGATCAGACGCCCCATATGGGGCCTGCGCTATATGGGTGTATGATGCAACGCTTCCAACCGATCCTCTTGGCACTGACGCTATTGTCATGGCTGATGGTGCCGTCAGCTTCCAGTGCTCAGCAGGTCGCGCGGGGGGCCGCCGATGGCGAGCCGCTTCACGTCGTCGTTTTTGGCGACAGCCTCGTCGCCGGCTACGGTGTCGGGCCCGGGGAAGCATTTCCCGAGCAATTGCAAGTCGCCTTGCGGGACCGGGGATACGGCGTAGAAGTGACTAACGCAGGCGCCTCGGGCGACACATCGAGCGGCGGGCTCGCCCGGCTCGACTGGTCGGTGCCGACAGAAGCCGACCTCGTCATCGTTGAACTCGGCGCCAACGACGCGCTACGCGGGATTTCTCCCGAGATCACGGAAAAGAACCTCGACCAGATCCTGCAAACGCTGACCGAACGCGGCCAGGCCGTCATCCTCGCCGGCATGATCGCGCCACCCAATATGGGCCCCGACTATTCGGCGGCTTTCAACCCGATCTATGCCGGCCTCGCCGAGAAATACGACGTCGCCCTCTATCCGTTCTTTCTCGACGGCGTGGCGACCCAGCCGAAGCTCAATCAGGACGATGCCATGCACCCGAACAAGGACGGCGTCGCCGTTATTGTCGAAAAGATGCTGCCGCTGGTCACCGAAACGCTTGAATCGCTTAATGCGGGGCGTGTTGCGGGATGAAACTCGCCGCCAGACGCCTTAGCGGCTCGGTGAAGAATCGCAGACGCCGACCGCGCTCCTCGATCATGGCGAACACATAGGCCTCGCTCTCGTCCGCCCATTCCCGTGCGAGGCTCTTCGCATCCGCATAAGGCCGGAGGATTTCGGCGGTCACGTCGCCGGCAATGAAACTGAGATCGGCGCCGTGTTTGGCGGCGATCGCCTGCATCCGATGATTTTCGCGCAGGCAGGTCAGGAAGATTCGCCGAACGCCGCGATTGCGGGCGGCGGCAACCAGCCGGCCGAAGAGGCGATCCCCGTGACCGTGGCCCTGGAATTCCGGCTCGATCGAGAACGCACCTTCGGCTTCATCGTGAGATCCGGTGAGAAACCGCAATTCCGCGACGCCGCGTAGTTCGCCGTCGGCGAACAGACCCTTCACCAGAGAGTCAGGACCGAGTGCCAGCCGGGCATAGCTTTCCAGAAACGTATCGTTGACTGAGTTACCGAAGCGCAGGCGCCGGGTTTCGGAGGGAAGGCGTTGCAGGTGCGAAAGAAAGAGATCGGTCTCATGGGCGCGGACCCGGCGTACGTGAACCGGTGACCCTGCGCCGCCCATCAGGTCCGGGCGCGCATCATTTCGCTTGTCCGCAATATTGGCAGCAACGACATCCGTGACGATGGACATGGGTCATAGCCTTTGTTCAGCCTCCCAGCGACGTCCTCCGTGGACCCAACATAATTGTGCATGGTGCGGCGGACAACGGCGAATGGCGGCATGCAAGGCTGCCCTGTCCTTGAAACATGGCTCGCGAGATGAGAGTCTTTTCGCGACGGCAACGACGCACGGAAGGACATCCGATGCCCCGACTGTTCACCGCCCTCGAAATCCCCCAGGATATCGCGCTTTCACTCTCCTTCCTGCGCGGCGGCCTGCCGTCGGCCCGCTGGATCGATCCGCAGAACTATCATCTGACCTTGCGGTTCATCGGCGATATCGAGCCCCGGCTTGCCGACGAGATCGTCGCTTGGCTCGACCGCGTCGACCGACCGGCCTTTTCCATGGCCTTGCGCGGGGTAGCGGCCTTCGGAACACGCAAGCCGCACTCGATCTACGCCGGCGTCGAGGCGTCGCCCGAGCTTTGCGAGCTGCAGGCTGAGATCGAGCGCATCTGCAGGCGTCTCGACGTTCCCGCCGACCAGCGCAAATTCGTCCCGCATGTGACGCTGGCACGGTTGCGGCAGCCCAAATCGGCGGAAGTCGCTCATTTTCTCGCCACGCGCGGCGACTTCCGCACGCCGCCGTTCATGGTCGAGCGATTCGGCCTGTTTTCGGCACGGGAGTCAGTCGGCGGCGGCCCTTATGTGCTGGAGGAGGCGTTTTCGCTGCACACCGGAACCCCCACGGGGAAAAGGCTGGCCCGACCGGTGTCGGGCGGCCACGCGCAACGGCTGACCAAGTCCGCATGGCCCGCCGCGACGACCGCCATGAACCGAACCTCTTGAGCCCGAGGCGGTAATGGACCATCTAACCTCCTGACATTGGAGGATGCGATGGCACTCGACACACCGAAGGTCGGCGAAATTTTACTGCCCGGTTCCAGCGAGGAACAGGCGGGACAAGAAGAACGGGTTCGCGCGTCATTTTTCCAGACCGTCCGTCGCGCGTTGCGATCGGTGCCGTTCATGGAAGACGTGGTGGCAGCCTATTATTGCGCGCTCGACCCGCAGACGCCGGCGGCCAGCCGGGGGATACTCCTTGCCGCGCTGGCGTATTTCGTCCTGCCGATGGACGTGGTGCCCGATTTCATTCTCGGCCTCGGCTTTACCGATGATATCGCGGTGCTGTGGGCTGCGTTCCGGGCGGTTCGCCAGAACATCCGGCCGCAGCATTACCAGCGGGCCCGCGAGACACTTGGCGACATGAACCGGTAGCGATTTCCCCCTTGGCGAGCACCGCTGCTGCGCCGCATGGCTACGCCTTACCATTCCGTAACAACGACTTGGCATGACTTGCCAAATTGTCGCCCAATTCGTTCCATCATTCACAGGGGCCGGATCAGGCTTTGGTGAAGCGGAAGGTCTGCGTCCGGCTTTTGCCAGATGAAGCGCCTACGGGTGGAGACGTTTCACTCATTCTCCTCGGCTTTCGTTCTTCGTTAACCGACGATAAACGGCCTTGGCGCTAGTCTGTCGGGTATCATCGCTTCCAGCGTCTTGCCGGCCTCGGCCTCGACCGTGGGAAATCAAACAAACACGCACCGAACGAGCGGGGAATTATGAACCTCAAGAACGTCCTGACGGCCTCCGCGGCCATTCTGATCTTCTCGAGCGCCGCGGGCGCGGCCCAGACCCCGACGCGCATGAACCAGTTCAACGCCTGGGGCACCTATTCCTACGCCGGCAACGGCGGCAAGGTCTGCTACATCCTGTCGACGCCGACCAAGATGGAGCCAGCGAATGTCGATCACGGTGACATCTTCTTCCTGATCTCGCAAAAGCCGGGCCAGGGCGTCTCATACGAGCCGCAAGCGGTGATGGGCTACACGCTCAAGGATGGTTCCAAGGTCACGGTCGACGTCGACGGCAAGGATTATTCGATGTTCGTCAAGGGCGAGTCGGCCTGGATGGAGAACGCCGCCGAGGAGCCCCAGCTGGTCGCCAATCTGCGTGCCGGGAAGGCGATGAAGGTCGACGCCGTGTCGCAGCGCGGCACAAAGACCAGTTACACGTTCTCGCTCTCCGGCGTGACCGCCGCGCTGAAGTCGATCAACGACTGCAAATAGCGCATTCAGCGGCCGTCTCCGGCCCTCGATATCGCAATGAAGCACGACGCTGGGTCCCCGCCCGGCGTTTCGCCGTTCTGGTCCCGGATCTGCCTGAAACCTTGCGCAAATGACCAGAAGGGGTCATTTGAGGGGGCAATTTCTGTTCCTGACCGTTGATTTCGCTGGCAGCCGCCGGCCGAGGATATGATGCCCGTTTTGCTCGATCTCGCCTCTCCAGCCAACCGCCCGCGCCCTTTGGCGGCGGTTTCGCCGGTCGATGACGGCGAAAAGCCGTCGCTTGTCGGCCTCGATCGTGAAGCCCTCGCCGAGGCGCTGCGCGCCGTCGGCGTGCCCGAAAAGCAGCTGCGTATGCGCGTTGCCCAACTCTGGCATTGGCTCTATGTGCGCGGGGTGACCGATTTCGGCCAGATGGCGAATGTCGCCGGAGATTTGCGCAACGCGCTCGCCGGCGCCTATTCGATCGCACGGCCGGAGGTCGTCGAGGAGCAGGTCTCGGTCGACGGCACTCGCAAATGGCTGTTCCGATTTCCGGCGAAAGGCGCCGGGCGCCCGGTCGAGATCGAGACGGTCTACATCCCGGAAGAAGGTCGCGGCACGCTCTGCGTCTCCTCCCAGGTCGGCTGCACACTCACCTGCACCTTCTGCCATACCGGCACCCAGCGCTTGGTTCGCAACCTGACGCCGGACGAGATCGTCGGGCAGATTCTCCTGGCCCGCGAACGGCTCGGCGATTTTCCGGACGCCGCGACGCCCGCCGGCGCGATCGTACCGTCCGATGGCCGCCTCGTCTCCAATGTCGTGATGATGGGCATGGGCGAGCCGCTGTATAATTTTGACAATGTCCGCCAGGCGCTGGCCGTCGCCACCGACGGCGAAGGCCTGTCGCTGTCGCGGCGGCGCGTGACCCTGTCGACCTCGGGCGTGGTGCCGATGATCGCGAGGGCGGGCGAGGAAATGGGCGTGATGCTGGCCATCTCGCTCCATGCCGTGCGCGACGAATTGCGCGACGAGTTGGTGCCGATCAACAAGAAATATCCGCTGAAGGAACTGCTCGACGCTTGCCGCGCCTATCCGGGGGCGTCCAACGCCCGGCGCATCACCTTCGAATATGTGATGCTGAAGGGCGTCAACGATTCGATGGCGGATGCGAAGGAACTAGTCCGCATCCTCAAGGGCATTCCGGCGAAGATCAATCTGATCCCGTTCAATCCTTGGCCGGGAACGGTCTACGAATGTTCCGACTGGGACCAGATCGAGCGCTTTGCCGACTATGTGAACCAGGCCGGCTACGCTTCGCCGATCCGCACGCCGCGCGGTCGCGACATCTTCGCCGCCTGCGGCCAGCTGAAATCGGAATCCGAGCGGATGAAGAAGAGTGATCGAGCGAAGCTCGAAACGGCGCGAATCTCGGAACTCGCGGCCCACTGAGGGCAGAGCACGGCGCCGAGACGCGCCAGCAAAGGAACCCTCTTCGTCGAATGACCGCCGTTCTCCGCTTTCTGTTCGTGATTCCCTTCGGCTTCGTCGCGGCTTGCATGACGGCGGCCTTCGCGATGCTGTGGCCGTTCCTGACCATTCCCGCCGGCATGGGAGCGAGCGACCCGATCTTCCTATTCCACACGGTCATCGCCTTTCTCGCCCAATCGGCGCAGATCGGCTCGGTGATCCTGCTGCCGTGGGCGTTGTTCATGGTGGCAAGCGAACTCTTCGGGCTTTCGTCGATACTCCTGCATCTTGCCGCCGGCCTTATCGGTGCGGGCGCGATCCTCGTTACCGCCTACGGGGATAATTTGCCGAATGCGAGCGTCCAAACCGCGATCGTCGTCGCGGCGCTATCGTTCACGCTGATCTACTGGATCGTCGCCGGACGCAGCGCGGGGCGATGGCGCCGCGGCTCCGGGCGGACGACGCCGGCCGCAGAACCGACAATCAAAGGATAAGATTTCATGGCCCGACGCCCGACCAATCCCCGGGACGCCGCCGAGGCGGCCTTCAAATCCGCCACGATGACGCCGGAGCGAATGAAGGAATCCCTCTCGGCCATCCCGACAGGCCGGGAGATGGTGTCCCTGCGCATCGACCGCGACGTGCTGGCGCATTTCCAGGAGGACGGTCCGGGTTGGCAGGAGCGCATCAACGCCGCGTTGCGGAAATCGGCCGGGCTTTAGTTCTCCACAGGGCACGGCCTCCGCGTCTTGCGCCTCGCACGTATTGCAGCAGGTTGGCCCTATGATCACCATCCATCATCTCAACAATTCCCGTTCGCAGCGCGTGCTTTGGCTGCTTGAGGAACTCGGCATCGCCTATGAGGTGAAGCGTTACGAGCGCACCAAGGACATGCAGGCGCCGAAGGAGCTCAAGCAGATCCATCCGCTCGGCAAGTCGCCGGTGCTGACCGAGGACGGCCGGACGATCGCCGAGACCGGCGCCATCGTCGAATACATCCTGGCGCGATATGGCGACGGCCGGCTGATGCCGGCGGAGGGGACGGAGGACTACTGGACCGCCCGCCATTTCCTGCATTATGCCGAAGGCTCGGCGATGCCGCCGCTGTTCCTGATCCTCATTCTGCAGATGATCCCGGAACGGGCACCGTTCTTCATCAGGCCGATCCTGAAGACCTCGTTGGCCAAGGTCGACGCGATGCTGGTGCGGCCACAGATCGCGCTGCATCTCGACCATTGGGAGAAGGCGATCGGAGACAGTGGCTGGTTCGCTGGGCCGGAGCTTTCCATCGCCGACATCATGATGAGCTTTCCGGTCGAGGCGGCCGCCCACCGCTTCGGCTACGACGACCGCCCGAAGCTGCGCGACTTCCTGCTGCGTATCCACGACCGGCCAGCCTATCGGCGCGGCCTCAAGCGCGGCGGCCCCTACGCCTACGCCTGAGGGCGATCAGCGCCAGGCGACCAGCACCGCCCCACCCATGATGAGGACGACGCCGAGCCAGTTCGTCCACGAGAGGCGCTCGCCGAGAAAGGCCGCGCCGAAGACGGCGACCAGGACGACGCTCAGCTTGTCGACGGGCGCGACGGCCGAGGCCGGCCCGAGCTTCAGCGCCCGGAAATAGCACAGCCACGACGCGCCGGTCGCCAGTCCGGACAGGGCAAGAAAGACGAGGCTGCGACGGGACAACTCGGCGGGTGGCTGCCATTGTCCGGTCAGGCTCACAATCGCCGCCAGCAACACGACGACGACCACCGTCCGCAGGAAGGTCGCGAGATCGGAGTTGACCCCCTCGACGCCGATCTTCGCCAGAATCGCCGTGGCAGCAGCGAACATGGCGGCCAGCACCGCCCAGAACTGCCAGGATTGCGCGAAGCCGAGCGATGTCGGGTGCGACGCCATGTCAGCGACCCTGCGTCAGGAGAATCCGCACCGCGAAGGCCGAGAACACGCTGGCGAACAGCCAGTCGATCGCCCGCATCACCTTCGGGCGGCGCTTCAGCGCGGCGGCGAAACGGTCGGCGGTGAGAATCATCGCGACGCTCATCGGCACCGCCAGAATGATGAAGAACATGCCGAGGAAGAACAGCTTGCCGGTGACGTCGGCGTCCCGCGCCGAGACGAATTGCGGCAGGAAGGTCACGAAAAACAGAACGATCTTCGGGTTGAGCAGATTGATGCCAAGCCCGGTCAGCCAGTTCGAGAGGAGGCTGTGGGGCCGCCCCGCCGCCTTGCCGTCGAGCTTGAAGGTCGAGCCGCCGCGGATCGCCTGCACCGCCAGATAGACGAGATAGCCGGCACCGACGATCTTCAGCGCCAAAAATGCCTGCGGCGAAGCCGCGATCAGGGCGGAAATACCGAAGGCGGCCAAGCTCGTATGAACGACGATGCCGGAGGCCGCGCCCAGCATGGCGGCCATGCCCGCTGCCCGGCCCTCGGACAGCGTGCGGCCTAAAAACAGCGTCATGTCCGGCCCCGGCGTGATGGTCAGTACGAAAGCGGCGAGCATAAAGGCCAAAAGCGTCGGAAGCTCGGGGATGAAGGTCATGTCACATGTCTCGTTTCAATGCCGTCGGTCTGCGAGGGCTGACAATGCAAGCTGCTTTTCTCGATCTGGTATCGACCGATACGCTCCGTGCGCCACCCGGAATTCGCCGAAGGCGAGCGAACGCTTCGCGTGAAGCGGTTTCCCTACCGGCCTGCTTTGCGCTAGAGGCGTGGCGAAGCGCAAGACGAAAGAGTTCCAATGGCACAAACCCGCGACGTCAAGAAGGTCGTTCTCGCCTATTCCGGCGGCCTCGACACCTCGATCATCCTGAAATGGCTACAGACCGAATACGGCGCGGAGGTCGTCACCTTCACCGCCGATCTCGGCCAGGGCGAGGAACTCGAGCCGGCCCGCCGCAAGGCGGAAATGCTCGGCATCAAGGAAATCTACATCGAGGATGTGCGCGAGGAGTTCTGCCGCGATTTCGTCTTTCCGATGTTCCGCGCCAACGCCGTCTATGAGGGCACCTATCTGCTCGGCACCTCGATCGCACGGCCGCTGATCTCCAAGCGCCTCGTCGAGATCGCGCGCGAGACCGGTGCCGACGCAATCGCCCACGGCGCCACCGGCAAGGGCAACGACCAGGTGCGGTTCGAGTTGGCCGCCTACGCCCTCGACCCGGACATCAAGGTCATCGCCCCCTGGCGCGAATGGGAGTTCAAGTCGCGTACCGATCTGATCGACTTCGCCGAAAAGAACCAGATCGTCGTGTCCAAGGACAAACGCGGCGAGGCACCCTTCTCGGTCGACGCCAACCTCCTGCACTCCTCCTCCGAGGGCAAGGTGCTGGAGGACCCGGCGGAAGAGCCGCCGCATTACGTCTTCCAGCGATCGGTCAGCCCGGAGGAAGCACCGGACAAGGCGACGACGATCGAAATCGGCTTCGCCAAGGGCGATCCCGTCTCGATCGACGGCAAGACGCTGAAGCCGCACGAGCTGCTGGCCGCGCTCAACGATCTCGGCCGCGACAACGGCATCGGCCGTCTCGATCTGGTCGAGAACCGCTTCGTCGGCATGAAGAGCCGCGGCATCTACGAGACCCCTGGCGGCACCATCCTTCTCGCCGCCCACCGGGCGATCGAATCGATCACCCTCGATCGCGGCGCGGCGCATCTGAAGGACGAACTGATGCCGCGCTATGCCGAACTGATCTATAACGGCTTCTGGTTCTCGCCCGAGCGCGACATGCTGCAGGCGGCGATCGACCGCAGCCAGGAACACGTCGAGGGAACGGTGCGGCTGAAGCTCTACAAGGGCAACGTCATCGTCATCGGCCGCTCTTCGCCGCAATCGCTCTATTCCGACGAACTCGTTACCTTCGAGGACGATCATGGCGCCTACGACCAGAAGGACGCGGCCGGCTTTATTCGCCTGAACGCCCTGCGGCTCAGGACGCTGGCCAAACGCGCCGGGCGGTAGGCGCGACGACCGACTTTGACTTCTCCCACCATCGGCCCCAATGTTTGACGCATCATCGTCGGCGATCCGGCCGCTAGCGAACGACAGAGGGTGATGACATGTCGACGCGGGAATTGCGGGTATCCCTGGACGCCGAACTGGCCGACAGGATCGAAAAACAGGTCCAATCCGGAAGCTACACGTCGATCAGCGAACTCGTTACCGAGACGGTTCGCATGAAGGTCGATGACGACGACGCGCTCGAGCGCTGGCTTCGCCTTGAGATACCCGCCGGCCACGCCGAATATCTTGCGGATCCGTCGGCTGCGATACCGGCGGAATCCGTGATGGACTGGATCAAGCATCAGCGATCCAAAGGCTGACATTCCCGTGGGTGTTCGGTTCGCGCCGCTCGCCGCTCGCCATCTGGCGGCGCTCAGCCGGTACATTGGCGAGCGCTCGTCCGAAAAGACCGCCGATGCCTATGTCAGCCGTATTGTCAGGCAATGCCAGTCGCTGGCCGACTTCCCTGTACGAGGGCGAAGGCGTGATGACATCCTTGCCGGCCTTAGAACCGTGGGTTTCGAACGAGGGTAACGATTGCCTTCACGATCGAATATGACCACGTCATCATCGAAGGTATATTCTACGGCGGCCAGCAACTCGAGGACAAGCTCGGCGAACCGAGTTGAGCGTTCCTCACCGGGTGACCGCGCATCCCGTAGCGCCCGGATGTAGGAGGTGGCCGCCGTCCTAGTCATCTTTCAATTTTGAAGACGAGTGCCCGCCATGATCCCCTATTCCGTTCTCGACCTGTCGCCGATCCCGGAGGGCTCGACCGCCGCAGAAGCGCTGGCAAACTCCGCCGACCTTGCCCGGCACGCTGAATCCCTCGGCTATCTGCGCTTCTGGATGGCCGAGCATCACAACATGACCGGCATCGCCAGCGCCGCGACCGCCGTCGCGCTCGGCCATGTCGCAAGCCAGACGTCGACCATCCGGATCGGCGCCGGCGGCGTCATGCTGCCGAACCACGCGCCGCTGGTCATCGCCGAGCAGTTCGGCACGCTGGCGACGCTCTATCCGGGCCGGGTCGATCTCGGCCTCGGACGCGCGCCTGGGACCGACCAGCCGACCGCGCGGGCACTGCGCCGCAGCCTCGATAATTCCGATAATTTTCCCCAGGACGTCCTGGAGTTGATGGCCTATTTCGAGGAGGCCGAGCCGAACCAGAAGATCCGGGCGGTGCCGGGCACGGGAACCCACGTTCCGGTCTGGATTCTCGGCTCCAGTCTGTATGGGGCCCAGCTCGCCGCGCATCTCGGCCTGCCTTATGCCTTCGCCTCGCATTTCGCGCCGGGCGCGCTGGATCAGGCCGTCGAGGTCTATCGCCAGACCTATCGCCCGTCGGCGCGTTGGCCGAAGCCGCATTTCATGCTGGCGATCAACGTCTTCGCCGCCGCGAGCGACGAGGAAGGCCGCGTGTTGAAATCATCGATGCAACAGGCCTTCGTCAATCTGCGCACCGGTGAGCCCGGACCCCTGCCGCACCCGGTCGAGGACTTCGCGGAGCGCGTCGCCCCGGCGGCCAAGGCGATGGTCGACGAAGCCCTTTCCGTCGCTGCGACCGGCTCGCCGGAGACCGCCCGCCGCGAACTTGCGCGTTTCGTCGAAGCCTATGCCCCCGACGAGGTGATCCTCACCGGGCAGATCCACGATCATGCGGCGCGCAAACGCTCCTTCGAGATCGCGGCTGAGGCGATGCGCGAGATTGCAGACACCCGCGATGCCGCCGAGTAGGATCAGGCTCCACAATCCGGCCCCTCCGGCCCGCGCGTGGCGCATGGCCGCAACGCCTGACGCAAATCCTCCGTCCGATGATCGACATTCCCTTCTCAATTCGGCGTCACTGGGCTAGGCGATACACGCGCCCGTGATCTTGACGTCCCTGCGGTCGCGAACAAGGCGGACCCTCCCGCCCGACGGTATATCGGGCGGATTGTGGAGAAGGCATGATCGAGAAGCGGCTCGTGTTCGTGTTCCCCGGTTTCGAGCCGATGCTGGCCCCGGCTCATATGGAACGGTTTCGCCGAGCCGCCGAACGCTCGGCGGCCGTATGGCAGGCCGATCTGCGGCTGGACGGCGCTCCGGGTGCGCCCACACTGTTTCCGTCGCTGCGGGCAGCCCTTTCGGGCTCCGGCTGGCGCACGGAAACCGAACTGGTCTTCTGCGACTGGGGCGATCTCATTCTCGCCTATGCCGCACGCCCGGCAATCGAGCGATTGTCCAGCGGATTGCTGGCGCTGGCCGACTTCCTCGTAACCGGTACGGTCTTCCGCTATTGCCGGGTGAGTTGGCGCTATGCCTTCTTCTTCGCCTTTCCGATTGCCGTCATGACGGCGGCGATCTGGATAGGTTGGGCTGTCCATGCCGCGCTGACAGCCCTGTTGCCGGGACTTGCCGGCTCCGCGACCGGTTTCGTCCTGGGTTTGTTGGCCGCGCTGGCGCTGCTCTTTCTCGCGGAGCGGCGATGGCATCTTCTGACCGCCCTGGACGATTGGGCCTTGGCCCGCGACCTTTGCCGCGAGCGCAACCCCGCCCTGTCGGCGCGGATCGCACGACAGGCCGAGGAAATCGCCGCACGGGCGGCAGCGAGCGACGCGGGCGAGATTGTCGTCGCCGCCCACAGCCTGGGCGCGAGCTTCGCGGTCCTCGCCCTGGACCAGGCGTTGTCGGGCGATCTGAAGACCGACCTGCGCTGGCATATCCTCACCGTCGGCTCCAGCTTGATGAAGACGACGCTGCATCCGGCCGCCAAGACGCAACGCGCGGCCGTGCGACGGCTCGTTGCCGACCACCGCATCGCCTGGACCGATTGCCAGGGCCTGTCGGATCCGATCAATTTCTACAATTCGAACCCGGCCACGTCGCTCGGCATTCGGGAGGGGCGCATCCCGGTCGCCGTGCGCGTCCACTTCAAGCGGCTCGTCTCGCCCGGGACCTACCGGCGCATCAAGCGCGACTTCTTTCGCCTGCATCGGCAGTTCGTGCTCGCGGTGGAGCGCCGCTGCCCCTATTCCTTTCACATGCTGCTGCTCGGGCCCCGCCCCCTCGCCGACTTCGCCGAGACCAGAACCGTCGACGTCCCGCCGCTTGCGCCCGCCGCGTGCGAGGGAGCCGCTCCATGAGCCCCGCTTTGGCCGGTTCGATCGCCTGGGTGCTGATGGTCGTCGGCTGGTACGTCATCCGCTATCCGTTCGAGCGCCGCGCCAAGCGGCGGCGGGTCGAGCGCACGCGCCGCGGCCCCGCCGAGTCCCTTCGCATGGCGATCTCGCTGACCGGGCTCGGCATCCTGCCCGCGATCAATATCGCTACTGGCTGGCCGGAGGTCGCCCGCGCCGACCCGTCGTGGGGGCGGATCGCGCTCGGCGTCGCCGCAATGGCGCTGGCGCTCGCCCTGTTTCGCAAAACCCACAAGGCACTGGGCAAGATGTGGTCGGTCTCGCTCGACATCCGCGAAAAGCACGAGCTGGTCACCTCCGGCATCTACAGGCGGCTGCGCCATCCCATGTACAGCGCCTTCTGGGCGATGGCGTTGGCGCAGGCGCTGCTGGTGCCCAACTGGATCGCCGGGCCCGCCGGCCTTATCGGCTTCGGCATTCTCTTCGCCGCGCGGATCGGCCCGGAGGAGCGGATGATGGAAGAGACCTTCGGCGGCGCCTATCGCGCCTACAAGGCGCGGACGGCGCGGATTATCCCCGGCATCTTCTGACGCGCTCTGCGCCTGAATCGTGCTCGCTGGCTGGTGTTTTGCCGGCTCCAAAGTCCCATATGATGGGCGACGCTGGTCGGCGCATATCCTGTTCGCACGCCGCCTCGCCGGTCGACGCTGAAATGGAGAGCCGCGAATGTCCTGGTCCCTCACCCTGGGCCGGCTGTTCGGATCCGAGATTCGGATCCACATCACCTTCCTGATGCTGCTGGCCTGGATCGGCGTCGCAGCCTACCAGCGGGGCGGTGCCGCCGCCGCCATCGCCAGCCTCGCCTTCATCATCGCGATCTTCGCCTGCGTCGTCGCACACGAGTTCGGCCACGCCCTCGCCGCGCGGCGCTACGGCATCAAGACGCCGGACATCACGCTGCTGCCGATCGGCGGCATTGCCCGGCTCGAGCGGATGCCGGAACGGCCGCGCGAGGAGATCGTCGTCGCGCTTGCCGGCCCCGCCGTCAACGTCGTCATCGCGGCGGTGCTGATCGTCTTTCTCGGCGCCAACTTCGACCCTGAAAGCCTGGCGGCGCTCGAAAGCCCCAATGCGGGATTTCTAGCGCGGATCGCGACGATCAACGTCTTTCTCGTCCTGTTCAACCTGATCCCGGCCTTCCCGATGGACGGCGGGCGCGTGCTGCGCGCCATGCTGGCGCTCAAATTCGACCGCCCGACAGCAACGCGCTACGCCGCCCGCGCCGGCCAGTTCCTCGCCTTCGGCTTTGGTTTCTGGGGGTTGTCGACCGGCAACGTCTTCCTCGTCTTCATCGCCGTCTTCGTCTATGTGGCCGCCGCCAGCGAGAGCTATCAGGTCGGCGTTGACGACGCGGCGCGCTCAGTCTCGGCGCGTGAGGTGATGATCACCAAATTTGAGAGTCTCGGCCCGACGGCGAGCCTCGCCGACGCCGCCGAGGCGCTGATCCGCACCACCCAGCACGAGTTTCCGGTGGTCGACGGCGGCGGAAAGCTGCGCGGTGTGCTGACCCAGAAGGCGCTGATCGCAGCACTGGCCCGATCGGGACGGGAGACGCCGGTCATGGACGTCATGATCAAGGACGTGCCGCTAGTGCGCGAGCACGCGGCGCTGTCCTTCGCCTTGAAGACAATGCGCGAACGCGGCGCCGGTGTCATCGGCGTCATTGATCCGGCTGGACGATTCATCGCCTACATCACCCAGGAAAACATCGCCGAATATCTGATGCTCGCGAAGGCCGGCGGCGTCGACCGGCCGAAGCCGGCCACGCGCACCGAAGCCGGCCCGTTCTGAGCCGCGGCGCGCTTCTCCTCACTCCCGCGCGTCGCGGGGCAGCGGCGGGGCCGGCACCCTTGGTCGGGGCTCCGGCTCGGCCAGATGCGGATAGGCGCGATAGACGGCATAGGCGCCGATCGCAATGACCCCGAGGCCGGGCACGACAATCTGCGTCGCCAGTACCGGCTCGCCGATCATCGCGGCGATCACCCCGCCGGCGAGACCGGCGCCCATCTGGATGAATCCTGTCATCGCCGCGGCGGCGCCGGCCATATGCGGAAACGGCGCCAGCGACGCCGTTGTCATCGCCGGCATGACGAAGGCGATGCCGAAGGCATAAAGGCCGACCGGCCCCATGATCGAGAAATAGGAGACCGGCAGCGCCGCGATCGAGACAGCGAGCGAGAGGCTTCCGGCGGCGATGAAGCCGAGGCCGACCGGCACGAGCCGATGGGCGCCGGTGCGCGGCATCAAAAAGCGAACGGCGAGCGAACCGGAAAAGAACAGGCCGGACTGAGCGAGCATGCCGATGCCGAATTGCGTCGGCGTCAGGCCGGCCCGATCGATGAGCACGAAGGGCAGCACCGTCGCCAGCGTATAGAGCGCGCCGACCGAACCGGCGACGGTGAGGCTGGTCGCCATGAAGTGCCGGTTGGTGACGAGTTGGCCGTAGGAGCGGGCGATCGCGCGCGGGCGAATGCGGGAGCGGTCGGGAATGACGGTTTCGCGCATGAAGCCGAGCGTCACTGCGACGACGGCGAGGCCGCAGACCAGCATGCCGACGAAGATCGCCTGCCAACCGGCAAAAGCGAGCAGGAGACCGCCGATCGTCGGCGAGACCGCCGGGCCGATGGCGAGGATGATGCCGATCGTGTTCATGATCCGTGAGGAGGCCTCGCCGGTGAACTGATCGCGGACGATGGCCCGCGATGTTGCGACCCCGACGGACGCGCCGATCCCCTGCAGCAGGCGCGCGGCCAGCAGCGTCTCGACGTTGGGCGCGACAACCGCAAGCATCGAGCCGACCAGATAGATGGTGATGAAGCCGAGCGTGGTAATCCTGCGGCCGAAAGCGTCCGAGACCGGCCCACAGACCAGCTGGGTGAGGGCAAAGCCGGCGAAATAGACGGCGAGCGTCAGCTTGATCAGCGAGTCGGTCGTGCCGAATTCGGCGACCAGGGTCGGCATCGCCGGCGTGTACAGCGCCAACGAGATAGGCCCGATCGCGACCAGGCAGCCGCCGACGAGGCTGGTCCGCCGCTCGGACATCAGCGGCGAGCGGGCGGAAGAGACGGTCAAGCGGGGCGATCCGTTATTGGAGGCTCAAACGGCGACGCACGGCCGCACCAAAGCGACCGTTCCGCGTCCCCTCGTGCCCTATCCCAATCCGGCAGCCGGGAAAACCCGCCAGTTTGTGCGGTCTATGCGGCGCCGCGCAGCGGCTGTTCGACCGGCGCCTCGCCCAGAACCTGCGGATCGTTGGTCAGATTGGCCCGCATCATCTGCAGCGCGGAATCGAGGAACTTGCGCTCATCCTCACTGAGGCCGGTCACCGTGCGTTCGTAAACCGCGAGCGCCACCGGTCGAGCCTCCTCGAACACCTGCTCGGCAGCCTTTGTCGGCGCGATCACCTTGGCGCGCCGATCGGTCGGATCGACGGTGCGGGTGATCAACCCGCGTATTTCCAGTCGGTCGAGATAGGCCGACAGGGTCATCGGCTCGACGCCCATGCGCTCGGCCAGCACCGCTTGGCGGGACCCCTCGTAACGTGCCACATAGGCAAGCGCCCGAATTTCCCCGGGTGTCAACGCCAGACCGGCTTCCTCGACAGCCTTTTCGAAGGCTTGTCGATAAAGCCGGGCGATGTCGACCACGACGAAGCCGAGTGCATTTCCTGGTAGTAGTTGTGACATGATAGCAAAGGTCCCGTTTCAGTCGTCTTGTCGATGCGAGCCTACCGGAAACGTTACGTCAGGACCGGCACAACCCCATTTTCGCATTATCTGCCTGCCGAAGCGGTACGTCTATAAGGCTTTCGACCAAAAGGCCGAACTGTTCCGTCGAGCATCGCCTCCATACAACAAGGTTTTCTCATGCCCGATCGCGGAATCACTGCCTCGCAGGTTGCAGCCTTCACGTTTAATTTACCGTCTGGGCGTCTCGACTTCGGCACAATCGACCCTTCCGGTTTCCCCGACGCCTTTCGCGCGGCGATGGCGGAGCACCTCGCCGAAATTGCCGCGATAGCCGAAAACCCCGCCGCGCCTAGCTTTATCAACACCTTGGCCGCGATGGAGGGCTCCGGCAGACGTCTCGACGCCGTGGCTCGGACCTTTTTCGCGCTCGCGGGAGCTCATACCAACGCGGAGTTGCAGGCGGCCGAGCGCGAGATTTCCCCGGCGCTTTCCCGCCATGCCTCGGCGATCGTGCTGAATGCCGGACTCTTCGCGCGGGTCGATGCCGTCGCCCAAAACAGCGTCGAAATGTCGCGTCTCGCACCGGAAGATGCGCGGCTGTTAAAGCGTGTTCACAGCGGATTTGTTCGTGGCGGCGCGAATCTTCAGGGGGCCGACCGCGAAAGGCTGGCAGAGATCGACGCTGTACTGGCCTCGCTCGGCACGCGCTTTTCCCAGAACATCCTGGCCGACGAGCGCGACTGGCTGCTGCCGCTCGCCAAGCACGACCTCTCCGGCTTGCCGGATTTCCTCGTCTCGTCCATGGCCGGGGTCACGGCGGAGCGTCGTATCGACGGCTACGGGCTGACCCTGTCGCGCTCCCTTGTCGTGCCGTTCCTGACTTATTCCAACCGGCGCGATCTGCGCGAGACCGCGTTCCGCGCCTGGACCAGCCGCGGCGAAAACGACGGGCCATCCGACAACCGGCAGATCATGGCCGACATTCTGCGGCTGCGCGGCGAAAAGGCGAAGCTGCTCGGATATCAAAGCTATGCCGCCTACAAGCTCGACGACCAAATGGCCAAGACGCCGGGCGCCGTCCGGACCCTCCTGGAGGAGGTCTGGGATCACGCCAAGGCGCGGGCGGCGGAGGACGCGGAAGCGCTGCGCGACCTCGCGGCGGCGACTGGCGACAACCACGCGCTGGAGCCCTGGGATTGGCGCTATTATGCCGAGAAGCGCCGCCGCGCCGCGTTCGATCTCGACGAGGCGGAACTGAAGCCGTATTTCCAGCTCGACCGCATGATCGAGGCCGCCTTCGACGTCGCTGGCCGGTTGTTCGGTCTCGCCTTCGAGCCGTTGCCGGACGCCAGGGCCTGGCACCCGGATGTGAAGGCCTGGGCCGTCCGCGACCGGACCGGCCGTGAGCGCGGGCTTTTTCTCGGCGATTATTTCGCGCGCTCCTCCAAGCGCTCCGGGGCCTGGATGAGCGCGTTGCGCGGCCAACACAAGCTCGATGGCGGCCAGACGCCGATCATCTACAATGTCTGCAATTTCGCCAAGCCGAACCAGGGGGAGCCGGCGCTGCTGTCGCTCGACGACGCCCGCACGCTGTTCCACGAATTCGGCCACGCCCTGCATGGCCTGCTCTCGGACGTGACCTGGCCATCACTGGCCGGAACCGCCGTCGCCCGCGACTTCGTCGAGCTGCCGTCGCAACTCTACGAACACTGGCTGACCGTTCCCGAGATCCTGGAGAAGCACGCCCGCCATGTCGAGACCGGCGCGGCGCTGCCCCAAGCACTGCTCGACAAGTTGATCGCGGCGCGAACCTTCGACGCCGGCTTCGACACGGTCGAATACACCGCCTCGGCCCTCGTCGATCTCGGCCTGCACGAAGCCGAAACCGTTCCCGACAAGCCGCTGGTGACCGAACGGGCCATGCTGGAGGCCCTCGGCATGCCGCGCGAGATCGCCATGCGCCACCGCTCGCCGCATTTCGCCCATATCTTCTCGGGCGACGGCTATTCGGCCGGCTATTACTCCTACATGTGGTCCGAAGTGCTCGACGCGGATGCCTTCGAGGCGTTCGGCGAGACCGGCGACCCGTTCGATCGCGCCACGGCGGATAAGCTGCTGACGCATATCTACTCAGCCGGCAATTCGCGCGACGCGGCTGAACTTTACACCGCCTTTCGGGGCCGCATGCCGACCACCGGGGCGCTGTTGAAAAAGCGCGGCTTCGTCGCGGGTTAGGACCTAGCGCGATCGACGCATCCAGCGCGCGGCGGCGGTGAGCTGGCATCGAGCAGCCGACAGACTTGTGGCGGGGCACCGCGCGATCTGGTAAATTGGTCCGTCGCAATGGGACCGACGACGATGGCCCGACCGATACGCCGCCTCGCCGCAATTTTATCGATGGATGTGGAAGGCTTTTCCGGCCTTGTCGAAGCCGACGAGGCCGCCGCCCTCCGCGCCGTCGTGCATACCTATCGCGAGCGCGTGCTTCCGACGATCGGCGAATTTGGCGGCACGGTGTTCAAGACCACCGGCGACGGCCTGCTGGCGGAATTCGCGAGCGCCGTCAGCGCCGTCAAATGGACTGCCAGCTTCCAGCGCGCGATGGCGGCGGACGAACCCGATGATGCGCCGCTGCGCGTGCGCACCGGGATCGTCATCGGCGACGTGGTGGTGTCGGACGACGACCGGTTCGGCGGGGGCGTCAACATGGCAGCGCGGGTGCAAGGGCTCTCGCCGGCCGGCGGCATGGCGATCTCGCGGGGGGTCTTCGAGTATCTGACCGGCAAGACCGACCTTTATTTCACCGACATCGGCGAGCGGGCCCTGAAGGGGCTGGCCGGCCGCCATCGGATCTGGGTGTGGGACCCGAAGATCGTCGGCGTCAGCCGCCGCAGCCCCGTCGCCGTCCCCGACCCGGCGACACACCCCTCTATCGCGGTCCTGCCCTTCGACAATTTGAGCAGCAATGCCGAGCGCGACAGCTTCATTGAGGGCATGGTCGAGGAAATCACCGCCAGCCTGTCCCGGGTCCGGGAGTTCCTCGTCATTGCCCGGCACTCGGCCTACGCCTATCAGGGACGGTCACTCGACGTGCGGGCCATCGCCACCGAGCTCGGTGTTCGTTACCTCCTTGAAGGCAGCGTGCGGTTTGCCGGGGAGCGGATGCGCGTCTCGCTACGCCTCGTCGACGGCGAGACCGCCATGCAGATATGGAGCGACCGGATCGAGGCGGAGATCGCCGACGTGTTCGAGGTGCAGGACAACATCGCTGAACTGGTCTCCGGGGCGCTGCATCCGACGATCCGCCAGGCCGAGGTCGAGCGCTCCCGTCGCAAGGCGCCGGAGAGTCTCGTCGCCTACGACCTCGTCATGCGGGCGCTGCCGCATTTGTGGGCGCATCGGCGGGAGGAGAACACCCGTGCCATCGCGCTGCTCGGCGAAGCGCTGACGTTGGAGCCCGGCAACGGCCGGGCAGCGGCCATCTGCGCCTGGGCGCACGCCCAGCACATCGTCTACAACTGGTCGGAGGATTTTGCCGTCGAACGCGCTGCCGGACGCGCGCATCTGGAAGCCACGGCGGGACAGATCGACGACGACCCGCTGGCGCTGACCGCCGCCGCCACCGCGATCATGCTGACCGACGGCGCGCTGGACCGGGCCAACGCGCTGATCGACCGGGCGCTCGACATCGACGTCAATCATGCCTGGGCGTGGACCCGCCGGGGTTTCGCGCGCGTCTACGCCGGCCGGGCGGAGGAGGCGTTCGCCTGTTTCGAGCGCTCGATGCGGCTATCGCCCCGCGACCCCTTCAGCTTCAATTCGATCGTGGGAATGGGTCTGTCGCATTTTGCCGCTGGCCGGCCGGCGGAAGCGGCCCGCTGGACACGACGGGCGCTGGCTGAAAAGCCCGGGATGACCTGGCCGCTACGTGACCTGGCGACCTTTCTGGCGTCGGCCGGCGAGATGGAGGACGCACGCCGCGCCCTTCTGGCTTTCCTCGCGATCAGACCGGACGTCACCGCCGCCACCGTGCGGGACGCCCTACACTTCATGGAGCCGGCGCTACTCGACCGCTATGTCGGAGGCCTCCTCGCCGCGGGCCTTCGCGATGAACCGGCCCCGCCGGCGCGGCTGGTCCATGGTTGAGGCCGGGGTCGACCGCCGGCGGAAATCGTGGCGGTCGGTAAAGGCCAAGTCGCCTTTCCGGCATTGGCATCTTTCGCAATTGCACAAAATGCTGTAGGAGGGCGTCCAGATCAGCGCCGGGCGGACATTTGAGGTGTCGGCCGCGGCCTTAACTTGTTTCCGGTGACAATCATGAAGCTCCGCAACATCGCGATTATCGCGCACGTCGACCATGGCAAGACGACTCTCGTCGACAAGCTGCTGGCCCAATCCGGCTCATTCCGCGAGAACCAGCGCCAGGAAGACCGTGCGATGGACTCCAACGATCTGGAGAAGGAGCGCGGCATCACCATCCTGGCCAAGGCGACTTCGGTCGAGTGGAAGGATACCCGCATCAACATCGTCGATACGCCGGGCCACGCCGATTTCGGCGGCGAGGTGGAGCGTATCCTCAACATGGTCGATGGCGCCGTCATCCTGGTCGACGCGTCGGAAGGCCCGATGCCGCAGACGAAATTCGTGCTCGGCAAGGCGCTCAAGGTCGGATTGAAGCCGATCGTGGCGATCAACAAGATCGACCGCTCCGACGAGCGCCATCAGGAAGTGCTCAACGAGATCTTCGACCTGTTCGTCGCGCTCGACGCCACCGAAGAGCAGCTCGACTTCCCGGTGCTGTACGGCTCGGGCCGTGGCGGCTGGATGGCCGAGGAGCCGGAAGGCCCGCAGGACAAGGGACTCGAGCCGCTGTTCGATTTGATCCTCAAGCATGTCCCGGAGCCGGACACCGCCGGCAAGGATGAGCCGTTCAAGATGATCGGCACGATTCTTGAGGCGAACCCCTTCCTCGGCCGGCTGATCACCGGTCGCATCCAGTCGGGCTCGATCAAGCCGAACCAGGCGGTCAAGGTGCTGCATGGCGACGGCAAGCTGCTGGAAACCGGCCGTATCTCGAAAATCCTTGCCTTCCGCGGCCTTGAGCGGGTGCCGCTCGAATTTGCCGAGGCAGGCGACATCGTCGCGATCGCCGGCCTGTCCAAGGGCACGGTCGCCGACACCTTCTGCGACCCGGCGGTGACCGAGCCGCTGCACGCGCAGCCGATCGATCCGCCGACGGTGACGATGTCCTTCATCGTCAACGATTCCCCGCTCGCCGGCACCGAGGGCGACAAGGTCACGAGCCGCATCATCCGCGACCGTCTCTTGAAGGAAGCCGAAGGCAATGTCGCGCTGAAGATCGACGAGGCGGACGACAAGGATTCCTTCTACGTCTCCGGTCGCGGCGAGCTGCAGCTCGCCGTGCTGATCGAGACGATGCGCCGCGAGGGTTTCGAGCTCGGGATCTCGCGTCCGCGCGTCGTCATGAAAGAGGGCGAGAACGGCGAAACCCTGGAGCCGATCGAGGAAGTCGTCATCGACGTCGACGAGGAGCATTCCGGCATCGTCGTCCAGAAGATGAGCGAGCGCAAAGCCGAGATGATCGAGCTGCGCCCCTCCGGCGGCGACCGCCAGCGCCTGGTGTTCCACGCCCCGACGCGCGGCCTCATCGGCTATCAGTCGGAGCTGTTGACCGACACCCGCGGCACGGCGATCATGAACCGCCTGTTCCATTCTTACGCGCCGTTCAAGGGCACGCTACCCGGCCGCAACACAGGTGTGTTGATCTCCAACGACACCGGCGAGAGCGTCGCCTTCGCCATGTTCAACCTGGAAGATCGCGGCCCGATGGTCATCGATGCCGGCGTCAAGGTCTATGCCGGCATGATCATCGGCATACACACTCGTGAGAACGATCTGGAAGTGAATGTTCTCAAGGGCAAGAAGCTGACCAATATGCGCGCTTCCGGCAAGGACGAGGCGATCAAGCTGACGCCGCCGATCCGCATGACGCTGGACCGGGCGCTGTCCTGGATTCAGGATGACGAACTGGTCGAGGTGACGCCGAAGACGATCCGGCTGCGCAAGATCTATCTCGACTCGAACGAGCGCAAGCGCTTCGACAAGAGCCGTAAGGCGGCTTGATCGCCTGGCGCTTAAGACCAAGCGGCCCTCTATGCTGACGAAAAAACGGGTGCCTGCTCTCGCGGGCACCCGTTTTTCGTCGGCACGACTTGAGAGATCGCGCGATCGAATGGGTTACGCGGCCGCCACTTGCGAGCCGGCCGCCTCGGACTCCTCGCCGCGGTAATAATCCTGCGCCGCTGCGACGCCCGATCCGAGCTCGATCCGTGCGCCGGCGTCGACCAGCGCCATCTCGGCAATACTCAGCGCGGTCAGGCACATCCCCGCATTGAGATCACCGAGATGACCGATGCGGAACACCTTGCCCGATAATTGCGCGAGCCCGCTGCCGAACGAGGTTTCGTAGCGCTCATAGGCGATCTTGAGCACCGCGTTGGCATCGACACCCTCCGGCACGCGAATGGCCGAGACGGTGTCGGAATGCCATTGCGGCGCCACCGCCTGAAGCTTCAGCCCCATGCCGGCAACGCCGCGCCGGACGCCTTCGGCCAGCCGGTGATGGCGGGCGAAGACATTGTCGAGCCCTTCCTCGAACAGCATGTCGAGCGCGACCCTTAGCCCGTGGAAGAACTGCGTCGGCGGCGTATAGGGGAAATAGCCCTGATCGTTGAGCGCGATCATGTCGGCGAAGGAGAAGTAGCACCGCTCCATCTTCGGGCGGTTGTCACGATACGCGACCATGGCTTTTTCCGATACCGACAGGAACGACAGCCCGGCCGGTAGCATGAAGCCCTTCTGCGAGCCGGCGACGGCCAGATCGACGCCCCATTGGTCCTGGCGAAAATCGATCGAGGCGATCGACGAAACGCCGTCGACGAAGATCAGCGCGGGGTGCGAATGGGCATCGAGCAGCTTGCGGACCCCGGCGATATCCGAGGCCACGCCGGTCGCCGTCTCGTTCTGGGTGGCGAAGACGGCGCGAATCTCATGCGCCTTGTCCGCCGCGATGACGCGCTCGTATTCGTCCAACGGCACGCCCGCGCCCCATTGGACGTCAATCGCCGTCACGTCGAGGCCGAGGCGGATCGCCATATCCACCCACAGATGCGAGAACTGGCCGAAGCGCGACATCAGCACCTTGTCGCCGCGCGCGAGCGTGTTCTGGATAGCCGCCTCCCAGGCGCCCGTCCCCGAGGAGGGGTACATGAAAACGCGGCCGTCCTTGTTTTGAAAGACCTTCTTCATGTCGCGGAACAGCGGCAAGGTCAGTTCGGGCAAGTCCGGGGAGCGCTGATCCTCCATCGGCACGTTCATGGCGCGACGGACGCGCTCGGGAACGTTGGTCGGGCCGGGGATGAACAGATGTCGGATACCGTGCTTCAAGATGACCTCCCATAAACCGGGATCGCGGGCGTTCGCACACGTCTTCGTCGGTTTTTCTCGATCGTACCCCTCCCTCCCCTATAGGCATACTTTCAAATTCTGTCGTCGGCGTAAGCTTTTCTTATCCATCATCGGCGGATGTCGGCACCCTCCACGCCCGGTTGTGGACAGCGGGCGCGGGATCGCTATCCAGTCAGCCAGGATGATGACAACGAAAAGCGAGTGGGGAAATGGGTCTTCTTTCCGGTATCATGGGACTGACCAGCGACGCCGATATCGACGAGGTACGGAGCGACCTCGACCCGATACTGCTGGCTGACGAAGATGTGGATCTGGCGTTTCGGGTCGTCCGCGATCTGTTCGTGTTCACCGATCTTCGCCTGATCATCGTCGACAAGCAGGGCATGACCGGCCGCAAACGGCATATCCAAACGATCCCCTATCGCTCGATCACCATGTTCGCGATCGAGACGGCCGGCAAGTTCGACGCTGATTCCGAACTGACGCTGTGGATGAGCGGACAGCCACCGCTGTTGCGCCAATTATCGCGCCGCGCCGACATCGCCGGTATCCAGCGCGCTCTGGCGCACGGGGTCCTCGACCGAAAGTGAGGCGCTCTCCAATCGGTCATTCGAGACAGCGCTGTCGTCCACCGCGATAGGTCGGACGCCTCCTCCGCCAAACTCGAAAAGCCGGGGACAAACCGGGCAACCGCGTCGGCAACGCCGGTGTGCGATTGATGTTCGCGGACAATCAGCGGAAAAACGAGCTGGCGAACGAGACGGATCGATCGAGACGGTTTATGGTTAATATCCAATGAACACGATTGTCGCCGAAACTCGCTTAGCCGAACCGCGCGACTCCGCGGCGCTGGCGGCGGTGCATGAGGCGGCCTGGCGCGGCGCCTATGCCGGCTTGATCCCCCACAACAGTCTCTCCCGAATGATCGGACGACGCCACGAAGCCTGGTGGGCCCGGGCGATCCGCGGCGAAGCGGCGATCCTGGTGGTCGAGTTCGCCGACGAAACGGTCGGCTATGCCACGCTCGGGCACAACCGGGCCGAGGCGATCAAGGCCGAGGGCGAGATCTACGAACTCTACATGCGACCGGAATATCAAGGGCTGGGCTTCGGGGGGCGCCTGTTCAGGGCGGCCAGAGGCCTGCTGGCCGACCGCCGTCTGAGCGGGCTGGTGGTCTGGGCGCTCGCGGACAATCACCAGGCCGTCGACTTCTATGCGCGGCTCGGCGGCGCCGATGTCGCCGAGGGCAGCGAAGTGTTTGATGGCCGCAACCTCGGCAAGATCGCCTTCGTCTGGCCCTGATAACGGGCCGTCGTCGCGGCGATCGCACGGGTTTGTTGCACCGCCCTTCGGGAGCGGTTAGAGCATCGGACGACCCCCAAGGCGCCCCAGATCGAGATTTCCCCGCGCTTTGACAAGCCAATCCAGGCGTTCATGCTGTCGGTGCCCCTGACGCGCCGACCGCCCGGCCCGCGACCGTGAAGAGGACAGATCATGCGCATCGATGCGATCGCCATCGGCAACACCCCCCCCGACGATATCAACGTCATCATCGAGGTGCCGCTCGGCGGTCATCCGATCAAATACGAGATGGACAAGGAGGCCGGCTGCCTCGTCGTCGACCGGTTCCTCTACACGCCGATGACCTATCCGGGGAATTACGGCTTCGTGCCGCACACGCTGTCCGACGACGGCGATCCGATCGACGTCCTGATCTGCAACACCCGCCCGCTGTTTCCCGGCTGCGTCATCAACTGCCGGCCGATCGGCGTTCTGGTCATGGAAGACAACAAGGGCCAGGACGAGAAGATCATCGCCGTGCCCTCGCCGCACATCACCCGCCGTTTCGAGATGGTCACGGAATACAAGGACCTGCCGGAGATCACCTTGCAGCAGGTCGAGCATTTCTTCGAGCACTACAAGGATCTGGAACCCGGCAAGTGGGTGAAGATCGGCGATTGGGGCGATAGCGACAAGGCGCGCACCCTGATCACGGAAGCCATCGAACGCGAGAAGCAGACCAAGGCCTAAGCGAAACCGGGCGGGCGGCGCGCGAGCGCCGCTCGCATAGCCGCAACCTTCCGCGAACAAAGTGTGCCCATTTCATGAACGATTGATATCCGGTAAACAGCCGGGTGCCTTTGTCATGCGCAGTTTGCACACGAGATTTGCAATTTAATGCCCTGCTCTTGTGCAACGCAATATACTATGTCTGGGTCATCGCAACGACCTGTCTGGACAGAACCATGTTTCGCCATCTCACCAGCCGCCTGCAGGCTTACCGCAACCAGCGCAACGACATTCGCCAGTTGTCCATGATGGACGACCGCGCCCTGTCCGACATCGGCGTAGGCCGTGCCGACATCGCGCGCGCTGTTCGCTTCGGCCGCTAATGCGCCGTGCGTCCATTCGGACGCACAAAGAACGCTCTCACGCTTTGATCGAGCATCGGACCGCTACGCCTTCCGGGCCGGCGATCCGACGAGATACCGCTTGAGCGCCGCCGCCGTGAACAACGGACGGGCGGCGTTTTTGCGTCCGCAGTACGATGGGGATGGTGATCCTTCAGAGTGCCTCAAGCGCGGCGACCAGCACCAGCGGATCGCCCTCGATCCGCAATGTCTTCGCGCGTGATGTGTGACCGGCGACCACGGTAACGGCCGATTTCGGCACCCCAAGATGTTTCGCCAGCATGGCCGTCAACGCCTTGTTCGCCTTGCCGTCCTCCGGCACCGCCCGGACCCGGGCGCGTAGATGCAAACGCCCTTCCGCACCCGCTTCCCGTCCGTCGATTCGGTCGACCGAGGATTTCGGCGTCAGCCTGACCTGCACGAGCACGCCGTCATCGACGACGCGCCAGAGGCCCGGCTCGGCCACAGCCGACAGTCGCGCGACCGGCTCAGACGCCGACGCTGTAAATCGCCGGGTTGACATAATAGACCAGCAGATACTGCAGGAACATGATCGCGAACAGCACGACCAGCGGCGACAGGTCGATGCCGCCGAGATCGGGCAGCACCTTGCGGATGCGCCGATAGACCGGCTCGGTCAGCTGCCACAGGAAGCGCCCAACCGAATCGACGAAGGGGTTGCCCGGATTGACGATGTTGAAGGCGTAGAGCCAGGAGAGGATCGCCGATGCGATGACGACCCACCAATACAGGTTGAGCGCCTGATAAAGAACATAGGTGACTGCGAGCATGAATATCCGGACCTTTGCGACGACGTGCCCCGATGTAGCCATCGCCCCTTGAAATCGCAAGCCGGCGACGGCGGCGCCGAGAGATCACAGCGCCGCCGATTGCCCGTTGACACCGCCGAGCCCCGCACCCTATATCGCGAGCGCAATGGTGGACGGGGCTGTAGCTCAGTTGGGAGAGCGCGTCGTTCGCAATGACGAGGTCAGCGGTTCGATCCCGCTCAGCTCCACCAGCCAGTCTCATGCTTGTCCAGGACGCCCCGTAAGCCTGGTATGACGCGCCCGACGGTTCGGGCTGAGCCATGGCAGGTGCGGTCGTGACCCAGGACGTGGAAGCTGAGGCCGGCGCGCAACCCGCCTCCGACGGGAGCGCCATTCCGGACGACGACCGCTTCGCCGCCTTCCGCAATCCCCGTTTCCTGCGCTACTGGCTCGCCCGCTTCTTTTCTACTTTCGCTATCCAAATCGTCATCGTCTCGGTCAGCTGGCAGATCTACGATCTGACCCGCAATCCGCTGGATCTCGGCATCGTCGGCCTTTGCCAGTTCCTGCCCGCCCTGCTTCTGGTTCTCGTCACCGGCGCGGCGGCCGACCGGTTTTCGCGACGGCTGATCATGGGGCTGGCCATTTTCGTCGAGGCGATCGGGGCACTCGCCCTGCTACTGCTGACGTGGCATGGCCTCGCCTCGCCGCTGCCGGTCTTCGCCGTCCTCGTCGGCTTCGGTATCGCCCGCGCCTTCTTCGGCCCGTCTTCGCAATCGCTCGTCGTCAATCTCGTGACCCGGCAGGAACTTGCCAACGCCATCGCCTGGAACTCCTCCTCCTGGCAGATCGCGGCGATCGTCGGCCCGGTCGCCGGCGGCCTCCTCTACGGCGTCTCGCCGCTCGCCGCCTATGCCACCGGCCTCGCGCTCTTTCTCGGCGCCGCGACGCTGGTGATGTCGATCCGCGCGCCCGCCCGCAAGCGCGTCGCCGAACCGGCCAGCTTCGAGACAGTCGTCGCCGGCTTTCGCTACATCTGGTCGGAAAAGGTGGTGCTCGGTGCGATCTCGCTCGACCTCTTCGCGGTGCTCATGGGCGGCGCGGTGGCGCTGATGCCGGTGTATGCCCGCGACGTGCTGGAGGTCGGTCCCTGGGGCCTCGGCTTGTTGCGCGCCGCGCCGGGAATCGGCGCCGTCGCCATGGCGGTCTGGCTTGCCGCCCACCCGGTCAAGGACAATGCCGGCCGGGTGATGTTCATCTTCGTCGGCTTGTTCGGCGCCTTCACGGTGGTTTTCGGCCTCGCCACGGTGCCGTGGCTGGCGATCGTCGCGCTCGTGCTGATGGGCGCCTCCGACATGATCAGCGTCTATGTCCGCGAGACCTTGCTGCAGCTGTGGACGCCGGACGCGGTGCGCGGCCGGGTCAACGCCGTCAACATGGTGTTCCTTGGCGCCTCCAACGAACTCGGCGAATTCCGCGCCGGGGTCATGGCGTTCTGGATCGGCGCGGTGCCGGCCGTGGTCCTAGGCGGTGCCGCGACCGTGGGCGTCACCGGCCTGTGGGCCTGGATGTTTCCGGAACTCCGCCAGGTTCGCCATCTCGCCGGACGGGACTGACACCTCTGCCCGCCGAAGAGGTTCAGCCGAGCGCCCCAATCAGCCCCGCCACTTCGCCGAGCCGCTCGATGCGGCGAAAGCGCGGGTCGTCCGCCGGCGCCTCGGCGCGTTCCAGCGCCCAGGTCAGATCATGCGGCACGTGCACGCCGTAGCTGCCCGCGGCGAGCGCCGGCAGGACGTCCGATTTCAGCGAATTGCCGACCATCATCGCCCGCGCCGGCCCGTCGCCGTGGCGCGCGAAAATCCGTTCGTAGGTCGCCGCCGATTTGTCGCTGACGATCTCGACCGCGTCGAAGAAGTCGCCGAGTCCGGAGGCGGCGAGCTTCCTTTCCTGGTCGAACAGATCGCCCTTGGTGATCAGCACCAGCCGGTAGCGCCCGGCGAGCGCTTCCAGCGTCTCCTGAGCCTCCGGCAGCGTCTCGACCGGATGCTCCAGCATCTCCCGGCCGGCGTCGATGATCTGGCGCACGATCGCCGGCGAGGCGTTGTCGCCAGTGACATCAAGAGCGGTCTCGATCATCGACAGGACAAAGCCTTTGATGCCGAAGCCGTAACGGGCAAGGTTGCGGCGTTCGGCATCGAGCAGCCGGCTGGACACGACCTCACCCGTCGCATGGTCCGCGAGCATCTCGCGAAACCGAGCCTCGGTCAGCTGGAAGAACCGTTCATTGTGCCAGAGCGTGTCGTCGGCATCGAAGCCGATGGTGGTGAGCGTCGTGCTGGATGGCATGATCCGGTCTCACTCCTCCACCCGCGCCCCGAAAATCCTGGCGAGGAATTCTTCCAGCCAGCGCCGGATCGGCGCGTCGTAGATCGCCCGCCCGTCGAAGTGCTGACGCCGCCCCTGCGCGCCCGGCAGCTTCAGCCGTTCATGCCCGCGCGTCGTCCAGCGGTGCATCATGGCGAGCGTCAGTTCGGCATGGAACTGCACCCCGTAGGCGGCCTTGCCATAGCTGAACGCCTGGTTCGGATACCAGTCGCCCGTCGCCAGGCGTTTCGCGCCATGCGGCAGGTCGAAGCCCTCGCGGTGCCATTGATAGACCATGTCCGGCCAGTGCGGCATTAGCATCCGCCCCTCGGTGGTCGGCTGGATCGGGTAATAGCCGACCTCGGCGAAACCATGCGGATGGCTGGCGACCGGTGCGCCAAGATGCTTGGCGAGCATCTGCGCGCCGAGGCAGATACCGAGAAACGGCCGCTCCTCGGCCAATGGCACTTTGAGCCAATCGATCTCGCGGACGAGATGCGCATCGGTATCGTTGGCGCTGGGCGGCCCGCCGAAGACGATGGCGCCGCCATGCCCGTCCAGGGTCTCCGGCAAGGGATCGCCCATCACCGGCCGGCGGATGTCGAGCGTGACGCCGTGCGCCTCAAGCAATTGCCCGACGCGGCCGGGTGTCGAGCTTTCCTGATGCAGGACGATCAGAATCGGGCGCTCGTCCGCGCCGTCGAGGCTGTAGCGGTGTTCCGCCGCCGCATGACGGACCGTTTCGGCAGCATCCTGTTCGCGCTTGTCGTAATAGGCCATCAGTCGGAAAGCCCGCTCCTGTCCGCCGCCTCCCGCTTCATCAACATCCGGTCCCGCGTCGAAACCCCGAGAAGGTCGGAAATGCGCCAGATCAGATTGTCCTCGAGTTCATGCACCTCGCCGTCGGCGTAGGTTACCTCCCATAGCATTTCGACGAAACGGACCCGGTGCTCCGCCTCCAGCCGTGCCCTGAGGACCGAGGTGAACTGATAGAGATCGACAGCCCCGGCATCCGCCTCGCGACCGGCCTCGGCTATCCTGTCGGTCTCGGTCGGGTCGAGCTGGAACTCTTGCGCCAGCACCGCCCGCATTTTTTTCCGCTCGTCGTCCGTGACGATGCCGTCGGCGCCGATGATGTGGAACAAAAGCGCTGCGGTCGCGACCCGTAAATCGTCAGCGCCCGCCGCATCTCGCGCCGTCTCGTCTCTGCCGATCGTCTGCACGAAGTCCCGAAACGCCTCGAACATCATCTCACGCCGCGCCCGGTTGATGGATCGACTCGGTCAAGCGAAGCGAGCCTCCTTGCGGTCCTCGCTGGTCGGGGCCGCGTTGCTTTCCGCAGGCTTGTCGCCATCCGACTTGTTCTTGCCGCCGGCGGAGGCATCCCCGGCCTTCGCGGGTTCCGGCTTGGATTGGGCGAGCATACCGTTTGCCGACGGTTTTTCGGTCTTTTGCGGACCGCTGTCCGTCGCCGCAGCGCTCGGCTGTTTGGGCGCGGAAGCTGAGCCGTCTCCGCCCTTCCCGGCCTCGATCGACGTGGCCAGTGCGTCCACCGCCTTGTCGGTGCGCTTCGGCTCGGCCGCCGGAATTTCGGTCACCTCGATGGTCTGGGCATCGCGGCCCGCATCGGCTTCGATGAGCCGGCCTTCGCCACCCATGTGCTCGACCGGCACCTTCCAGCGGAAGGCATCCAGCCGCCCGGTCACCGGCGATGTCGGTGCCCAGACGTTCGACACATAGCCGTCGGCGGTCCAAGCCGGATCGCGCTCCGCGCGGATCGCCTTGGCCAGCCATTCGCGCACCCGGCCCACCTCGCCGGTGTCTTCTTCCTCAATGTCGGCAAGCAGCAGGTAACCGCTTTCGCGCGGTTCCGCCTCAACCGCCGCGAGCGCCGACTTGCGCGCCAACGCGAAGTCGCCAGCGTCGAGCGCGGCGCGGGCGAGACACATCTCCGCCTCGAAATTGCCGGGACGAAGACCGTGCAGCTTGCGCGCTCGCTTCAGACGGTCCTCGGCGGAGTCGCCGGGCCGCGCGCGTACATAAGCCTCGGCGATGTCCGGATGGGGGGCGTGCGTCCAGCTGGATTCAAGGATCTTGGCGCCGCGCCGAAGGTCGCCGAGCCGGAACAACGCTTCCGCCGCCACCAGTGCGGCCGGGGTCAGCTCCGGCGCGAGCTTCTGCGCCTCGATGCCGGCGGCCTTGGCGGCCGAGGGATCGCTCTCGGCGACGGTCATCGCCTTGGCGGTCAGAAGCACCGCGCGCAGCCGCTTGGATTCGTCCCGGTCGATCAGGCGGGTATTCTTCTGCGCCTCGAGAATATCGAGCGCCCCGTCCCACTCGCCGGCAAGCGACTTGGCTTCCAGAACGGCACCGCCGGCCCAGGGCACATGCGGCGCGATCCGCACCGCTCGCTCGGCATAATGGCGGGCCGCACCCTCGTCACCGACGCGCTCGGCCTCCAGGAACAGGCCGCGCAGCGCGAGCAAGCGCGTCTCGGGGTCGCGCTCCATCTGCTCGAAGGCGCCCCGCGCCCGCGCGTGGTCTCCCTCGATCATCGCCGTCTGGGCGTCAAGGAAGCGAATCAGCGGCTCCTTGCGTGTGTCCAGCAGCTTTTCGCTGCGCTTGGTCATACGCCGCGCCTCGATCGCGTCGCCAGCACCGGCGGCCAGGATGCCGGCCGACAGGGCGTGATAGCCGCGATCGCGCTTGCGGGTGCTCCACCAGCTACCGATAGCGCCCGGCGTCTTGAAGAAGGCCCCGACCAGCCAGACGACGAGGAGAATTGCGGCGATCAGCGCACCGAGCGCGATCAGGAACATCATCAGGCTGGTTTCGACATTCTGCCCCTGCCAGACGAAGGTCACCTGGCCGGGATTGTCCGCCAGCCAGGAAAAACCGATGCCGGCGGCCAGGACGATGAGAAAGAAGGCGAGGATTCGCAGCATGGTAATTCCTTAGCCCTGATTGGCTTGGCCGGCCGGCTGGTCAGCCGGAGGCGCGCTATCGGCTCCGCCTGCGGGCGCCGGGGCAAGCGCCGAAGACAGCGCCTCGGCGACGACGCGGTCCGCCGTCAGCCGCGCCGCGACGCGGCTTGCGAAGTCTTGGCTGGCGTCCTGTCCAGCCTGGGGAAGCGTTTGCCATTCGGACTGCCATCCGGCGAGGTCGCCACTCTCGATGGCCGCGTCAAGCCGCGAGAGCACGGCGTCCGGCCCCTTGGCTTCCGCCGGGGCGGGGCCGTCGGGTCGCACCTGGACGAGCGAGCGCAGCCCCGACAGCAGTTGCTCCTGTACCGGCGCGTCGGGCAACGCCGGCCGCAGGCTTTCAGCGATCTGGTCCTCGACCGCCGGCCACTCGGCCGCCAATGCCTGCTTCGACGGCACGCCGTCGGCCGCGAACGCCCGCAAATCCTCGGTCGCGGCGCCGGCGCCCGTGGCCTCGGCATAAGTTTCGAGCTGGCTCATGAACGGCCCGCCCTGGTCGATGGCGGATTTCAAATTCGCCGCCGCAAGCGCCCCGTCAGCGCGGCGGTTGTTCGCTTCCATTCCGGCGATGCGGCTCTCGAACTGGGCGACGGCCTCATCGACCTTCGCGCTCGCTTGCTCCGCAGCCTGTTGCGTCGCCGTTGCGGCCTCATTGGCCTGCGTCGCCGACTGCTGCGCGGCGGTCGCGGCCTGTTGCGCCGCGTTAGCTGTCTCTTGCGCGGCCGCGGCGGTCTTTTGTGCCGCCGCCGCGGTCTCGCCGACTTGCTGCAGTCTCGCGGTCGCATCCGCTCCGGCGGTCGACGCGGAGGTTTCGAACGTATCGATCCGCTGACCGAGCGCCGCCAATTGTTCCGCCGTAGCGCCATTTTCAGCCGGTGCTGCGGGCGCGACGGGCGCGCTTTGCACCTGGTCGCGCAAGGCCGCGACCTCGCCGCTCAACGCATCGAGCTGTTCGGCGCTTGCCGTAACTTCGCCGGTCTCCTGCACGCCGCCGAGCGCGGGCAGATAGCCGCCCGCCTGCAACGCCGCTGCGCCACCCAAGGCCAGGATCGCTCCGATAACGCCGGCTGCCAGAGCGCCGCCGAAGCCGGTCCCGGAAGAAGGGGCTGGCGCGGCACGACTGGAAGAGCCGGTGCCCGTCGCGGTCGACGTCGTCGGCCGAGCGGTCGAGGACGAGGTCAGCGTGGCGGACGTGCTTGCGGGAGTCGACGAAGGCCGGCTCGCGGCCGCAGGCCCGGACTTGATGGCAGACGAGGACGCCCCCAGGGACGACGGCGTCGTCTTGGCGTCGCCGGACTTTGCGTTTGAAGCGCTCGTGCTCGTAGTGGCCGTGCCCGGCTTGGTCGCGGCGCTGGGCGAGGCGGCGGCAGGCTTAGCGCCGCCAACGACGGGCGGGGTCCCCGCTGGCGTGGCGGGCGCCGATCCCGACGCGCCGCCGGCTACGGCCGGCTTGGCGGATGACGATGCGGACGCTCCGCTCGTCGCGGCTGCCACTGCGGGGGTCTTGGCGTCCTCTTTCGTGGGCGGCGTGGACGCGGCCGACGAGGCAGGCGCCGGCTTCGCCTCGCCGGGCTTGGAAGGCGCAGACGCCGCCGCGCTCGACGCCGCGGGCGATGTCGCGCCAGCGCGGTCCGCTGATGCCGAACTGGTCTGCTGCGCCGTCGTAGTCGCAGGCGTACCGGTGCCGCCGCCCGATTTTGCCGCGGTCTGTGCCTCGATATTCGCCTTCTTGTCGTCGTCAGTCACAGTGTTCTTTTCCGCTTTGAGATCGATCGTCTGCCCACGCGTCTGCTTCGGCTTCGACCGCCGGGGACGGTTGGTCATCGCGTTTGCTCCATTCCTGCTGGCTCCGGCGCGTGGAATCGCCCGTTCCGCGCACCGCACTCAATCGAGGCGTATTGGTCCTTCATTCGTGCGGGCCGCGCAAGCATCGTCTCGTCCAAACGATCAATCTAGGTTAGTCGATGCATTCGAAAAGCGAAGCAAGCCGGGCATCGGAAGAAATTATCGCATCGCGGCGAAGCGCGGGCGACAGCGCCCCGGCGATTCGCAGCGACAAAGCGAGAATGGCGGGCATCGGCTGGAAC
>LAZR01000122.1_pt1 | contig 101717 bp, 93 predicted proteins | sample 329461 | NCBI WGS metagenome assembly LAZR01 (sample SAMN03002196, study PRJNA259156) | marine sediment metagenome | biome: sea floor; feature: Hydrothermal impacted sediments; material: marine sediment; isolation source: Loki non-amplified sample from Loki's castle hydrothermal vent sediment ... | reverse complement strand
CTTAGCCGGCCATTCCGGTGGCCACCTCCGTCACACCTTCTGACGTCCGATTTTCCACCACCAGCGCGGACACTACCAGGAAGCCCGCATGCAGCCAGGGTAGCGTCCGCCGACCCGGCCCCCATATGTGGCTCCGATGGTCGAGACACGGCAAGGCTAGTTCCACCGGCTTTATACCAACCTGCGGTGATAGGAACCCATTCGACCGGCCATTCCCCGCACCTTGGCGCCGACGCCTGGCGAGGAGCGGGACGACGCGCGATGCGGCGCATCAGGCAAGGCCTGCGACGAAGCCAGGCGCGGCGAGCGCCCGGCCATAGGTGGGCTGAACGGGCTTGTCCGGCCAGGAGCGACGCGCAGTTCGATGCGGCGCATCGGGCAAGCGGTGCGACGCCGTCCGGCAAGCCCGTTCAGCGCCATCGAATAGGTCCCTATCACCGCAGGTTGGTATTACCCGCTGCAATCCCGTCGTCGCATCGCGACGATGGGCTCATTCGAGACCCCGGGGGCGTCCGGCCAGAAGTATGTTTTCTATTGCCTTCGAACCTTGCGGCTGTTTATCCGGGAGGCCCTTTTTTTGCCCGCCTTGCATTCTGGACTTGGAAATAGCGCATGATGATCACGGTGATTGGTAGCGGCTATGTCGGGCTGGTGGCGGGAGCATGCTTTGCCGATCTCGGCAACGATGTCATTTGCGTCGACACCGACCCCGCCAAGATCGCCATGCTGCGGCGAGGCCAGGTGCCGATCTTCGAGCCAGGTCTGGAGCCGCTGCTGCAGCGCGGCCGACAGTCCGGACGGCTGGAATTCACCACCGATTACGACCTGGCGGTCGGGCGCAGCAACATCTTCCTGATCGCCGTCGGCACGCCGCCCGACGAAGACGGCAGCGCCGATTTGCGCCATGTCCTGTCCGCCGCCGCGGCGATCGGCGATCGGCTGACGCAAAAATCGGTGATCGTCAACAAATCCACGGTTCCGGTGGAGACCGCGGCAAAGGTCGAGGCGGTGATCGCCGACAGGCTGCAGTCTCGCGGCGTCGATGTGGCGTTCTCGGTGGTCAGCAACCCGGAATTCCTCAAGGAAGGGGCCGCCATCGCAGATTTCACACGTCCGGACCGCATCATCATCGGGAGTTCCGATGACTGGGCGACCGAGGTCATGCGCAATCTGTACGCGCCTCTCAATCGTCGCCAGGACAAGATCATCGTGATGGATCCGCGGAGCGCGGAACTGACGAAATACGCGGCGAATGCGATGTTGGCGACGCGCATCAGCTTCATGAACGAACTGGCGCACCTCGCGGAAGCCGTGGGAGCGGACATCGAAGCGGTGCGGCGCGGCATCGGAAGCGATCCCCGTATCGGCCTTCGGTTCCTCTATCCCGGCTGCGGATATGGTGGCAGCTGCTTCCCCAAGGACGCGCGCGCGCTGATCAGCATGGGCGCGGAGCGGGAGGTGCCTCTGCGCGTCATGCGGGCGGTGGAAGAGGCCAACGAACGCCAGAAGCACGCGCTGTTCGAAAAGCTTGCCGCCTTTTACGGCGGCGAGACGAATCTGCAAGGCAAGACGATCGCGCTCTGGGGGCTGTCATTCAAGCCCGATACGGATGACATGCGCGAAGCGCCCAGTCGCGTACTGGTGGCGGACTTGCTGTCCCATGGCGCTCAGGTGCGCGCCTACGATCCAGCGGCGATGACACAGACACGGCAGATTTTCGCGGATGCTTCGCGGCTCACCCTGTGTCCCAGCGCCGCCGATGCTCTGGAGGGGAGCGATGCCCTTGCCATCGTGACCGAATGGCGCGAGTTCCGTAGCCCCGATTTCGGCGAAATCGCGTCGCTGTTGAAGGACAAGGTGATCTTCGACGGCCGCAACATGTACGAGCGTAGCGTGACCGATGCCGCCGGACTTGCCTATTTCGATATCGGCCGAAATCCCGTCTCGCCCCAGGAGTAGACAGAACCGCGCAAGTCACCGCGGGACACCCGCAACGAACCCGGCCTCAACGATCGTGAAGGTCGGATTTGTCGTAACCGGCAGCGGTAAGAGCGACGTGTTCGGCCGGGCGCACCTGCGGGCTGCCCTGCATCATGGCAAGAACCTCCTCGCCCGGGCTGAATTCGGTGACGGTCGCCTTCAATAGACGCAGGGCTCCCGCCACGTCATTGGTGTCGATCAGACGCCGCATCTCGTCGAAGATACGCACGATGACGCCGCGCTCGATCGCGCGCGGGAAAGCTACGAGGATTCCGTCGATATCCGTCTGCGCCAACGTCTCGCGGGAATCGAACAGCTCTTCATAGAGCTTTTCGCCAGGCCGCAACCCCGTATAGACGATCTTCACGTCGATATCCGGTCGCAAGCCAGAGAGCCGAATGACATTGCGCGCGAGATCGGCGATCTTCACCGCGGCACCCATGTCGACCACGAAGATCCGCCCCCGTTCCTCGGGGTCCTCCAGGCTATGGGCGGCCGATTGCAGCACCAGAAGGCAGGCTTCCGGTATCGTCATGAAGTAACGTTCGATCTCCGGATGGGTGACCGTCAGCGGCCCACCGGCCTTCAATTGCTTTTCGAAAAGCGGAACGACCGAGCCGGCCGAGCCAAGGACATTGCCGAAGCGGACGGTGACGAAACGCGTTCCGGCCTTATCGGAACCCAGATCCATCGCCTGGCAGAACATCTCCGCCATGCGCTTGCTGGCGCCCATGACATTCGCCGGATTGACGGCTTTGTCAGTCGAGACCATGACCACCGCGCCCACCTTGGCGCGCATCGCGGCCTCCGCCACGTTGCGGGTCCCAACGGCATTGGTGAACAGTCCTTCGAGCGGTTGCGCTTCGACGATCGGAACATGCTTCAGTGCCGCGGCGTGAAAAATAACGTCCGGCCGGTGCGCATCGACAATTCGGGCGATCGCCTCCTTCTCACGCACATTACACAACAGCGGATACAGGGCGTATTGCGGGTTGCCTCGACGCAGTTCGCCGTCGATCGCGTAAAGCAGGTACTCACTGGCATCCACAAGGATCAGGCTGGCCGGTTCCAGGGCGACGATCTGACGGACGAGTTCCGATCCGATCGAACCCCCCGCTCCTGTGATCAGGATCTTCTGGCCCTTGATCATCGTCGCCATTTTCGGAACGTCCAGGCGTAGCGGCTTGCGCTGCAACAAATCCTCCAGCTTGATCGGGCGGACTTCCACTTCCGCGCCGACTTCGCGAAGGTCGAGAACCTTGGGCAAGCGCAGCATCTCCAGACGATGCTCGCTGGCGATGTCGATCAAATCCTGAATGCGCGCGTGGCGCTCGAAGTCCTCGCGCGTTCGCGTCAGGATCAAGGCTTCGGGCCGGCGCCCACGTCGATCGAACCGCCGGATGATCTGCGGCAGTTTCTCCATCCCCCCCAGTACCGGAACGCCGCGAATGAACCGGCCGGTGCGGCGTCCCCGCTCGTCGATGATCGCCAGAACATCGAAGGATTGTCCGCTTCGTTCCGCGATGGTCTTCAAGAATGTCTCGGTGTTATCGCCGGCGCCGATCAGCAAGACGCGCTTGGCCGAGCCGCCGTCCCTGTCCCGGGCGCGGCGCGTATCCCGCCAGTTGCGGTAGACCCGATAGACGGCGCGTGGCGTCGCCAGTAAGACGATCAGAAACGCCCATGCGATAATCATCGACGAGCGCGGGATCGCCTCCAGCCGCACCAGCAGGAAATGCGCGACGATGAAAATCGCAACCGAGATGGTGGCCGCCTTGATGATCGCCACGAGATCCGGGAGCGAGGCGTAGCGCCAGACCCCCCGGTTCATCCCGAGCACGAATCCGACGATGCCAACGACTGCGCCAAAAACAAGCGTCGCAAGGCCATATTCCAGCAGGTTGGAAAGGACCCTATCCAGATCCAGCCTCAGGACCAGAGCCAGAAACAGCGCCGCGCCTCCCATGACGGCATCATGGACTAAGGCTATACCTCGAATGAAAAGCATTCGAGAGACGTGACTTGAACTTGCCATAACAACCATCCACCCGCAGTGGAAATTTAAAGGATTAAGAGTTTCTTACCCAAAAAATCCGTCGAGGGATAGGCTGAGGCCCCCAACCCCGGACCGAACCAGCACAGCATGCTTCATGGCTAGAGTTCGGCTTGGCGCCAAGACGACCGTATGACAGCCACCGCCCGCTCGAGCGAGCGGCTGACCGGGGTGGTTCATTCGTCGATTATCGCCACCAGGGTCTGGAGCTTGAACTGAAGGTGCTCCTTCATCAAACGGCCGAGAAGAGGGGCGTCCCGCCTCGCAAGCGCGGCATGGATGACCTCGTGTTCCCGCGTTGCGGCGAGCCAGCGCTCGGGTGTCAGATTGGCTTGATAGCGCGCCCGGTAGACCCGCCGCGCCACCATGGCGTGATGCTGGATGAGCGTGGGGTTGCCGGCGGCCGTGAGTATGGCCGCGTGGATCGCCTGGTTGATCTCGAAATAGGTGGGGCGATCCTGCATCTCGTGGCTTTTGCGAAGACGGCGTGTCAGTTCGCCAATCGCCGCAATATCCTCATCGGAGGCTCGTTCGGCCGCCAGTTCGCCGGCCAGACCTTCCAGCGCCGCGATCAACGGGAACAGTTCCGCCAGTTCCGACAGGGTCTGCCGCGCCACGACGGCACCTCGGTTCGGGACGAGTTGCACGAACCCCTCGTGCGCCAAAACCTTCAAGGCCTCACGAACCGGCGTGCGCGACACGCCAAAACGTTCGGTCAGTGCTTTCTCAGGCACTTTCTCGCCGCCCTTCAGCTCGCCTTCCATAATCATCCGCCGCATCCGGTCGGTCAGTTCGACCGCCAGCGCGGGACGCGTCAGGAAGGCTTCGGAGTTCAGGTCGGCAAGGCTCATGTCTCATTGTCCTGCGTCAGTATGGCGATCCGCCAACCGGCCGTCGCGCTTGATCTCGGTCCCACCGCAGCCCACGGCGGACGGGATGTCTGCTGCTACGCCGCCGCGAGCGGCCGGTCCAGCGCGCCGGCGAGAACCTCGGCGACATGAACCGCCTTTCGGCCTGCACCGTCGGTGATCTGGTGGCGACAGGAGGTGCCGTCCGCGACGATGATCGCATCCTCCGACGCACTTCGCACGGCTGGCAACAAGGACAACTCGCCCATCGCCAACGACACGTCGATCGTCTTGGCATCGTAGCCGAAAGCGCCGGCCATGCCGCAACATGAAGATTCGATCACCTCAAGATCGAGGTTCGGAATCAGCCGCAACGCGCCTTCGACCGCCGACATCGCGCCGAACGCCTTTTGGTGGCAGTGTCCGTGCAAGTAGGCCTTTCGGTCCAGCAGTCCGAGCGGCAAGGACAGGCGGCCAGCCCGGTTTTCGCGGACCAGAAACTCCTCAAACAGCATCGCGGCGGCGGCAACGGATTCGGCGTCCTCTCCGGGCACCAGCGCCAAGAATTCGTCGCGCAGCGTCAGGATGCAGGACGGCTCGAGACCGACAATCGAGCGCCCCGCCCGCACATGCGGCAGCAGCGCCGCGATGGTGCGCCGGGCCTCCTCCCTGGCTTGATCCGCCATGCCCGCCGCGAGGTAGGTCCGGCCGCAGCACAGCGGCCGCTCGCCAATGCCGAGACTGGCGGTCGCAACGCTGTAACCGCCCGCCTCAAGCACTTTGACGGCCGCGCGCAGCGTCTCGGGGTCGAACCAGCGGCCGAAGGTGTCGGCGAAAAGAACCACACCACGTTCGCCCGCTCGCGGCAGCGGCTCGCCCCGATCCCCCTCCCCGTCGCGGAACCAATCGCGCCGAAAGATCGGAAGCGTCCTGCGGCGGGAGAAACCGAACAAGCGCTCCGACAGCGCGGCAAGCCCGGGAATACGGTCGCGCAGCGCCAGCAATCCCGTCAGCCGCGCAGCCACCGGCGCATAACGCGGTAGCTCGGCGATCAGCCGATCCTTCAGCGAAAAGCCCTTGGCCTTCCCGCGCTGGTAGAGCACTTCCGCTTTCATTTTGGCCATGTCGACGCCGGTCGGACATTCGCGGCGGCAGGCCTTGCAGGAAACACAAAGCTTGAGCGTCTCGGCCATGTCGTCGGAGGCCAACGCATCGGGGCCGAGTTGCCCCGAAAGGGCCAGGCGCAGGGTGTTGGCACGCCCGCGCGTCACGTCGTTCTCGTTCCGGGTGACGCGGTAGCTCGGGCACATGACGGCCCCAGCCATCTTCCGGCAGGCGCCGTTGTTGTTGCACATCTCGACGGCCCCTTGGAGCCCGCCGGCCGCTCCCGGCCAGGCCGACCAGTCAAAGGCCGTCGTGATATCCTCGACCGCGTAGCCTGGCGGGTATCGCATCAGGCTGCGGTCATCCATCTTCGGCGGATAGACGATCTTGCCGGGATTGAGCAGCCCGGACGGGTCGAAAGCGGCCTTCACCTCCTCGAAGGCGCGCACGATGCGCGCGCCGAACATCCGCTCATGAAACTCGGAGCGAACGATGCCGTCGCCATGTTCGCCGGAATGCGAGCCCTTGTATTCGCGCACCATCGCGAAGGCCTCTTCGGCGATCGCCCGCATGGTGGCGACGTCCTTGTCCAACTTGACGTTGAGCACCGGGCGGACATGCAGGCAGCCCTCGGAGGCGTGGGCGTACCAGGTGCCGCGCGTGCCATGGCGCTCGAAGATCGCCGTCAGCCGATCGGTATAATCGGCGAGGTGTTCCAGCGGCACCGCGCAATCCTCGACGAAGGAGACCGGTTTGCCCGCCTCCTTCATCGACATCATGATGTTGAGACCCGAAGCGCGCAGGTCTGCGATAGCGGCCTGCAGCTTGGCGTCCTTGACCGCAACGACCCCGCCTTTTTGTCCGCCTCCCTTACCGAAGCCGAAGCCGAGACCGCTCATGACGTCCCACAGCGCCTCGATGCTGCGTTCGTTCTCGTCTGCCTCGTCGGCAAATTCGACCAGCAGCAGCGCCGCCGGGTCGCCTTCGACGAAAGCCTCCAACGTCGGCACGAACATGTCGATCCGCCGGGCGAGCGCGATCATGGTCGAATCGACGAGTTCGACCGAAGTGGGTTTCAGCGCGACAATGTGCTGCGCGGCTTCCATCGCCGCCCGGAAGGTCGGGAAATGGCAAGCGCCGAGCATTTTGGTGGTCTTCGGCAGTGGCGACAGAGCGATCTCTATGACCGTCGAAATTCCCAGCGTGCCCTCCGAGCCGACGAGGAGATGGGCAAGATTGATCGGCTCGGTGGCCGGCATCAGCGCGTCCAGATTGTAGCCGCCGACCCGCCGCTGCACCTTCGGGAACCGCGCTTCGATCTCGGCGGCCTCGCGCCGGCCGAGCGCCAGCATGGCGGCGACGAGATCGCGCGGCGGCTCATCCGAGGAGCCCTGGTCGAGGCGGGCGAAGCGGCCCCTGGTTCCGTCGGCGAGGATCGCGTCGATGGCGATGACGTTGTCGCGCATGGTGCCATAGCGCAGCGAACGCGAGCCGCAGGAATTGTTGCCGGCCATGCCGCCGATGGTCGCCCGCGAAGCGGTGGAAACATCGACCGGAAACCACAGGCCATGCGGCTTCAGGAGCCGGTTGAGGTCGTCCAGCACGATGCCGGGCTCGACCACCGCGCGACGGCCTTCGACATCCAGCTCCAGCAGACGGTTGAGGTATTTCGAGGTGTCGACGACGAGCCCGGAATTTACCGTCTGGCCGCATTGCGACGTGCCGCCGCCCCGCATCGTCAGCGGCAGTCCCTCCTCGCGGGCCGCGTCGAGTGCGGCGGCGACGTCGTCCGTCGTCCGCGCCACCACCACGCCGGCCGGCATGATCTGATAGATCGACGCATCGGTCGCGTAGCGCCCACGCGAAAAACGATCGAACAGCACCTCCCCGGCGATTTCTTTCGACAGCCTGCGGGACAGGCCCGGCCGGATCATCTCACCCACGATTTCGGATCTCCACTCCGGGAAAGCACCATTCGCCGCTTGACAGAAATAATGAATTCATAATTCAATATGACCGCAATTAAGATGTGCCGGCAAGAGCGCATCGCAGGAAAGGGATCGGATGCGGCAAGGCGTCACGATCTCAGGGGGGACTGATCGTGAGCTATCAACCGGGACGTCACTTCCTCCAGATTCCGGGTCCGACGAACGTTCCCGATCGCGTCCTGCGAGCGATGGACAGACCGACCATCGACCACCGCGGCCCGGACTTCCAAGTTCTGGGCCAGCGCGTGTTGTCGGGAATCCGCTCGATCTTCAAGACGAAGAATCCCGTCGTCATTTACCCGGCCTCCGGAACCGGCGCCTGGGAAGCGGCCCTAGTCAACACGCTGTCGCCCGGTGATCTGGTGCTGATGTATGAGACCGGGCATTTCGCCAGTCTTTGGAAGAAACTGGCCGAACGCCTTGGTCTGAAAACGGAATTCATTGCTGGTGACTGGCGCCACGGCGCCGACGCTCAGGCGATTGGCGAACGCCTTGCGGCCGACAAGGGCCACGCGATCAAGGCGGTCTGCGTCGTCCATAACGAGACCTCGACCGGCTGCGTGTCGTCCATTGCCAATGTCCGCAAGGCCATCGATGCGGCGAGCCATCCGGCCCTTCTCATGGTCGATACGATCTCGTCGCTCGGTTCGATCGACTACCGGCACGACGAATGGGGCGTCGACGTCACTGTCGGCGGCTCGCAAAAAGGGCTGATGCTGCCGCCCGGCCTGTCATTCAATGCCCTGTCCGACAAGGCGATCGAAGCGTCGAAATCCTCGACACTGCCGAAATCCTATTGGGCCTGGGACGAGATGCTGCCGGCCAACGCCAACGGCTTCTTTCCGTTCACGCCGGCGACCAATCTGCTCTACGGCCTCGATGCGGCGATCGGGATGTTGCACGAGGAAGGGCTCGACAACGTCTTCGCCCGGCATCAGCGTCATGGCGCGGCGACGCGCGCGGCCGTCGCGGCTTGGGGCCTGGACGTTCTGTGCGCCGAGCCGGCCGAGCATTCGGGCGCTCTGACCGCCGTGCTGATGCCGAACGGGACCGGCGCCGACGCTTTGCGCAAGATCATCCTCGAGCGTTTCGACATGTCGCTCGGTGCCGGACTGTCGAAGGTGGCCGACAAGATTTTCCGCATTGGCCATCTCGGGGACTTCAACGATCTCATGCTTGTCGGTACGCTGGGGGGCGTCGAGATGGGCTTGCGGATAGCGGGGGTGCGGCACAAGGCAGGCGGCGTGGAGGCGGCGATGGAGGTCCTCGCCTCGGCGACGGAGGGGCAGGCACAACAAGCAGCAGAGTAAGAATCGGGCGGAGAAAACCGCCCGTCTGAAAATAACCGGGAGGAAAGACAATGAACATTCGCACATTGATGATGGGCGTCGCGGCCGCGGCGCTTTGGGGAACGGCGGCGAACGCCCAGGAGGTCCTGAAACTGGGCCACGTCGGCGCGCCGGGATCGCTCTACGAATCGACCGGCAACAACTTCGCCGCATGTGTCGACGCCACCGGCAAGGCGACCGTCGAGGTCTATGGCTCGTCGCAGCTCGGCAATGACGAGGAGATGCTGCAGAAGCTCAAGCTCGGGCAGATCGCCTTCTCGATCCCCTCCTCGATCATGAGCTCCGTGTCGCCGACCTTCGGCATCTTCGAGATGCCCTATCTGATCAAGGACCGCGACCACATGCGCAAGGTCCGCGACGAGATGGGCAGCACCTTCGTCGATGCGGCCAGCGACAAGGGCTACCGGATCATCGGTTTCTGGGAAAACGGCTTCCGCAACGTGACCAACAACGTCCGGCCGGTTACCGTGCCAGCCGATCTGGAAGGCATCAAGCTGCGTACGCCGAAGGGCGAGTGGCGGGTGAAGATGTTCCAGAGCTACGGCGCCAACCCGACACCGATGGCCTTCTCGGAAGTGTTCACGGCGCTGAAAACCGGCGTCATCGACGGGCAGGAAAACCCCCTCGCCCAGATCTATTCCGGCAAGTTCCAGGAAGTGCAGAAATACCTGTCGATGACGGGGCACGTCTATTCGCCGGCCTATCTGGCCAGCTCCGCCAAGCAGTGGGAAGGCTGGGACGGCGAGCTGAAGACCGCGATCCAGGATTGTGCGGTCAAGGCCAGCGACTTCGCCTATGACGAATCGGCCAAGCTCGACGGCGAACTGGTCGACAAGATCAAGGAAGCCGGCGTCGAAGTGAACGAGGCCGACAAGGATGCCTTCATCGAGGCCTCCAAGCCGATCTACGAGGAATTCGGTCAGCAGGTCGAGGGTGGCCAGAAGCTGATCGAGGACATCCAGGCGCTCGCCTCCAGCTCATAAACCGAACGCCGGTGGCGCCCGCGCCACCGGCCATCCTTCATGCGGCACGGCCCGTCCGGCGGACGCCCGTCCTATCATTACCGATCATCGACAAATGGGGCGCCCGAACGGGCGCGGGAGGCCGAATTGCGCCTGATGGCGAAGCTTCTGGGCGAGGTTCTGACCTGGGTGGTCATTACCCTCATGGTTGGCCTCACGACCGTGGTCGTGGTGGCGGTGATCTTCCGCAAGGCCGGGGCGTCGCTCTCCTGGTATGACGAGGTCGCCTCGGTGCTCCTGGCATGGACCACCTATTACGGCGCCGCCCTCGCCGCGCTCAGGCGCGGCCATATCGGTTTCGACGACGTGCTCCTCGCGCTGCCGCGGAAGGCGCGCGGCGCGGCGGTGATCGTCGCCGAAACCCTGGTGATTTCGTTCTTCGCGCTGCTCGCCTGGGCGGGGCTCGAGGTCCTGAGCATCCTCGAAGGCGAGACGCTGGTCAGCCTGACATGGGTGCCGGTCTCTCTCACCCAATCGATCATCCCGATCGGCGCCATCCTGTTCATCGTCGCCGAACTTCTCAGTCTGCCCGACTACTGGCGGGACGTGATGGCCGGACGCTCGGTGGAACACGCGGTCATGGCGCATGGCGCAACGCCCGACAAGGATCAGGCCTGATGTTCATGTTCGCTATCTTCATCGCGCTCGTCGCGATGGTCTGCATCAACGTGCCGATCGCCATCGCACTGGCGCTGGCGGCGGTCCTTGCCATCGGGTTGACCGACGGAGCCGGCGCTCTCGTGACGATCGCGCTCGATATGTATTCGGGCGCGAAATCCTTTTCGCTGATCGCCATTCCGATGTTCGTGCTGGCCGGCGCGATCATGAACGCGACGGGCATCACCCGGCGCCTCATCGCCTTCGTCTCGGCGATCATCGGCTTCGTGCGCGGCGGCCTGGCGATGGTCAATGTCGGCGTGTCGCTGTTCTTCGCCGAAATCTCGGGCTCGGCGGTCGCGGACGTGGCGGCAATGGGCTCGATCATCATCCCGGAGATGAAGCGGCGCGGCTATCCCGCCCCCTTCGCGGCGGCGATCACCTCATCCTCGGCCTCGCTGGCGATCATCATCCCGCCATCGATTCCGATGATCCTCTATGGTGTTTCCTCCGGCGCCAGCATCGAACAGCTGTTCGTCGCGGGTGTCGTGCCGGGGCTGCTCGGCGCGGCCGGGTTGATGGGTGTGGCCTACTACTACGCGGTCAAATACGACTGGCCGACCGAGGATGCCTTCAATCTCCCGGCGCTGCGCGCCACCTTCATCGACGCGCTGCCGACATTCTCCCTGCCGGTGATCATTCTCGGCGGCATCTTCGGCGGGTTCATGACGGCGACGGAAGCGGCCGGCATCGCCGTCGTCGCGGCGATCCTGGTGGGTGCCTGGTACCGGGAGGTCGACTGGCGTCAGCTCAAGGAGGCGATGCTGGAAGGTGGCATGCAGACGGCGGTCGTCATGCTGCTGGTCGCTACCTCCGTCCTGATGGGTTCGTTCCTGACCACCGCCCGCGTTCCCCAAGACATTGCGGCGGCGATTTTGGACCTCACCAGCAACCAGTACTTCATTCTTTTGATCCTCAACGTCTTCTTCCTGGTCATTGGCTTCTTCCTGCATTCGGCCGCGGCGATTATCCTGGTCGTCCCGATCATCACCCCGCTGATCCAGCAGGCAGGGATCGATCCGGTGCATTTCGGTCTGGTCGTCACGCTGAATCTGGCCATCGGCCAGCAGACGCCGCCGGTCGCCTCCGTGCTGATCACGGCCTGCTCGATCGCCAAGGCGAATATCTGGGAGGTGACGAAGTGGAACCTGCCGCTGATCGGCGTGCTCCTGTTTGTCCTGATCATCAGCACCTACGTGCCAGCCATCCCGATGTTCCTCGTCGAATACTTCTACAGGTGATTTCATGTCCGATAACGAACTCCTCTACGAGGTCCGCGGAACCACCGGCTGGGTCACACTGAACCGCCCACAGTCCCGCAACGCGCTGACCTTCGGCATGTATGACGGCCTTGCCGAGATCTGCCGGACGGTCCCCACCGACGGCTCGGTCAAATGCCTTGTCGTCACTGGCGCCGGCGAAAAGGCGTTTGCCGCCGGCACCGACATGACGCAGTTCCGCGGCTTCAACACGGATCAGGACGCGCTCGACTACGAACACCGGATGGACGTCGTCCTCGGCGCGGTCGAGGCCTGCCCGGTGCCGACCATCGCGGGGATCTCGGGCGCCTGCACCGGCGGCGGCGCCGGAATCGCGGCCGCCTGCGACATCCGTATCACCACGGCGGATCTCCGCTTCGGCTTTCCGATCGCGCGCACCCTCGGCAATTGTCTGTCGATCGCCAACCTGTCGCGGCTTTCCAGCCTGATGGGCGCCGGCCGAACCAAGGAGGTCATCTTCACCGCGCGCCTCGTCGGCGCCGACGAGGCGCTAGCGATCGGCCTCGTCTCGGAGATCGTGCCCGATCACCCCGCGCTAATCACCCGTATCGAGGCGCTGGCCGAGCAGCTGGCCGGCCACGCGCCGATCACCCTCGCCACCACCAAGGAGGCGCTGCGACGGCTGCGCATCGATGGCGCGGGCGCGGACGACCGCGACCTGGTGGTCAAGGCCTATATGAGCGAGGACTTCAAGGAAGGCATGGAGGCCTTTCTCGGCAAGCGCAAACCCGAGTGGAAAGGCCGGTAATGACCGCTGCGAAAGGCCCGCTGGAGGGCATGAAGGTCATCGAGCTCGCCCATATCATGGCGGGTCCGGTCTGCGGCATGATGCTCGCCGACATGGGCGCCGACGTGATCAAGGTCGAAAAGCCCGAAGGCGACGACAGTCGGCGCTTCCTGCCGCCCGATATCGGGGGCGAATCCGCCGCCTACATGATGATGAACCGCAACAAGCGCGGCGTCGTCCTCGACCTCAAGAGCGACGACGGCAAGGCGGTGTTGCGGCGGATGCTGGAGACCGCCGACGTCGTCATCGAGAATTACCGCATGGGGACGATGGAAAAGCTCGGCCTCGGCTACGAGGACCTGCGCAAGGCCAATCCGGGTCTGATCTATTGCGAGATCTCCGGCTTCGGCCGCAGCGGCCCCTACGCATCGCGCGGCGGCTTCGACCTGATCGCGCAAGGCATGAGCGGACTGATGTCGATCACCGGCGAGGGGCCGGGCCGGCCGCCAGTGAAATCCGGCGCGCCGGTCACCGACATCACCGCCGGCATCCTCGCGGCGCTCGGCTGCGCCAGCGCCTATGCGCGCAAACTTCAGACCGGCGAAGGCCAGAAGGTCGACACCTCGCTGTTCGAGGCCGGCATTACCCACACCTACTGGCAGTCGGCGATCGCGTTCGCCACCGGCGTTTCGCCCGGCCCGCTCGGCTCGGCGCATCCGCTCAACGCGCCCTATCAGGCATTCCAAACCGCCGACGGCTGGATCACGGTCGGGGCGGCCAACCAGAAGAACTGGGAGCGGATGCTGGCTGTCGTCGGCGCGCAGGACCTGGCGAACGATCAACGCTTCTCGAACAACAGCGGGCGGATGCAGAACCTCGCCGCGCTCGAAAACATCCTCAACGGCTACTTCTCGCGGCAGTCATCGGCGGAGTGGCTGGAGCGACTGGAGACGGCGGGCGTTCCCGCGGGTCCCGTCCTCGACGTCGGCGAGATGCACCGCGACCCGCAAACGCTCGCCCGCGAAATGGTCGTCGAGACCGAACACCCGAAGGCCGGCCCGGTGAAGGCGATCGGCCTGCCGATCAAGTTCTCCGAAACCCCGTGCGGCGTCACGCGCCCCGCGCCGCTGCTCGGCGAGCATAGCCGCGAAGTCCTTTCGCAGGCCGGCTACGACGACAAGGCCATCGACGCCATGCTCGAATCCGGCGCCGTCCGCGGCCCCACGGCGTAGCGGGAATGGCACATCTCGGCCTCGCCGACCGGCTGATCCTGGCCAGGAACGGCGGGCTGCGCGTGCCTCCCGCCGACATGTCGGACAGCGTTGCCAGTGCGTCCGACGCTTATGCGATCCAGCGCCGCGTGGCGGATGCCGTGGGTCCGGTCGGCGGCTTCAAGACCGGCCGTCGTCCCGGCCAGGACCAGATCATGGCGCCAATCTTTCAAAAGGACGTGCGGGCGAGCCCCGCCGTCTTCACCCGCGCGGACATCGACCGCATCGGCATCGAACTGGAAGTCGGCTTCATCGTGGACAGGCCCCTGCCCGATGTTGCGGATGCGGATTTTGAAAGGCGCGCGCACGACTGCGTGTCCGCCGTCGCCGCGTTGGAGATCGTCGACACGCGCCTGACCGACATCGACGCGGCGCCGCCGCTGCTCAGGCTGGCCGACAACCAGCTCAATGGCGCCGTCGTTATTGGGGCGCCGCGCGCGGATTGGCAGGCGTTGGACCTTACGACGGTCAACGCCAGGCTGGACCTCGATTCGCAAACCGTCCTCGATGGTCGTGCGGATGTGCCGGGCGGCGATGCCTTCGCGACCTTCTGCGCCCTGGCCCGCATGATCGGGTCGCATTGCGGCGGCTTGAGTCCCGGTCAGGTCGTCATCACCGGCTCGTTGAACGGCATGCCTTTCATCGAACGCGGCACGCCGGTGCGCGGCTGGATCGACGGACTCGGCGAGGTCGCGGCGGATTTTCCGACGTAACCGAACGGGGGCGGCCGGGCCTGACAGCCGCGTTACAGATGCTTCATGTCATAGCGCCGCAGGAGGTCCACGATCATATCTCGCGCCCGGATCTTGTGCTCCTGGGCCATCTGGCGCGCCTCGCCCGGCTCGCCGGCGCGGATCGCGTCGATGATACGCTGGTGTTCCGCGATGGAGCCCGTCGGCTTCGACCGCAGGTGCAAGGTCAGCCGACGTGCCCGAAACGACTGGTCGATGTTGACCGTCGCGATCCGCTCCAGCCTACCGTTGCCGGCGGCGCGCACGAGGCGGGCATGGAACTGTGCATCCAGATCGGCCCAGCCGAGAAGGTCATCCCTGGCAAGGCTCTCGGAAAGCTCGGCGTTCAGCCGTTCCATGTCGCAGCAAACAGGCTCGCGCGACGCAAGCGGCTGTTCGGCCAGGAGCAGCGCCGCCATGCCCTCGACGGCTACGATGACGTCGTAGACCTCCTTCATGTCGTCGGGCGACAGCGCGCTGATGACGATGCCGCGTTTGGACCGCAGCTCGACCATGCCCTCGCTTTGCAGACGGATGATCGCCTGATGCACCGGCGTCCGGCTCATCCCCAGTCGTTGCGCCATCTCCTGTTCGGAGCCCTGAAAGCCCGGAGGAAAGACGCCATCGCGAATCGCCTGTTTGACGGCGTCATAGGCCGCTTCGACCAGCGACGGCTTGCGCTCCGGTTTTTCAATGCCGAGGAGCGTCGGGACGTTCGACATCGTGATTTTCCCCTCTTGCCGCGAGAGCCTTTCCGGCACCCTACACGGCTCGACGGTTAAATCGAACGCTTTCTTGCATGCATCTTCGGACGCATGATTGACATTGCCGGTGGCGTGGTCACAGATTGGAAAAGATCGGTCGCCGCCGTTTCGCGCCTGGAGGTGCGCGCGACGCAAGGGGGCCGGTCGGGAGACATTCACTGGGAGGAATACTATGAAACTCACGTCACTGATGGCAGGCGTCGTCCTGGCGGTCGGACTAACGGCCGGTTCCGCGAGCGCGCAGGACTATCCGACGAAGCCCGTCAACTACATCATTCCGTTCAACGCCGGTGGCGAATCCGACATCGCCGCCCGGCTGCAGCAGCCGGTCTTCGAGCGCCTCACCGGGCAGAGCATGGTGGTCCAGTACATGGCCGGGGCCGGGGGCGCGCAGGCCTGGTCGCAGCTCAACGGCATGGACGGCGACGGCTACACGCTGATGGGCACCAACCTGCCCCATATCATCCTGCAGCCGATGGCGCAGGAGGTCGGCTACAAGACCGACGACATCGCCAATGTCTACTTCTTCCAGTACACGCCGGACGCCATCGTCGTGCCGGCCGACAGCCAGTTCAAGACGCTGGAGGATCTGGTCAGTTACGCCAAGGAAAATCCGGGGCTGGTGACCTTCTCTGGCTCGGGGACCAATTCGGCCAATCACGTCGCGAAGACGAAATTAGACAGTCTTGCCGGCATCACCACGACCTATGTGCCGTTTTCCGGCACGAGCCCGTCCATCGCGGCCGTGCTCGGCAACCAGGTTCTGGCGAGCTTCGGCTATACGACCTCCGCCATCAATCAGGGCGACGCGCTGCGAGTCCTCGCCGTCGCATCGGAAGAGCGTGTGCCGAGCTTCGCGGACGTTCCGACCTTCAAGGAACTCGGCTACGACATGGTCGGGGGCGCCTATCGCGGCGTGGCCGTGCCGAACTCGACTCCCGAAGACGTCCGCAAGCAGGTCTCCGACGCCCTCGACAAGGTCAATCAGGACCCGGACTTCATCAAGAAGATGGAAGACGGCGGCTTCGTCGTCATCAATGTTCCCTACGCCGAGGTCGAGGCGTTCATGAACGAGCGCCGCGAGCAGTATCAGGCGGTCGCCGAGCAGATGGGCATCGCCCAGAAATAGGCGCCAGCCCAACCCAGGCGGGAGTGGTCGACGCTTCCGCCTGCCATTTTCCATTCCATTGAAGCGATCGCCATGGACAAGCTCGTCTATCTTGCCGAGGCCTTGACGCCGTTCAACCTCGTTCTGGCCCTCGGCGGCGTGCTGGCCGGCATCGTCATCGGCGCGCTCCCCGGCCTGTCGGCGACGATGGCCGTGGCCGTGCTCGTGCCGTTCACCTTCACGATGGACCCGGCCTCCGGCCTCATCGTGCTCGGCGCCATCTATACAGGGGCGATCTACGGCGGCTCCTATTCCGCCATCCTGGTCAACACGCCGGGCACGCCCTCGGCCATCGCCACCACCTTCGACGGCTTTCCGATGGCCAAGCGCGGCGACGGCGCGTTGGCCATCTCCATCGCCACCCTCGCCTCGGTGTCGGGCGGCATCGTCGGGGCGCTGATGCTGATGTTCCTGGCGCCGCCGCTGGCGCGGGTCGCACTCGCCTTCGGTCCGCCCGAATATTTCTGGCTCGCCGTCTTCGGCCTGACGCTGATCTCGGCGCTGTCGGTCGGCAATCTCATGAAGGGCATGATCGGCGCCTGCCTCGGCCTGCTCATGTCGATGATCGGGGTGGCGGTCATCGGCGCCGATGTGCGCTTCACAATGGGCAGTCATGCGCTGCTCGGCGGCATCAACATCGTCTCCGGTCTGATCGGGCTTTATTGCATCCCGGTCCTGATCGATCTCGTCGCGACCAAGGACCCGCATCTCAAGGTCGAGAGCGACACCAGCGGCTATCGGCTGAAAGAAGCCTTCGCCATCGTTGTGCGGGAAAAATTCAACCTGATCCGCAGCTCGGTGATCGGGACGCTCGTCGGCATTCTGCCGGGCGCCGGCGGCTCGGTCGCAAGCCTCGTCTCCTATTCCGAGGCGCGCCGGTCCGCCAAGCATCCCGAACGCTACGGCACGGGCGAGCCGGGCGGCATCATCGCCACCGAGGCGGCCAACAACGGCACCGTCGGCGGCGGCTTCATCCCGACGTTAGTGCTGGGAATTCCCGGTACGCCGCCGGATGCCGTCATCCTCGGCGCGCTGCTCGTCCAGGGCATTCGCATCGGCCCGACGCTGTTCACCACGCAAGGGTCGATCGTCTACACCTTCATCTTCGGCCTGCTCATCGGCACGATCCTGATGCTGCCGGTCGGCCTCCTGGTCGGTCGCTATGCCTACAAGGGCATCATCGCGATCCCGAAGGCCGCGCTGGTGCCGACCATCGCCTTCATGACGGTCATCGGCAGCTTCGCGATCCACAACAATCTCAACGACGTCGCCGTGATGCTCGGTCTTGGCGTCATCGGCTGGATCCTCAACCGGGTCGGCTTCGCCCCCTCCCCGATCGTGCTCGGGCTGGTTCTGGGGCAAATCGCCGAGCAGGGATTCGTGCAGAGCTATCTGATCGGCAACGCGCAGGGGAACGTTCCGGGCATGTTCTTCGCCCGGCCGATTTCGCTGGCCATCGTGGCCTTCTCGGTGCTGACGCTGTTCTATCCCCTGATCGTCGGAGCGATCGGGGCGCGGCGGGCCCGCAAGTCAAAGACCGACATCATCGTGGAGAGTCGAGATGGCCGTCCTTAAGAAGCCGCACGACCTGCCGGGAACCATCGCCGCCGCCCTGTTCATCGGCCTCGGCGTGGTTCTGATCCTGCAGACCGGCCGGATGACGCCGATGGGTTCGGTGTTTCCGATCACCATCTCCGCCGCGATGATCGTGTTCTCGGCGATCCTGATCCTTCGCAATTTCGTCATCGCGGCGCGGCGCCCCTCCGTCGAGGCGGCCGACGAAACGGCAAGCGAGACGGACACGACGCAAGGATCGATGCCGCGCCGCATCGGCTTTCTGGTCGCCATGGCCGCGTGGGTCGTGCTGATTCCGATCCTCGGATTCTTCGTCGCCAGCCTCATCGCCTTCTTCGCCATCATGGCCGTCGCCAGCCATGAGCGCATCACGCTACGCGAGGGCGCCGCCCTCGGGGTGATGGGCGTCGCCATCTTGACCGGCTTCTACCTGATCATGGCCAAGGTCCTGCTAATCCCGATGCCGCGCGGCCTGTTCTTCTAGGGTCGGGTCGTCCGTGATCGCGGCTGTCGCCGCCACGCCTCCCACCGTCATTCCATTCTGAAAGCATCGTCATGCGCATCACCGAGATCCGGGAAAAGACCGTCTCGATCGCCAGCCCGATCGCCAACGCCTTCATCGACTTTTCCAAGATGACCTGCTCCGTCGTCGCGGTGGTCACCGACCAGATGCGCGACGGCAAGCCTATCGTCGGCTTCGGCTTCAATTCGAACGGGCGTTACGGCCAGGGCGCGCTGATGCGCGAACGCTTCATCCCGCGGCTGATGGAAGCCGACCCGGAGACGCTGATCGACCGCGAGCACGACAATCTCGATCCCTTCGCCATCTGGACGGCGATGATGACCAACGAGAAGCCGGGCGGTCACGGCGAGCGCTCGGTGGCGGTCGGGACGATCGACATGGCGGTCTGGGACGCGGTCGCCAAGATCGCGGACAAGCCGCTCTACCGGCTGCTGGCGGACCGCTACAGGAGCGGCGAAGCCGACAACAGCGTCTGGGTCTACGCGGCCGGCGGCTATTACCATCCCGGCAAGGAGATCGAGGGTCTGAAGGACGAAATGCGATCCTATCGCGACCGCGGCTACACGGTCTGCAAGATGAAGATCGGCCTTGCGCCGCTGAACGAGGATCTGAAGCGCGTCGAGGCCGCGCTCGCGGTTCTCGGCGAGGGCCAGAATCTCTGCGTCGACGCCAATGGCCGGTTCGACCTTCCAACGGCCATCGCCTACGCCAAGACGCTCGAGCCCTACGATCTCTACTGGTACGAGGAAGCCGGCGACCCGCTCGATTATGCCCTACAGGCGGAGCTGGCCAACCATTACTCCGGTCGGATGGCTACCGGCGAAAACCTCTTCTCCATGCAGGACGCGCGCAATCTGATCCGCCATGGCGGCATGCGGCCCGACCGCGACGTCGTGCAGTTCGACTGCGCCCTCTCCTACGGGCTGGTCGAATATATGCGCACCCTCGCCATGCTGAAGGAGAACGGCTGGTCCAGCCGACGGGTGGTGCCGCATGGCGGCCATCAGATGTCGCTCAACATCGCCGCCGGCCTGCATCTCGGCGGCAATGAATCCTATCCGGACGTGTTCCAGCCCTTCGGCGGCTTCGCCGACGCGACCGAGGTGACGGACAGCCGCGTCGGCCTGCCAAACGTTCCGGGCGTCGGCTTCGAGGCGAAGGCGGCGCTCTACGATCTGTTCAAGCGCGAGCTCTTGGACTGAGCACGCCGGACCTGATTCCGGCGTTTCAGATCGCGCGGATCGCGGCCAGCAGATCATCGTCCACCGCGATGCCGGTTTCGAGCGCTTCGCGCCGTGCCGCGCGGCCCTTGCGGCCAGGAATCCGGGTTCCCGACTCGGCGCTGATTTCTCCGACCAGCGCAGCCAGCCGCTCAACGGCGTGATCGCCGCCCATCGCCACCGGATCGATGACGAGAATCCACTGGCCCAGCCCCGGCGGCGGCCCCTTGTCGTCGAACAGGGAACTTGCCTCATAGGCGTAGTTCGCGCCGGTCAGTCCGGCCGACAGCATTTCGACGACGAGAGCGAGCGCGGCACCCTTGGCATCGCCCATCGGCAACATGGTCCCGGATAGCGCCGCGTCGGGATCGGTCGTCGGCTGTCCGGCACTGTCCAGCGCCCAGCCTTCGGGAATGGAGACGCCCTTCTGCTTGGCGGCCATGACCTTGCCGCGCGCGATCTTCGACAGGGACAGATCGATGACGATAGGCTCCCGATCGCCCAAGGGCGCCGCGAAGGCGATCGGATTTGTGCCGAACAGGGCGCGGGTGCCGCCCCAAGGCGCCATGGCGCCCGGCGAATTCGCCATCATCAGGGCGACGAGGCCGGCTTCGGCGAAGCGCTCCACGGTCAGGCCGAGAACACCGGCATGATGCGAGCGATGAATGGCGGCGCTGGCGACGCCGGTCTCCCGCACGATGGCCGGAAGCTGGTCCACGGCGAGATCGAGCGCCGGAAAGGCGAAGCCGTTGCCGGCGTCGATGCGCAGCAGCGCCGACCGGGTTCGCTCGGCTTGGGGAACCGCCGCGCCGGCGACCTTTCCGGCCCTGGCTTGGGCGCAATAGGCGACGAGGCGCCGCAGCCCGTGCCCGCTCTGGCCGGCGGCTTCCGCGGCGACGAGCCCGCGCGCAACCGAGGCGGCTTGCGACGGGCCGGTCGAGGCGCGTTGCAGCGCGTCGGACGCGAGCGTTTCAGCCTCGGCGATCGACAGTCTTTCGGTCACGAACGCGTCTCCAGATGGCGCAGGATATTGTCGGCCGTCACCCGGCTGACCCTGACATTCGATTCGTCGGTGACGCCGGCGATATGCGGCGTCAGGATGAGGTTGGCGATGCCGGCGAAAACCCGGCCAGCTTCGGCGGTCAGGGGCTCGGTCTCGAATACGTCGAGCGCCGCTCCGGCGATCTTTCCCTCGCGCAGCGCGTCGGCCAACGCCGCCTCGTCGACCACGCCGCCGCGCGCCGAATTGATCAAGACGGCGCCGGGCTGCATCGTCGACAGCGCCTTTGCGCCGATCATGTGGCGAGTCGTGTCCGTCAGCGGCACATGCAGGCTGACGACGTCCGAGGTGCGAAGCAGATCGTCGAGGTCGAGCCGTTTGGCATCGGCCCAGACGGCGTCGCTCTCCGGCAGGAACGGATCGAAGGCGGCGATCGAAAAGCCGAAGGCCCGCGCCCGCGCGGCCGTCTGCCGGGCGATCGAGCCGTAACCGACGAGCCCGAGACGCTTGCCCTGCCCTTCCCGGCCAATCAATTGCTGGCGCGGCCAGCGCCCGGCGATCACGTCTTCGGTCGCGGTATAGGCGCGCCGCAACAGCGCGAGCGCCGTGGTGACGACATATTCGGCGACGGCGACGTCGTTGGCGCCCGACGCGGGATAAACCGTCACGTCGCGCGCCTTGCAGGCGTCGAGATCGATATTGTCGAGACCGACCCCGAGGCGCCCGACACAGCGAAGGCCGGGGGCGGCGGCAAGCAGCGCAGCGGTGACCTTGGTCCGGTTGCGCACGACGAGGGCGGCGGCGCCGGCGACCGCGGCGATCAGGTCGTCCGGACGGTCGACGAGTTGCGGGTCGTAGAGGGTCTCATGCCGGGCCCGGATCTGATCGACCGCGGCCTCGTCCATGAACTCGGTAATGACAATTTCGGGCAATGGGCTCCCCTCCACAAAAGCCGTGGCGGCCGTCTCTGACAAGACGGCCGCCGATCAGGTATCATGACGGGCGCTCCGTGGAAGCACCCGGCAAAGATGGCTCAGGCGCTGCGATAGAGCTTGGTCATGACGAATTCGCGATGTCCCAGCGCTTCGGCCGCGGTGACCCGGCCGTTCGCCGTGCGCATGATGCATTCGATCAGATCGTCACCGGCCTGGTCGATGGTCTTGTCGCGGCGCAGGATTCCGCTCACGTCGACGTCGACATGCTCGGACATCGTCCGCACCGTGCGCGGATTGGCGGTGATCTTGATCACCGGGACGATCGGATTGCCGACGACGTTGCCCTGGCCGGTCGGGAAGGTGTGGATGACATATCCGGCCGCTCCCATCAGCGTCACGCATTCGGCCGCCGCCGACGAGGTATCCATGAAATAGAGACCGTTGCCCTTTTGCGGCGCCTCGGCCGGTTCGAGAATGTCGATATAGCGGCATTCCCGCCCGATCTTCTCCAGATTGCCGAGCGCCTTTTCCTCGATCGTCGACAGGCCGCCCTCGATATTGCCCTTGGTCGGCTGGCTGTCCGACAAATCGTCCGTGGCGTGGGCGAAGATGACGTCGTCCTGATAGGCCTTCCACATCTTGTACCAGCGCTCGCCGGTCTCGGCGTCGATCGCACGCTCCTTGCAGATGTGCTCGGCTCCGGTGATTTCCGAGGTTTCGCCGAAGACGCCGTAAATCCCCTCGGGGATCAGCTTGTCGTACATGTTGCCGACCGTCGGGCAGGAGCCGAGGCCCGTCGTGGTGTCGCTCTCGCCGCATTTGGTCGAGACCCAGAGCTCGGAGACGTCGCACTCGACGCGCTGCTGCTCGGTCGCCCACTGGACGAATTCCTTGGCCTTGCGGGAGACGTCCATGATCGTCTTCAGATCGCCGTTCTGCTCGATCGAGAAGGCGGCCACAGGCTTGCCGGTCGCGGCGATGCCGTCGGCGATCTTCTGGGTCCAGCCCGGCTCGATGCCGACCACGATGCAGGCGGCGACGTTCGGGTTCGCGCCGGTGCCGATCATGGTGCGGAAATGCAGGTCGAGATCCTCGCCGAACTGCAGCCGCCCATAGGCGTGCGGCAGGGCGAGCGTGCCCTTGATGTTGTTGGCGACCGCCTCGCAGCAAGCGTTGGAGATGTCGTCGACGGGCAGAATCACGATGTGGTTGCGAACGCCCACGCGGCCGTTCTCACGGCGATAGCCCATGAATTTACGATTGGTGTTGATCGGCATGGATCGGGTCTCTTTCCTGAACTGACGGATAAACGAAGGGATCGAAGGCGGGCGACGCTACCGCCGCCGCTCGATCACCAGCGGTTGGTCTTCAGATTATGGACGTGGACGTGTCCGCCCTTCTTCGCTTCCGCCTTCATGCGGCCGATGTCCTCGCCGTATTTGATCGCCGTATCGCCCGTCGAAAGATCCTTCAGCGCGACCTTGTGGCCGATCGGCACATCGTCGTTGCAGATCAGCTTGAAGGACGAATTGTCCGCTGTGACGACACACAGCATCTCGCTGCCGGCCTTGAGATCCTCCACGACGACGACACCGACGTTGTCCTTGTGATCGTGGACGAGCAGTTGCGGGATGCTCATGATGGGTTCCTCCCAGGGTTACGATTGATGACGGCGTGAGAAACGACCGGAGAAGCCAGATCCAAGCGGATCGGCTGGCTGGCGGTCACTCATGTCTTGTATAAGACATAAATTATCTTTATGGTCTAGAGTCAAGTGGTCGAGTTGATTTCGGCGAGATGGACGGTGACGAATGACGGACGGAGAGAAGGCCCCAGCGTTCAGACCGCTCTATCAGCAGGTGCGCGAGACCCTGGTCCGCCGGCTGATAGACGGCGTGTGGACGCCGGGCCTGATGCTGCCGAGCGAATTCCAGATCGCGGCCGATCTCGGCGTCAGTCAGGGGACCGTTCGCAAGGCCCTCGACGCGATGGCGGCCGAACATCTCCTGGTCCGACGGCAAGGACGCGGGACCTTCGTCGCGCTGCCCGAGGAGGGCCGCATCCTGTTCCAGTTCTTCCGGCTCGCCGCCGACGACGGTACCCGCCTGTTTCCCGACAGCCAGGTGCTGTCGCGGGTGCGTGGGCGCGCCGACGCCGCTGCCGCGAAGGCGTTGCAGATCGCGCGCAACGACGCCGTCTGGCGGATCGACCGCGTCCGGCATCTGGGCGGCCGGGCTGTCATCGCCGAGCAGATCACCCTCCCCGTCGCGAAATTCCCCTCGCTGGCGGAAATCCGCGACCTGCCGAACAACGTCTACGCGCTCTATTCGGAGGTCTTCTCGATCACGATCGGGCGGGCCTTGGAACAGCTCAAGGCGGCCGGCGCCGACGCGACCACCGCCGCGCGACTCAACTGCCAGCCCGGCCATCCGGTTCTGTCCATCGAGCGGATCGCCTTCGCGCTCGATGGTTCGCCGGTCGAGTGGCGCCTGTCCCGATGCGTGACCGACGGTTTTCATTACCAGTCCGATCTTCGTTGACCAGCGACGATCGTCCGCGAGCATTCACCGTCGCGGCACGCCGCCGCCCGCGTCGCCGCAAAACCGGCGGCGTCGATAACCAGATCGACGGCCCGGAATATGGAAAGCGTCATCCTCGATACGCATGTCGTGGAGCGTGGATCGCTCATCCGTCACGTTAGCGGGATGCCGCTCTTCCCGGGGCAAGGGAAAGCGGCTGTATGATGATCGCGATTCGAATCAAGACGATAGAATCTTCGGCCAACATGCGGGATGAAGGTCTCCGCTGACGGGGGGAAGCTCCCGTCCGCCTCGGGCAAACGACGGGGAGAAGAACAATGGTCTCAGCGGCACGAGCGATTCCGGCGTCACAGCCAATCCGGCTCGGCATGGTGGGCGGTGGCCAAGGCGCCTTCATCGGCGCGGTTCATCGCATCGCGGCCCGCCTTGACGGCGAGTTCGCGCTGGTGGCCGGCGCCTTCTCCTCCGATGCCGAGCGCTCGGCGGCCTCCGGTGCAGAGATCGGCATCGATCCGGCCCGCGCTTATGCCACTTTCCAGGCGATGGCCGAAGCCGAGGCCGAACGCGACGACGGCATCGAAGCCGTGGCGATCGTCACGCCCAACCATCTGCACTTTTCGCCCGCAAAGGTGTTTCTGGAAGCCGGTATCCACGTCATCTGCGAAAAGCCGCTGACGGCGAAGCTCGAGGACGCGGTGGAGCTGCAACGGATCGCCGCGGCCTCGGGGCGCGTCTTCGTGCTGACGCACAATTACACCGGCTATCCAATGATCCGTCAGGCGCGGGACATGGTGGCCGCCGGGGACCTTGGGACGCTGCGCGTCGTGCAGGCCGAATATGCCCAGGACTGGCTGACGGAGGCAGCCGAAGCGGCGGGCTCCAAACAGGCCGAATGGCGCGTCGATCCCGACAAGGCCGGCATGGGCGGCGCGCTGGGCGATATCGGCAGCCACGCCTTCAACCTTCTGACTTTCGTGACGGGCCTTGCGCTCGACAGCGTCGCGGCCGACCTTTGCGCCTTCGTCCCCGGCCGCAGGCTCGACGACAATGATCACCTGATGCTGCGCTTTGTCGGCGGGGCGAAGGGCATGCTGTGGGCGAGCCAGGTCGCACCCGGCCACGAAAACGGCCTGCGCCTTCGCGTCTACGGCGAAAAAGGCGGGTTCGAATGGGCGCAGGAGAACCCGAACCAGCTCTCGTTCACTCCGTTCGGCGAACCGAAGCGGCTGATCACTCGGGGCGGATCGACCGCCGTTCCGGCCGCCCAGCGCGTCACCCGCGTTCCGGCGGGGCATCCGGAAGGCTATCTGGAAGGCTTCGCCACGATCTACCGTGAAGCGGCGGCTGCCATCCGGGCCGTCACCGACGGTCGCCCGATTCCGGCAGAGGTGATGTTTCCGACGATCGAGGACGGCGTCGACGCCATGCGCTTCATCGACGCCGCGGTGCGCTCATCGTCCGACGACAGTCGCTGGACGAAACTGCGGTAGACGCGCCACGCCCGATCAAAGCGCGATATCATCCCGGTCGTGATCCCCACCGTCCCGTAAGTCCGTCATGGTCTGCAGTAGGGTGTTGCGAGCGGCAAGAATGTGCGCCCGCATGACCGACGCCGCCCATTCGGCATCGCGCGAGGCGATGGCGCTGACGAGATCACGGTGATCGGCGAAACTTCGTCCGAGGTCGCGCGGCTGGAACTTCGTGTAGGTGTGGATGAGGAAGCCGATATCCATCAGCCGGTCGGCGGTATCGCGCAGCGTCTGGTTGCCCGAGATGTCCAGAATCCGATGGTGCAGCCGCTTGTTGAGATCGGACAGGATCTCGACCGCGTTCTCCTCCCCTGCCCTGGCCTCCATTTCGTCGCAGATCGCCGCGAGCGCACCAATGTCCGCATCGTCGCGCAAAGTGGCGGCAAGGCCGGCGCCGCTGCTCTCGAGCAGCGCGCGGACCGCATAGACCTCGCTCACCTCGCGGATCGTCCGGCGCCGGATCACCGCCCCGGCATGCGGCACCATCTCGATGAAGCCGTCCCCGGCGAGTTTGCCCAACGCCGCGCGGATCGGTGTCCGACTGACGCCAAAACGCTCGGCGAGCACCTCTTCGGTGAGGCGCACGCCGTTCTCGTAGTCGCCTTTGAGAATGGCCTCTCGCAACGCCGCGTAGACACGATCCGCGCTGCGTTCGCTCGGCACCCGTTTTCTAGACACCATGGTTGCGGTCCATCGCGAAGCTCCGTTTCATTGCGAATGATTGGATACAAAAACGCATTCTTACAACCTTATTTAATCATCAGATTGACAGATTGGATACAATCCGTATTTTCAGTCAAGCTGAGCGCTGGGAGGCGCGGCGGAACGCAGACCCGAAAACAGGCGACCGCCTTCGGGTTTGCGTCCGCAGTGACAATTGTCCGGCATCGCAGGATGCCAGACCGCGAAGCCCGGTCGGGCGCGCTAAGGGGGTGATCAAATGGCAAATCCCGCATTGAAGGCTGCGATCGCCCGCAAGGATTTCATTCTTGCGCCTGGCATCTACGACCTCATTTCGGCGCTCATCGCCGATCGCATGGGTTTTCCGGCTCTCTACGTCACCGGCTATGGCACGGTGGCCTCTTCGCTCGGATTACCGGACGCGGGCATTGCGACCTATTCAGACATGCTCGGACGGATCGCGCAAATGGCGCGGATGACCGAGACACCAATCATAGCCGATGCCGACACCGGTTATGGCGGCCTTCTCAACGTGCATCACACCGTGCGTGGATACGAAGCGGCGGGCGTCAGCGCGATCCAGCTCGAAGATCAGGTGTTTCCCAAGAAATGCGGTCATACGCCGGCCCGGCAAGTGGTGCCGAGCGACGAGATGGTCCGCAAGATCCAGGTTGCCGTCGACAGCCGCCAGAGCGATGATTTCCTGGTCATCGCCCGCACGGATGCCCGCACCGCGCATGGTCTGGACGAGGCCATCCGGCGCGCTGTCGCTTATGGCGAAGCCGGAGCGGATTTGATCTTTGTCGAGTCGCCGGAAAGCGTCGACGAAATGGCCCGGATCGGTCGCGAGATCGACCGACCGCTGATCGCCAACATGGTCAATGGCGGCCGGACGCCGCTGTTACCGGCCGATGAGCTCCAGGCGCTCGGCTTTGCCGTCGCGATCCATCCGGCGGCCGGGTTCCTGTCCGCCGCTGCCGCGCTCCAGACAGCCTATGCGGATCTGGAGGCGAATGGCATCAATACGAATCGTACCGAGCTGTACAGCTTCGCCGATTTCAATCAGCTGATCGGCTTCGAGGACGTCTGGGCGTTCGACCGACGTTATGCGGTCTAGCGGTCCGGCGATGCAATCTGCTGGCAAGGTGCCAGCGTACGGTCCGGACGGACGAAGGGAGCGTTTCGTTTGATCAGCAGCGAGGAAACCGACCGCATGGGTCCGTTGGAAGGTATTCGCGTCCTGGAGATGGGTCAGCTGATCGCAGGCCCGTTCTGCGGGCAATTGCTGGCCGATTTTGGCGCGGAGGTCGTCAAGATCGAACCGCCGAAGACCGGCGACGCGATGCGGCAATGGGGCCGCACCGATGCCGACGGCAATACGCTCTGGTGGCCGGTGATCGCCCGCAACAAGAAATCCCTCACCCTGAACCTGCGCGACAGCCGCGCGCAGGACATCGTCAAGGCGCTGGTCGCCAAGACCGACATCCTGGTCGAGAATTTTCGCGCCGGCCGCATGGAGGAATGGGGGCTGGGTTACGACGTCCTGTCGAAGATCAACCCCGGCTTGATCATGGTGCGCATCACCGGCTTCGGCCAGACCGGGCCGTATAGCGACCGCGCCGGCTTTGCCTCGGTCTGCGAGGCGATGGGCGGCCTGCGCGAGATCAGCGGGTATCCGGACCGACCGCCGGTGCGCATGGGAATTTCGCTCGGCGATACGCTGGCCGGCCAGAACGGTTTTCAGGGCGCTCTCCTGGCATTGCAGCACCGCAACAGCACGGGCGACGGGCAGATGGTGGATGCGTCCATCTACGAATCGGTGCTCTCCGTGATGGAAAGCCTCGTCTCCGAATATGACGGCGGCGGTCATGTCCGCCAACGCTCCGGCAGCATCCTGCCGGGGATCGCGCCGTCGAATGCCTATCCGACAAAGGATGGCGGCACGATCATCATCGGCGCCAACCAGGACAGCCTGTTCCGCCGCCTGACCGCCCTCATGGGACAGCCGGAGCTCGCCGACGACCCGCGCTTTCGTGACCATCAGGCACGCGGGCGCAATCAGGCGGAAATCGACGGCATCATCGGCGAATGGACGCAAACCAAGCCGGCGAAGGAGCTAGTCGACGCGCTCGCGGTGGTGGCGGTTCCGGCCGGTCCAACCTACCGGGCGAAGGACATGCTGGAGGATCCGCATTTCCAGGCGCGCGAATCCGTGACCCGCGTGGATGACCCGACGCTCGGCCGCTCGATCGCCATGCAGAATGTGTTTCCGCGTCTGTCCGCATCGCCCGGAACGATCCGCCATACGGGCCCCGCCCTCGGCCAGCACACGACACAAGTGCTCGCGGAATGGCTCGGCTACAGCGACAACGAAATTGCTCGACTGGATGCCGACGGCGTCATTTGAGCCATGAACACGAGCGCAGCGCCGACGCGCGGCGCCATCCTGGGGAGGATGCAAGTGACAGGAATAACAGATAAGCCCGGCTGTGCCGGCGCGAAGGCCATGACCACGGGTGACTTGCGTCACGCGGCGTATGACGAGGATGCTCGGCGATGATCGAACCCATCATCGTCGTCGTCATCCTGTTGGCGCTCATCGCCATCGGTGCGCCGATTTTCCTGGCGCTGGGCGCGGCCGGTCTGACCGGCCTCTACATGGCACGCGGCTCGATGGCGTTCTTCTTCGGCCCGACATCGCTGTTCGGCCAGTTGAACAGCTTTGAGTTGCTGGCACTGCCGCTGTTCGTGCTGATGGGCAATTTCCTGGCGGCGACGCCGGTCGGCAAGAACCTCTTCCACGCGGCGGTGGTGTGGCTGCAATGGCTGCGCGGCGGGCTCGCCATCGCGACCGTGGGCGCCTCGGCCGTGTTCGGCGCCGTCAGCGGCGTCTCCATCGCCGGTGTCGCCGCCGTCGGCTCGATCGCCATTCCGCAGATGCTGGAGCGCGGCTACAGCCGCTCGATCGCCGCCGGCAGCGTGGTCAGCTCCGGCGCGCTCGCCATGCTGATCCCGCCAAGCGTGCCGCTGATCATCTATGGCGCGGTCTCGAGCGTTTCGGTCGCCGACCTGTTCATCGGCGGTATCGTGCCGGGCATCGCCCTCGCTTTGGCGCTTTCGGTCTATCTTTATATCCGCGTTCTGCTCAATCCGGAGGAAGCCCCGCGAGGAGAACATGTCCACTATAGCTGGGGTGACCGCCTCCGGGCATTAGCGGGGATCTGGCACGCGGTGCTGCTGATCGCCGTCGTTCTCGGCACGATCTATTCCGGCGTCGCCACGCCGAGCGAGGCGGCGGCCTTCGGCGCCATCGGCGCTTTCGTCATCGCCGCCTTCATCTTCCGCTCGGTGGGAGTCAAAGGCACGATGACGGTGCTCGGCTCCAGCGCGCGTATTTCCGGCGCCATTCTCCTGATCATGGGCTGTGCCCGGATCTTCGGCGACTACCTGAACTACGTCCGTGTCCCCGACGCGATCACCGGCCTTCTGGTCGGCACCGAGCTGCCACCGGAGGTCATTCTCATCCTGATCATGCTGGTGCTGGTCGGCCTCGGCATGCTGGTCGACGCGGTGTCGCTTATCGTCGTCACCACGCCGATCCTGCTGCCGCTGATTCAGACGCTCGGCTACGACCCGCTGTGGTTCGGGATCATCCTGGTGATGAATCTGGAGATCGCGGTGATCACGCCGCCGGTCGGTCTCAATCTCTACACGCTGAAGGCGGTCGCCCCGATGCTGCGCATCGAGGAGATCGTCCGCAGCGTCGTGCCATTCGTCGCGGTTCAGTTCGTGATGCTCGTCATCTTCGTGCTGTTCCCGGCGATCAGCCTCTGGCTGCCAAACCTGATGAAATAAACCCAAGGAGGAAAACAACATGACCATCAACAGACGCGGTTTCATGACCGCCACCGGCGCGCTGGCGCTCGGCTCGGCGCTCGGCCTTCATTCCAGCGCCGCTTACGCGGAAGCGCAAAAGCTCACCGGCGTCACCTACCTGCCGCCGTCCTATGCCGATCTGGCCTATGGCAGCCAGGGCTTCGTCGACTTCGTCAACGAAAAGCACGGTGACGTCGCCACGATCGAGTTCTACGATTCCGGCCGCCTGCTGTCGGCGGACGAACAGCTCCCGGCGCTGCGCGCGGGAACGATCGATTTCATGTTCCACACGACGTCCTACGTCACCCGGTCGCTGCCGATCCTCGGCATCACCGGCCTGCCGGGCGTCGTGGGTGAACTCTACGAGAATCCCGATCGCCTCAAGCGCGGCTCGCCGCTGTTCCAGCTCGTCGAGGACGAGTTGAAGAAGAGCGGACTGACGGTCTTGAGCCTTGGCGGCGGCATCATGGAGCCGGAATATATCTGGAGCACGAAGGACTCGCCGATCCGCAGCCTCGACGACATCGAAGGCAAGAAGCTGCGCGTCGTTTCCTTCGAGGCGACCAAGGCGATCGAAGACTTCGGCGGCGCGGCCGTGCGCATACCCTCCTCCGAGCTCTATCTCGCCATGCAGCGCGGCACCGTCGACGCGGCCGTCGCCAACATCTCGACGATCAACGGCCGTAAGATCCAGGAGCAGGCCTCCCAGGTCTACAAGCTGCCGGTCACCGCCTTCGGCATCGGCATCTTCGTCCAGACCGATCGCTGGGAGGCGATGAGCGAGGAGGTCCGCAACGCGATGATGGCGGGCGTCGAGTGGTTCGACGAGAATAGCGCGCGCGTCGCCAATCAGGACTATTTCGACGCCAAGTACTGGCCGGCGTTCCGCGAGGCAGGTCTTGAGGTCATCGAGCCGACCGAGGCGGAGGTGGAGCGTTTCCGCGAGGTCAGCACCAATGTCCGCGAGGCCTGGATCGGAGAAGTCGGCGAGGAGGTCGGCAAGAAGGCGATCGATCTCGCCATGGGCAAAGACGCTTAAAGGAGCGAAACCATGCTCGCCGTCCCGTTGAAACTGTTCGAGGCGTTCGCCCGACTCCTTGAAATCGTCGGCCAGGGCGTCCTCGCCTTCATGGCCCTGACGATCACCTACGACGCCACGATGCGCTATCTGTTCGCGGCGCCGACCTCGTGGAGTCTGGAGATCAACTCGTTCCTTGTCGTCTACCTCGCGGTGATGACAGCGGCGGAGGTTCAGCGGCGCGGCGAGCATATCGGAATTACGCTTCTCGCCGACGGCCTTCGTCCCGGCGGGAAGTGGGCGGTGACAACGGCCATCGGCATCGTCGGCGCCGTGTTCTGTGCCATCATCACCTGGCGCGGCGGGCTGATGGCGTACGACGCATGGGCCTATGGGGAGCGCGTATCGAGCGCCCTAGGCACCCCCATGTGGCTTGCCTATGCCATGCTGCCGATCGGCTTTGGAACGCTCGGGTTGCAGTTCCTGATCAATATCGCACGCGGCCCCGCGGCTGCGTCTTCGGAGACGATGCCGCATGTCTGAGAACCTCGCGCGCAAGCTCATCGCCAGCCGTTTAATGTCCGGCGACATGACGCCGGGCGCGGAGATCGCCCTCAAGATGGACCAGGCGCTGCTGCAGGACGTGCTCGGCACGCTGGTGATGCTCGAACTCGAGGCGATGGGCATCGAGCGGGTCGCGACGAACCCGAGCGTTCAATATATCGACCACGGGCTGGTGCAATCCGACGAAGTGAACGCGGACGCGCATCTGTTCCTGAAGAGCGCCTGCGAGCGTTTCGGCATCGTCTATTCCGGCCCCGGCAACGGCATCAGCCACCCGGTGCATATGGAGCGCTTCGGCGTACCGGGACAATCGATGGTCGGCAGCGACAGCCACACTCCGGCGGCGGGATCGCTCGGGATGCTGGCTATCGGCGCCGGCGGCATCGAGGTGGCGCTCGCCATGGCCGGCGAGCCGCTGTTCCTGCCGATGCCGCGCATCTGGGGCGTCGAACTGACCGGCGCGCTGCCGGACTGGGTCTCGGCCAAGGACGTAATCCTGGAAATGCTGCGCCGTCATGGCGTCTCAGGCGCGACCAACACGATCATCGAATATTACGGCCCCGGTCTCGCGTGCCTCTCCGCCATGGATCGACACGTCATCGCCAATATGGGCTCGGAGCTCGGCGCCACGTCGAGCGTGTTTCCCAGCGACGAGGCGACCCGGCTATTCATGCAGGCGCGCGGACGCGAAGCGGACTGGGTACCGCTCGCCGCGGACGCCGGATGCGCCTACGACCGTCACGAGACGATCGATTTGTCGACCCTGGAGCCGCTGATCGCGCGCCCGCAGAGCCCCGACAACGTCGTTCCCGTCACCGAAGCCGCGGGCGAGCCGATCTACCAGGCCTATATCGGCTCCTCGGCCAATCCCGGTTACCGCGACTTCGCCGTCGTCGCCGACATTCTCGACGGCGGAACCGCCGCCGAAGGGGTCTCGCTCGACATCAACCCCTCCTCCCGCCAGGTGCTCGACGCGCTGGTGCAAACCGGCAAGCTCGGCGCCTTCATCCGCTCGGGCGGGCGCCTGCATCAGGCCGGCTGCAATGGCTGCATCGGCATGGGCCAAGCGCCGGCCAGCGGACGCAACAGCCTGCGCACCGTGCCGCGCAATTTCCCCGGCCGCTCGGGCACGCGCGAGGATTCGGTGTTCCTGTCGAGCCCCGAAACGGCGGCGGCCTCCGCGCTCAGCGGCGTCATCACCGATCCGCGCACGCTGGAGATGGCCTATCCGAAGATCGTCGAGCCCGAGACAATGCGCGTCAACGACGCCGGCTTCATCTTTCCCAAACCGGGCGTGCGGCCGGCGCTCTATCAGACCAAGCACACGCCGACGCTGCCCGACTTCGACGCGTTTCCCGATGAGATCGAGGTGCCGGTTCTCCTGCAACTTGGCGCCAACATCTCGACCGACGACATCATTCCGGCCGGCAATATCCTGCCGTTCTGGAGCGACGTCTTCGAGACCGCGAAATACGCCTTCGCACAAATCGACCGGAGCTATCCAGAGCGGGCCAAGGAAGAGAGGCGGGGCCACGCCATCGTCGCCGCGAAGAATTACGGCCAAGGATCGAGCCGGGAAAACGCCGCGCTGGTTCCTAGGCTTCTGGGATTGCGGCTGGTCATCGCCGAAAGCTTCGCGCGCATCCACTGGCAGAACCTTGCCAGTTTCGGCGTGCTGCCGCTGACCATGGATGCGGCAGCCGGTATCGAAGCCGGCGACACCATCCAGATCGAAGCCGTGCGCATGCAATTGGCGGCCGGCGATCTGATCGCCGCGATGGTCGTTTCCTCGTCGGGCAAGACGCGCGAGATGAATTTCCAACACGGGCTGAGCCCTCGGCAGATCGAGATCATGCTGCAGGGCGGCGTGATCAACTGGGTGAAGGCGCAGTCTTCCGGCACGGACGCAAGGAGATCGGCATGACCGGCAATTCCCAGTCAGTCGAGATCGTCGAGGTCGCGCCACGCGACGGATTCCAGTCGATCGACAAGCCGCTGCCGACCGAAGAGAAGATCGCGATCATCGAGGCTCTGCTCTCCGCCGGTGTGAAACGTATGGAACTCGGCTCCTTCGTCAGCCCGAAGGCGATCCCACAAATGGCGGACATGGCCGACATCGCCGCGCATTTTCAAGACCGGGACGGCGTTCGCCTGTCGGTGCTGGTGCCCAATGCCAAGGGCGCCGAACTGGCGCTGAAAAACCGTTACAGCGAACTGGTCTTCGTGTTTTCGGTCTCCGAGGCGCACAACCAGAACAATGTCCGCCAGAGCGTCGAGCAGTCGCTGGCACAGCTGCGCGCCGTGGTCGACACGATGGCGCACGATGCCAATTTCCGTCTGCGCGTCGATCTCGCGACGTCGTTCGACTGCCCGTTCACGGGCACCGTGCCGCTGGACGACGTTCGTCGTGCCTTCGCCAAGGCCATCGAGATTGCGCCCGAGGCGGAATTCGCTCTGTGCGACACGACCGGCCGAGCCGACCCGCTGACCGTCAAGGCGCGGTTCGAAGCGGTCATGGCCGATGCGCCGACAGCCACCAGCTGGGCATTTCACGGCCATGACACCTTCGGCATGGGTGTCGCGAACGCGCTGTTTGCCTATCAGGCCGGCGTGCGGGTGATGGAAGGCGCGGCGGCCGGTCTCGGCGGCTGCCCTTTCGCGCCGGGCGCCACCGGCAACACCGCCACCGAGGACCTGTATTTCGCCTTCCAGCAAGGCGGCATCGACACCGGCCTCGACCTGGAAAAACTGCTCGTCGCGGCCGACCGTATCGCCGCTTTGCCCGGTGGCAAGACCGGCGGGCATCTGCGCATCGTGCCCCGGAAGAGGGCCTACACCTGAAAGAAAGCCGGTCTCACACCGGTTTCGTCAGGCGCGATGATAGGGATGTCCGGCGAGGATCGTCGCCGCACGGTAGAGCTGTTCCGCTACGAGAATGCGGGCGATCTGATGGGGATACGTCATTCGCCCGAGAGAGAGGACGAGGTTCGCGCCGGACCGCAAGGCGTCGTCATGACCGTCCGGGCCACCGATGAGCAAGGCGAGGTCGCGGCGGCCGTCGTCGCGGAACGTGGCGATCGCGGCGGCGAATTCTTCCGACGAGAGCGTTTTGCCCCGCTCATCCAAAATGAGGTGAATTGAGCCCTCCGCCAGCGAGGATCGCAGCCGCTCGGCTTCTTCGCGCTTGCGCTCGGGTGCGGTGCCAAGCCGCGATTCGGGATATTCGGAAAGCCCCTGGTAATCGAGCCCCAGCGGCGCGCCAGTTTTCTTCAAGCGGTCGAGATAGCGGTCAGCGAGCATCCGTTCCGGGCCGGCTTTCATCCGCCCGATTGCCGCAATCGTCAGTCGCATCGGCCGAGCCCTTTCCTCGGCCGAAGCCTCACTCCAGCAATGACGCGCCGATCAATGGATCGTCGCGTCTCCGGCATCTCCGACGGACCACATCTTCTCGATATTATAGAAGCTGCGGACTTCCGGACGGAAGATATGGACGATGATGTCGCCCGTATCGACGAGCACCCAGTCGCCGTTCTGAAGGCCTTCCACCTTCGCCATCCCGAATCCATTGGATTTGAGATCGCGAAGCAGGTGGTCGGCGACCGCCGTCACATGGCGATGCGATCGTCCGGAGACGATCACCATGTGATCGGCCAGCGCCGATTTGCCCTTCATGTCAATGGAAATGATGTCCTCGCCTTTCGAGTCTTCCAGGCTCGAAATCACGAGATCGATTGCAGTCCGGCCGACCGAAACATCGGTGGCGGGCGCGTCAGAAGGAGTGGTCTCGAAGACGTCCTTCGCTTCAGCCGCAGGTCTCAGTGTCGTTTTCCCTTTCCACGGGCAGGCAATCAAGCCCGAAATGGCCCTGATTTACTGAATGTAGGCAGTCTTTGGTGTCGGTTTCAAGACGCACCGATATAAGAACGGCATCATTCAACCCTAACAGTCGGTGCAAATGACGTCGGTCCCGACACGGGGCCGAAGATAATACGTCCCCCCCATCTCGAAGGGCGTGGTCAATCCATACCCTCCAAACGGCAAATATTGGTAGGTCGTCGAGGCGACCAAGAGGGACTGACTGCGTAGGGCGGCAAGGTCGGCGGGCAACTGGAAGGGCCCGCCAGAGGCATCGGGAGTGGACCCTCTTGCCTGGGACCAACTGACGGACGCGCCGCCCTCGGCATTGATCTTGACCGCCGTCACCTTGATCGCGACCTTCGTGGCGTCGTAGGGGGCGACCAGCGCCGATGAGACCGCGAAGATGGCGCCGATCTCGGCTTTGGTCGTTTCGGGGATCTGGGTGATGAGGTCATTCACCGTACTGGCGGTGTGTTGGATTTTCCGATTGAGCGTGAATGCCATGGCGACTTCCGAGCCGGCCATATAGAGCATCAGCAATATCGGAGCGATCAGGGCGAATTCCACTGCGGCGACGGCTCCCGTCGCACCGCGGAATTTCCCCGCGCGGCCTCGCCCTGGGTTCCCACGCCGGCCCTTGGCGCCATCAGGCGGACCGTCGGCAGTTTTCGATTGCCGGTGTAACGAGCGGAACAACCGCATCAAAACATCTCCGTCCGGAAAGCCGCCATCCCCGCGAGGAGGTGCGACCCATCCCCCATATTCGAGAGATACTTACGCATCAGGTCTGTGTAGATCGGCCATTTGTAATAAACACGGAGAGCGACAATCGAACCAGGACCGCCGGGCGCATAGCTGAAGCCGCTCGTGTCGAGATTCCCGTCACTGACCGGGGACGATGAAGGAATTGCCGCAAAGCTCGAATAGGACTTGAGGTCGATTTGGAGCTTCTGGCAATCCAGGAGGAACCCAACCTTTCCGCACAACCGCTTGCGAAAATCCACCTCCGATAGATTGGCGGCCTGGATCTCGCCGGTACGTACCGTACGGCTGACACGGGCGACCGCCTGATCGAGGGTCAATTCGCCGAGAAAAACCAACGACGTCTCGATCGTGGCAAAGACGATCAGCAAGAATGGCATCGCCAGCAACCCGAACTCGACGATGGTCGCACCAGATCGATCGTTCCGCAGCCGAGTGAGTTTGGGAAGACGCGGCATGGCCTTACTGCACCAGCAGGGGGGAGTAGTCCTTCGCAAGCCGGTCTCCTTTGTAGCCGGCTTTGTCGAAGTCCGAATTCAACGTCATCTTAAGCGTGGTGGTACTGTTTCCGGTGAAGGATATCGTATCGGCGACCAACGCCATCTGATCAGAGCCGATGCCCAATTCGCCGCCGCCGGTGATCTTCAGGTTGTGTTTCGGCAGATAAACGGTTCCCTCGATGTTTACCGATCCGCCGCCGGCAATCGTGGCGTCCTTGGCGGGGGAGATGTCCCTGCGTGCGGCCATTGCGATTCCGGCATAGGTGCCCGTCGTCGGCGCCGAGATGTTCAGATTGGCGCCGCCATTCACCTTTGGATACGAATGGTCATCGACAAAAATCAAGGTCACGCCGTCGCCCGAAAGTGTGGCTTTGGATGACAGATCGAGAGGGCCACCGGAAATGACGTAGGTCCCCGGCGCCAGCTTGATATTGGCGGAGGACGGAGCCTTCAAGCCGCCGCAATAACGGCCGGGCTGGAGCGTGAAGTCACCGTCGCCCAGCGCCGCGTTGCTGGACAGGCAGGTCCCGGTTTTCGCAGGCATCGGCAGGTCCGCATAGGGGTCCTCCATAGGATCGCAGCCACTCGTCACTTTCGGCGAGAATTGCCCCGCCCCGCCCCCAACGGCGCAAAAATCCTTGGCCTTGGCGGTACCCCCCCGGATTGGAAAAGCGCACTGCTCGAGATCGAATTGGAGTGGACCGAGCATTGCGGACCGATGAAGTCGGACGATCCGCCGAAGGAAATCGCCTTCGACGCGGTTTGCGATAGGCCGATCATGCAGTAGCTCGACCGCAAGGGCCCGACGACGGCCTTCGCCAATACCTCCATCGGAAAGCTTTGCCCGAAGATCGGAAACGCCAGGGGATAGTCGTATGCTCCGGTGACCGTGACGCTGCGCTCGGCTTGGTTGATAGTGACCGCGACGGAAACAGCGTTGATCTTTTCGTTCGATGCGAAGAACGACTTGCCATTGGCGATCAACGCCGCCTTGTCGGATTCGCTCAACTTGCTAAACTTCAGTCCGGCCGCCTTCACAGTCGCCAGCGCCGCGCTGTCGGCGGCGTCCTGCATCACGCTCCGGTTGCTCAGCGCCGCCGAATAATCGACGGCAAGCCCCATCGCTCCAATCAGGGGAATGGCCAGCAACGCCGTCATGATCGCGAAATTGCCCGACTGGCTATCCGCGAATTTCCTGATCATACGCATAACGCTCTCACCCGACAGATAATCACGGGCAATTTACAGCGGACGCATTAATAGCGCTTTAAATAAACATGCCTAATCCGACGTAGCGGTAGGTTTCCGACCGGCCCGCCATCGATCGAAACATCCACAAAACGGCCGTAGAGCGGTCTAACGCCGCGCCGCCAAGACCGGCAGGGGTAGCGCCTTCATGGCCTTGGAGGCGATGGTGGTCGTCAGTTGACGCGACCAGCGCGACAGCGTCGGTAGGCTGCAGCGCCGTCGTCTCGCGCCTGCCGCCGATAGAGAAGATCGGCGCCAATGCTGTCTTCGTCGCGATCGATCCTGCCCTCGTAACTGTTTCCCGCCGTCTGGCGCCCATATTGCTGGCAGAAGGCCTCCGTTCCCCGTGGATTGGGGTTCGCCGAGACCTGCGCGCCGGCAATCGGCGAGAGATTGGGATAGGGCGTACCGGCATTGCAGCCGGCAAGGCCGACGACAATGCCCAGCAAGTGGATGGTGGCGCGCATAACTGCCTCCAATAACATGACGATCCTCAACCCTATCTGGAGCAGCGGGTGCCGGGCACCAAGGGTGATAAAGCATGCGTGTTCGCCACCGGTCCGCCATTTGGCCGTTTTTCCCGCTATGCTGATGCGGACACTCCCATCGCATTCCGTAGGGAAAGGCTGAACGACAGGTCGAGCTCGATGCGTTGTCCCATTCGGGTTGCGGTCAGCCCCGACCGTTAGTGCGGCTGCGGCCCCGTTTGACGCGCGCCCGCGCTTCTGGGCAATTGCCGTCATGGTCTACGAAGAGATCGATCCCCTGGCGCCTGACGACGTGGCGGCCCGCCTCAGGCCGCTCGGCGGACTCGCCTTTCTCGACAGCGCCATGCGGCACGCGACGCTGGGCCGCTACGCCTATGTAGCAGCCTCGCCTTTCGCCCGCTTCGCCGTCGACGCGGGCGGCGCAATGCTGGACGGACGCCGGCTCGAAGGTGCCCCCTTGGCCGCGCTGGACGCGACCCTGCGGCAGTATCGCACCCAGACGATCGCCGGCCTGCCGCCGTTTCAGGGCGGCACCATCGGGTTCATCGGCTATGACTTCGCGCATCATCTGGAGCGGCTCGCAACGCCGCCGGATCTCGATCCGGAGGTGCCGAGCCTGCGGCTCAACCTTTACGACACGATTCTTGCGTTCGACCTCGTCGACGATCGGGCTTTCATCATCGCGTCCGGCCATCCCGCTGATGAGGCGAACCGCGAGCGTCACGCGCGTGCGCGTATCGCTGAGTACAAGGCGGCGCTCGCGACCCCGGCATCCGCATCCTCCGGCTCACCGGCACCCGCTCTCGACTGGCGTTCGAATTTCTTCGCCGCCGACTATCACGCGGCGATCGAACGGGTGCGCGACTACATCCTCGCCGGTGATATCTATCAGGCCAACATCGCCCAGACCTTCGAGGCAACCCTGCCGGACGGCTTCGATCCGTTTCAGCTCTATCTCAAGCTGCGGCGCAGCAATGCCGCCCCTTTCGGTGCCTTTCTCGACTATCCTGATCTCGCCATCGCCTCGTCCTCGCCGGAGCGGTTCCTCAAGCTCGATCGCCGCGCCGTCGAGACCCGCCCGATCAAGGGGACGGCGAAACGCGCGGCCGATCCGGCCCACGACCGGGCGCTCGCGACGGCACTGCTGGCTTCCGAGAAAGACCGGGCCGAGAATGTGATGATCGTTGACCTAATGCGCAACGATATCTCGCGGGTGTGCGATGCCGATTCCGTCGCGGTGCCGGTCTTGTGCGGGCTGGAAAGCTACGCGTCGGTGCATCACCTCGTTTCCGTCGTCACCGGCCGCCTCCTTGAAGGCATAACGCCGGGCGATCTCATCGCCGCGACCTTTCCGGGCGGTTCGATCACCGGAGCGCCGAAAATCCGTGCGATGGACATCATCACCGAGATCGAGAAGACCGCGCGAGGCCCCTATTGCGGCGCCATCGGCTATCTCGGCTTCGACGGCGCGATGGATCTCAACATCGCCATCCGCACCGTCAGCTTCGCCAATGGCAAGGCACGCCTCGCCGCCGGTGGCGGCATCACCGTCCTGTCCGATCCGGCCGCCGAATACGAGGAGACCTTCACCAAGGCGACCCGCGTCCTCGCGGCGTTCGAGGACGATGCCGGATGATCCTCGTCATCGACAACTACGACAGCTTCGTCTTCAACGTCGCCCGCTATCTCGACCGATTGGGCGGCCAGACACGGGTCGTGCGCAACGATTCGCTGACATTGGCCGACATCGAGGCATTGCGGCCGACGTCCATCATCGTTTCCCCCGGCCCCTGCACGCCGGCCGAGGCGGGAATCTCGCGCGATCTGGTTCGCGCGTTTTCCGGGCGACTTCCCATCCTCGGCGTCTGTCTCGGCCATCAGGTGATCGGCGAGGTCTTCGGCGGCACCGTGCTTCGCGCGATGAAGCCGATGCACGGCCGGGCCTCGGAACTCCATCATGGTGCGACGGGCTTGTTCGAGACAATGCCAAGCCCGACGACTGTGGGGCGCTACCATTCGCTGATCGTCGAGGAGACACCGGCGATGCTGGAGAGCCTGCGTGTCGACGCGCGCTCGGCGGAAGGCGAGATCATGGCGCTTTCCCATCGCGCACACCCGACCTATGGCATCCAGTTTCACCCTGAATCGGTGCTGAGCGAACAGGGCGAACTGATCTTCAAGAACTTCCTGACCCTCGCTGAGGCCTGGCATGACCGACATCTGGCTTAACGGCGTCTTCGCCCCGTGCGACGGCGCGATCGCCGCGAACGACCGCGGCCTGCTTCTCGCCGACGGCGTCTTCGACACGGCGCTGGTTCTCGGCGGCCGGGTGTTCCGCATGGGCGAGCATCTCGACCGTCTGGTCACGGCTGCCGAATGCCTGGATATCCCCGTGGCCCGAAACGATCTGCAGGCCGCCATGTTCGCGCTGGCGGCTCGACAGGGGAACGGCTCGATCCGACTCACCCTGACGCGCGGGCCGGGACCACGCGGCATCGCCCTCCCCGCTGACGCGCATCCGAGCCTTCTCGGCTCTTCCGCGCCGCTGACGTCGAGCGCGATGTTCTCGGCGACCCGCCTGGATGTGTCCTCGATCCGGCGCAATGAGACCTCGCCCACCACACGGATGAAATCACTGGCGTATCTCGATGCGGTCCTCGCCAATCACGCGGCCCGGCAGGTGGGCGCCGACGAGGCCCTGTTCCTCAACACCAAGGATCGCGTCGCGTGCTCGGCGCTCGCCAACGTCTTCGTGCTCAAGGACGGGGAACTGTCGACCCCGCCGCTTGCCGACGGCGTTCTCGACGGGATTACCCGCCGCTGGGTTCTCGCACATGCCGGAGAGTTCGGCCTTACCGTTCGCGAACGCTCGCTCGGGCTTGCCGATCTCGCGGACGCCACGGTGTTCCTGACCAACAGCCTGCGGCTGATCTCGCCCGCAACGCTCGATCCGTCGACCATCGGACGACCGGACGGTCCGCTCACCCCTTTGATGATCGGGCTATGCGAGGCGATCGCCGCCGAATGCGGCATCGATCCGCGCGCTCTGGGCGCCGTCGTCGAGCCGCACTGACGGAGACGGCGCTCCACTCGGCCGCATGGCTCAGCCTCGCCGGTTGCCGGCCGCCACGAGCCAGGCCGGATTGAACCAGGTGTCCGCCTCGCCGTCATAGGGCAGCGTATTGATGTCCCAGTGCCGGACATAAGGCGCGTAGACATCCCAGACGGCTGGCCCTCCCCCCACATAAACGACGCGGCTGGGAAAGCGGGAGAGCACCTCCTGCGGATCATCCGACGAGCGAATCTCGACGATGACCCGGTCGTTCCTGGCAAAGCTTGGAAAGGAGGCGACCGTCTTCGGTCCGGCGATCAGCACATGGCCGCGGGTGATCTCGAAAAAACGCTCGACGTCCTCGGTAAAGACCCGCTCCGGCCGCCCCTCCCATGGCAACTGTCCGCCAAGGCCAAGCTGTCCGCTGCGACCGATCGCGCAGATGACCCGCACATCCGCCATAAGTCCATTCCTTCCGTGTCCGCATTTCGGGCAAAGCCACCGCCACGCGCGACATGGCGAGCCTCGGCCGAAAAAATTCGCCAAGAGGCGCCGACAGGGAACCCTTACGATTTCGGTTTCGTTCATAAACTAGTTAAAAGATTGATGGCCGGCTATCGGTCAATAAACCGGCATGGATATGAACATAACAGTCCCCCTTGTATCGGAAGCGAGAATGGATCCCGGCCAGTCATTGGCCATCCTCCCCTCGCTTCTTTCGATTGCGAAATCGACACGCGCCTTTCAGGCGCTGCTGCTGGCCGAAATTGGTCTTCATCCCGGCCAGGATCAATTGCTGGACAGCCTTGACCCGGCCAATCCGACGAGCGTGTCGATGCTCGCCGACCGGTTGTCGGTCCGACCTTCAACGGTATCGAAGATGCTCGACAGGCTGATCGATAGAGGGCTGGTGGCGCGCACGCCCAATATCCGAGACGCCCGACAGACCATGGTCCAGCTGACACCGATGGGCGAGGAGGCGCAGGTCGCCATTCGCGATATCTGGCACCGTCTGGAAGACGATCTGGCGACTTCCATCCCGTCAGGGGATATCGCCGCGCTCAACCGGTCTTTGATGCATGTCGGTGAAATTCTCGCTCAGAAACTGCGCCGACTCCGCTAATCGAAGGCCGCGAAAGCGCGGTCGCCATCGCAGCGTCTATCGCTTCGAAATATTCTGACCACTGCGCGGCTGCGGCTGTTTCCGCCGCACAGACGTCTCGACGCAAACCGGGCGCCCTTGGGCGCCCGTTCGCATGCACGAACTTGATATCGCGATCAGCCCATGGCCTTGAAGTTGAATTCGGCGCCGTCCTTGATGCCCGACGGCCAGCGCTGGGTCACCGTCTTGGTCCGGGTGTAAAAGCGGAAAGCGTCGGGGCCATGCTGGTTGAGATCGCCGAAGCCGGAGGCCTTCCAGCCGCCGAAGGTGTAATAGGCGAGCGGCACCGGGATCGGCACGTTGACGCCGACCATGCCGATATTGATGCGGCTGGCGAAGTCGCGTGCCGCGTCGCCGTCGCGGGTGTAGATCGCGACGCCGTTGCCGTATTCGTGCTCCATCGGCAGCGACAGGGCTTCCTCGTAGTTCTTGGCGCGCACCACCGACAGGACGGGGCCGAAGATCTCGGTCTTGTAGATGTCCATGTCGCGGGTGACGTCGTCGAACAGGCAGGCGCCGACGAAAAACCCGTCCTCATAGCCCTGCATCTTGAAGCCGCGACCGTCGACGACAAGCTTTGCGCCTTCCTCGACACCCCGATCGATGAGGCCCAGAACGCGCTTTTTCGCCTCGCCGGTGACCAGCGGTCCCATATCGACGTCGTCGCCGGCCGTATAGGGGGCAATCTTCAGCGCCTCGACCCTCGGGATCAGCTTTTCGACTAGCCGGTTCGCGGTCTCCTCGCCGACAGGCACCGCGACCGAGACCGCCATGCAGCGCTCGCCAGCCGCGCCGTAGCCGGCGCCGATCAACGCGTCGGCCGCCTTGTCGATGTCGGCGTCGGGCATGATGATCATGTGGTTCTTGGCGCCGCCAAAGCACTGGACGCGCTTGCCGTTGGCGCAGCCGCGCGAATAAATGTACTGGGCGATCGGGGTCGAGCCGACGAAGCCGATGGCCTGGATGTCGGGGTCGTCGAGGATCGCGTCGACCGCGCCCTTGTCGCCGTTGACGACGTTGAGAATTCCCTCCGGCAGCCCAGCCTCGACCATCAGTTCGGCGAGCATGATCGGCACCGACGGGTCGCGCTCCGACGGCTTCAGGATGAAGGCGTTGCCGCAGGCGATCGCCGGCGCGAACTTCCACATCGGGATCATCGCCGGAAAGTTGAACGGGGTGATGCCGGCGACGACGCCGAGCGGCTGGCGGATCGAATAGATGTCGATGCCAGGGCCGGCACCTTCGGTGAATTCACCCTTCAGAAGGTGCGGGAGGCCGATGCAGAACTCGACGACCTCGAGCCCGCGCTGTACGTCGCCCTTGGCGTCGGGGATGGTCTTGCCGTGCTCGCGCGACAGCGCCTCGGCGAGCTTGTCCATGTCGCGATTGAGCAGTTCGACGAACTTCATCATCACGCGGGCGCGTCGCTGCGGATTAGTCGCCGCCCAGGCCGGCTGGGCCGTCTTGGCGTTCTCGACGGCGGTGCGAAGCTCGTCGGCGCTCGCCAGCGCGACCTTGGCCTGGACCTCGCCAGTCGCCGGATTGAACACGTCGGCGGTGCGTCCGCTGGTGCCGGCGACGCGCTTGCCGCCAATGTAGTGACCGATCTGTTCCATCTGGTTCCTCCTCAGGATTTTGCCTTGCCGTCTATCTCGCGCGGCACCGGCGAAAAGCCAATCCTTCGCATCGCGCATCCATTGTGCGAAAAGTAACGTCCATCAGGCCGGAGCAGAGCGAATGGGCATGAATTGGGATGACGTCCGGCTGTTTCTGGCGGTGGCGCGGGCCGGGCAGATTCTGGCCGCAGCGCGGCGGCTGGAACTGAACCACGCAACCGTCGGGCGACGGCTGACGGCGCTGGAGACGGCCTTCGGCGCCCGGCTCCTGGTTCGCCGGCCGAACGGCTGCGAACTCACCGACACCGGCCGGGCATTTCTGGAACAGGCCGAGCGCATGGAAGCGGCTATGCTCACCGCCCGCGCCGCTGTCGGCGGCACCGACATCGCGCTGTCCGGCACCGTGCGGGTTGGCGCGCCGGACGGCTTCGGCACCGTTTTCCTCGCCCCCCGTCTCTGGCAATTGACCGAGCGCCATCCGAACCTCACCGTGCAACTCGTCCCGGTGCCCCGCGCCTTTTCGATCTCGCGCCGCGAAGCCGACATCGCCATCACCATCGAACGACCCGAGACGGGGCGTCTGGTCGCCGCCAAGCTTACCGACTATGCGCTCGGGCTTTACGCCGCCCCGGCCTATCTCGCCGAACACGGAGAGCCGCGCACGCTCGCGGACCTCGCCGTTCACCGCCTTGTCGGCGCCGTCGAGGACCTCTTGTACAGTCCGAAACTGGCCTATTACGGCGACGTCACCGCCGAGTGGCCGTCGCGTTTCGAGGTGTCGAGCGCGCTGGGCCAGACCGAGGCGGTGGCCGCCGGCGCCGGCATCGGCATTCTGCACGGCTTCATGGCGGCGGGGCGCGCGGACCTTGTCCGCGTGCTGCCGGAGCAGACGATCCACCGGGCCTACTGGCTGGTCTATCACGAGAGCGTCCGGGACGTGCGCCGCATCGCCGCCGTGGCCGATTTCATCCGCGAGATCGTGGCGACGGACCGCGCCGCCTTTGCATGATCGATCCCAGCGAGAGAACCAATGTCATGACTGACTATCGGAGCTTCACCGTAATCACTGAAAATGGCGCATCCGGGATGGCAGAGGGCGCAGTGGCTGTTATGAGCGAAGCGGATAATGGCACGGCTCAGGAACTCATGCAGAATCTCGACGACACAGGACAATCCATCGCTTCCGGCCAAACGAGCGAGCCCGTGACCCGAATTCTGAAGGCGGGGCGCAATTGCCGCGATGTCACGCTCACCCATCGCGCCGCTCTTTTGGTCGATGGCAGCGAATATTTTCCGCGCCTGGCGGAATCTCTGCGCATGGCGCGGCGGTCGATCTTTATCGTCGGCTGGGATTTCGACGGGCATATCCACCTGCGGCGCGACGAAGACGGGAATGGGCACGATGCCCTGGGTCCACTGCTGCGCGAGTTGGTGGAAGCCAACCCGGAGCTGGAAGTTCGAATCCTGGTCTGGAGCGTGGCGCTGGCGCACGCGCCCGGCAGCTCGATGGATCTGATCTTCGGCGCGGACTGGCAGGACCACCCCCGCATCACTGTGCGTCTCGACAGCGATCACCCGCTCTATGCCGCGCATCACCAGAAGATCGTCAGCATCGACGACAGTCTGGCATTCGCCGGGGGCATCGACCTCACCGTCGAGCGCTGGGACAGTCCCGGTCATGCGCCGGAGGATCCCGCAAGGCGGGCCGACGGCGACGCGTACCGGCCGGTTCACGACATGCAGATGCTGCTCGATTCGGATGCCGCGGCGCAGGTGGCCGACATCGCTCGGTTGCGTTGGTGCCGAGCGACGAAGGAAGACCTTGCCCCACTGGGCGACCGGGTCGACCTCTGGCCGAAGGACGTGGTTCCCGACTTCGAAAACGTTCCCCTCGGCGTCGCCTGTACCCTGCCCGGCTGGAATGGCCACACACCCGTGCATGAGGTGGCGGCACTGATCGCCGATGCGCTGTCGGCAGCGCGGCATACCATCTATATCGAGACGCAATATCTCGCGGCACCGATGGTCGCTGGCATCCTGGCTAAGGCGCTGGCGCGAGCCGACGGCCCCGAGATCGTGATCGTGACGACACAGACCCTCAACGGTTTCATCGAACAGATCGCCATGGGCTTGAATCGCGATCGGCTCATTCGCCGCCTGCGTAAGGCCGACCGGTTCAAGCGGCTGCGGGTCTTCTATCCGCTGTCGGACGGAAGCCGCGATGACGCCGAAATCCTGATCCACGCCAAGCTGATCGTCATCGACGACAGCTTTCTGAGAGTCGGCTCTTCCAATCTCAATAACCGCTCGCTCGGGCTCGACACCGAATGCGATATCGGCGTCGAGGCAAACAACACGCCGTCCCGCCGGGCGATCGAGCGTCTGCGAAACCAGCTTGTGGGCGAACATCTTGCGGTCGATCCTTCACGTGTCGCCGAAGCGATCGCGGCGGAGGGATCGCTGGTCCGGGCGATCGATCGGTTGAATGATGCCGGGCGGCTCCGTCCCTTCGCGGCGATGTCGGATCGCGGACCGTCGCGGCGCATTCCCTTCACCAGCTTGCTCGACCCGACCCGGCCGTTCAACCTGTCAAGCTGGCTGCCGCGCAAACGGTAGTCACCTCTCTGCCGACACGTCCTTTGACGCCTTGCTCCGCCAGACCAGTTCGGTCACCGCGAACACGATGCTGCCGGTCACGAGCGGGGCGAGAAAATAGACGAAGCGGAAGACCAGAAGCGCCCCGATCACGTTGGCCTGCGGCAGCAGGTACACGACCACGGCCTCGATAATGCCGAGACCGCCGGGCACATGCGTGATGAGGACGCCCATATTGGCCAATACGAACGCCGTCGCGGCGGTCAGATAGGGAATCTCGGTCACCGCGCTGAGCGCCTGGTGAAGGCAAGCCGCGACCAGCGCGAAATTCAGGCTGCCGAGAGCGACCTGGGCAAGCGCAAGCCGAAGATCGGGCATCTCCAGCGTCCATTTGCGGATACGCAGACGGCCTTTGACGAAGGCCGCGGCAACGAGATAGAGCGCCGTCGCGGCCAAGGATCCGATGCCCAATGCCAGGACAAGCGGTTGCGAGACACCGATCAGCTTGGCCGCCAGCGCCGGGCGTAAGAGGATCGACACCCCGCCGAGCGTCGCCAGGCCGACCCCGACCGTCATTCCCGAAAATAGAATGATCTTGGAAACATCTCCGGCCGAAAGCCCCCATCTGGAATAGAAACGGTAGCGGATCGCACCGCTGCTGAGGCCGGCAAAGCCGATGCTGTGGCCCAACGACAATGAGACGAACGAGGTAAGCGCGACACGCGGATAAGCGAGGCGCTTGCCAACGTAACGAACTGCGAGGGCGTCGAAGCCGGTGAGACAAAGATAGCTCGCGGCGGCGAACAGTCCGGCGCTCGCGAGCCGACCGAGCGGAAACGACGTGACAGATTGGACAAGCTCGTCGAAGCTGTAGCGACCGAGCGTGCGGTAGAGCAGCCAACCCGCCAGCAGCATTCCCGCCACGACCATCCCGCGCATCAGCCATATGCGCCACGAGATCACGTCGCCCTCCAAGTCTTTATCCGATCCCGCAACTGCGCGATCCTCGTTGACGGTGTCGGTCATCAGGCGGCTCCGTTGGCGGGCGGCAGCGGTGTCAGCTCGAGTTCGAGCAGCAGCGGCAGGTGATCGGACGCGACCCGCGTCAGCGGCGTCCGGATGCTGGTGACGGATCGCACCGAGACGGCTCCGCGCAGGAAAGCGTGATCGATACGCAGTAACGGCAGCCGGCTCGGGTAGGTCGCGCCCGGATCGCAATTCCCGGCCAGATGGCGGGCTTCCGACAGATCTTGCGCCAGCCGCCGGTAGGCTCGGGACCGTGGGACCGCATTAAAGTCGCCTATCAGGACAGCGGGATCCTGGCACCGGGGATGCGCCAGCCAATCGTCGCCCAGCACGGTCTCGGCCTGACGCAAGCGTTCGCCGCCATTGAGACCGAAATGGGTGTTGATCACCTGCAACTCCTTTCCCGCCACATCCACGGACACCCACAACGCGCCACGGGGCTCCAGATTCGGCCGCCCCGCAAGTCCCGGCAGCGGCCCGGCTTGCATCAACCGTGACGGACGCCGCGTCAGGATAGCATCGCCATACTGTTCTTCCTGGACGGTGAGCGCCGGATGGAAGTGGGTCATCATGCCGAGGAGGCGCGCGATGTCAGCAGCCTGATCGGCCGCCCCCGTCCGCCTGCGGCCGACATCGACCTCCTGAAGCGCGACGATATCCGCGTCGCACTCGGCAATGACCTCGGCGATCCGCTCCGGCGACAGATTGCGATCCGTCCCGATGCAGCGGTGGATGTTGTAGGACAGGAGGCGGATCATGAATGCCGCAACCGCCCGACCTCAAAGTTCTCGTTCAATCAAATCACCTGTCCGACTCACGCGCCGACCGAAAGACTGGCCGAACGATTGACTAGACATCCCGAGATATGGCGCTGGCCTTTCCCGAAAAGGGAGAAAGCCTGTCCGCCGAGACGCAATTGCCGCGCTGCAGATGCCGTAAGCACCGCCGGCGGAGACCCGATCTGCAGGCCGAGATCGATAAAACCGGCCCGCACGTCACTTGGGCGGCTCCATGGCGGCCTCATACCAACCTGCGGCGATCGTCCCGTCGAATGGGTTCCTATCACCGCAGGTTGGTATAACGGCTGATCAGCTCTGACGCGGATCGAGCGCGTCCCGCAAACCGTCCCCGAGGAGATTGAATCCCAGGACAAGAAGGAAGATGGCAATGCCGGGGAAAATCGACATCCAGGGCGCCTGGCCCATGTAGTTTTTCGCCGTATTGAGCATCGAACCCCAGGACGGGTCAGGTGGCTGCTGGCCGAGCCCCAGGAAGGACAGGCTGGCTTCGGCGATGATAGCGGTTGCGATGGTCAGCGTCGCCTGGACGATCAACGGCGGCAGGATGTTCGGGAAGACGTAACGGATCAGGATCCAGCGATTCGGCAAGCCGATCGCCTCGGCACCCTCGACATAGTCCTCAGACTTGACCGACAGCGTCTGTGCGCGCGCCAACCTGATGAAGATCGGCGTCTGCGAGAAGCCGATAGCGATCATCGCATTGGTGAGGCTCGGTCCCAGGAAGGCGGCGAGCGCGATAGCGAGGATCAGGAAGGGGATCGACAGGAGCGCGTCGGCGACCCGCGAGATCGCCATGTCGGTCCAGCCGCCGAAGAAGCCGGCAAGGATGCCCAAGGGCACCCCGACGATGACCGCGATCGCCACGGACACGACGCCTGCCAGCAACGATGCCCGAGCGCCGAAGGCCATGCGGCTGAAGATGTCGCGCCCCAGTTCGTCGGTACCGAAATAATTGGCCAGCGATGGCGCCTTGCGGATCGTCAGGAAGCTCGTCTTCAACGGGTCGTCGGTGGCGATCAGCGGCGCGAGGATCGCGACCGCTACGAAGACAAGGACGACGAGGCCGCCGAAGATCGCCGCCTTGCTGGCAAGGAATTTCTTCAGTGCCCTGTTTCCGGCCTTCGGCAACGCCGCGTCCGGGACATTTACCTCCGGCACCTTGACGTCTGCGGCCGTGATCGGAAGCGCATCGGACATGTCAGGCGCCCCTCAGCCGCGGGTTGATCAGAATGTAGACGACGTCGGCGAGGAGATTCATGACGATGAAGCCGATCGCGGTGCACAGGACAATGCCCTGGACGACGGCATAGTCGCGCGTGAACACCGCGTCGACGACGAGCTTCCCGAAGCCGGGGATGGAGAAGATCTGCTCGGTCAGCACAGCGCCGCCGAGGAGTTCGCCGAAGAGCAGCGTCATCAAGGTGACGATCGGCACCAGGGCGTTGCGCATCGCGTGCTTCATGATCACGGTGCGCTCATAAAGACCCTTGGCCCGCGCCGTGCGGATATAGTCGGCGCCCAGGACCTCGATCATCGCCGAGCGCGTGTGGCGCATCAAGGTCGCTGCAAGGGCCGTGCCCAGGACAAACGCCGGCATCAGCATGGTCTTGATCGACAACCCGAGATCGCGCGCCGGCGAAACATAGCCGGACGCCGGTAGCCAGCCGAGTTGCACCGAGACCAGAAAAATCAGGAGGATTCCGAGCCAGAAGTTCGGAATCGACAAGCCCGACAAGGCGAAGAAGTTGGCGAGATAGTCGGTGATCGTGCCCTTTTTTACGGCCGCCAATATGCCGGCGGGAACTCCGACCAGTATCGCGACGATCATCGCCATGACGGCGAGCTGTATGGTGACCGGCAGCTTTTGGGCGATCAGCGTCGTCACCGGCACGTCGGTGCGAAGCGACCTGCCAAAATCGCCCTGCGCTATCTGCGTCACCCAGGCGCCATACTGCACCGGCAGCGGGTCGTTGAGGCGATATTTCTCGCGAATGAACTCCACCACCTTGGGATCGCGTTCCTCGCCGGCGATCATCAGCGCCGGGTCGCCCGGCAGAAGCTTCTGCAGGGTAAAGACCAGCATCGACACGATGATGATCGTCGGGATGGCGACGAGGATGCGCCTGAGGATCAACTGGCCCATGAAAAGCTCCATGAAAGAGGCGGCGGGCGATCCTCGCCCGCCGCCGGTCGCGGTGTGCCTGGGCCTACTTCTCGACGCTCATGCCCTTCAGGCGGATCATGCCGTCGGGATAGGGCTCGAAGCCCTTGACGTTCGTGGCCAGCACGAAGGGCCAGGGCTGATAGTAGGTGTACATCAGCGGCAGGTCTTCCTGCAGGATCGCCTGTGCGGCATCGTAGAGCGGCTTTCGCGTGGCGACGTCAGTCTCAAGTCGTGCCGCGTTGAGATTCTTGTCGACCTCTTCGTTGCAGTATTTCGAGTCGTTGAGATTTCCGTCGCAGGCAACGAATGTGTAAATATTGCCGTCCGGATCGACGCGGCCGGACCAGTTGATGATCGCCGCATCGAAATTGCCCTGCTCCATCTCCTGCTGCATGGCCGCGAACTCGGTGGCGCGCAGATTGATTTGGAAGCCCGCTTCCGCCGCCATCGCCTGGATCAGCTCGGCGAGCTGCTGGTTGGCCGAGCCGGTGCCGAAGACGAGTTCGAAGGACGGATTCTCGACGCCCGCCTCCTTTAGGAGTTCCTTGGCCTTGTCGAGATTGCGCTCGGTGACCGGGAACTTGTCGCTAAGAAACGGGCTCGACGGCGGGAACGGCTGCTGGGCCGGGGGAAAGATACCATTGCCCGCGACCTGATCGATGATGTCGCGGCCGACAGCGTATTGGAACGCCTGGCGCACCCGCTTGTCGGCGCCGATCGGTTGCTTCGCCCTATCGCCATTGTTGACGTTGAAGCGGATCGACCCGTAGCCGAGGCCGGTGACCGGCACGAATTGCAGGCTTGTATCGTCCTTGACCGACGGCACGTCGGACGGAGCGAGGCGCTCCAGCATATCGAGGTCGCCGGCGCGCAGATTGGCGAGTTTCACCGTAGCGTCGGTGATCGGCTGGAAGGTTACGGCCTCCAACGGATATTCAGCGGCGTTCCAATAGTTTTCGTACTTCTTCAGCTCGATCCGGTCGTTCTGGACGCGGCGGACGAACTCGTAGGGTCCGGAGCACACCGGGGCTTGCGAGAATTCCTTACCCTCGGCGAAGGCCTGCGGCGACATCATCATGCCGGCGCGGTCCGAAAGAGTTGCGAGCAACGGCGCGTCGGGATGCTTGAGATTGATCGTTACCGTCAGCGGGTCGTCGACGGTGACGCTCTCGACCGCGTTCAATTCGCTCTTGCGGTTGGAATCCGAGAGTGTCGTCGAGCGCTCGATGTTCGCCTTGACCGCCTCGGCATCGAATGTCGTGCCATCGTGGAAGGTGACGCCGTCGCGCAACTTGAAGGTGAGCGCCGTCTTGTCGTCGTTCCACGACCATTCCGTCGCCAGCTGCGGCACGAAATCAAGCTTCGGCGTGATGTCGACCAGCTTGTCGCAGAGCGAGGTGAAGACGATGCGGCCGACATAGGTGCGAGCGCGATCGGGATCGAGCACGTCCGGATCTTCCGCCAGACCTATGCGAAACGCCTGGGCGTAGGCGGAGGTCGACGTCAACAATGCCGTGGCGAACAACGCCAGTTTCATCGAGGTCTTCATGGTCAGGTTCCCTGTTCGGTTGCGGTAAGAGGGGTGGTCAGTTCAGCGCGGCCGGACTGGCACGCAGTGAAGAGGGCAAGTCGTCGCTTCAGGGCCTCGCTTTGCCGTGCGATCATCCGCGGGCTGCCGCCAGCGTCCTGAATCTCCTTCCAGAAATGACAAGCGACCCGGCGCTCGCCGGCGCCGACGGCCTCGAGGACCGGCGATTCCACCGAGCAGACCGGGCGCGCATACGGGCAGCGGGTGTGGAACCGGCAACCGGAGGGCGGCGCCGACGGACTCGGAACATCGCCTTCCAGCGGCTCGATCGTTCCTCTGGCCGCCGCGCTCGCCTGCGGGATCGCCGCCAGCAATGCCCGCGTGTAGGGGTGGAGCGGATCGGCGTAGAGTTCGTCGGTCGTGGCGAGCTCGACAATCTGGCCGAGATACATCACCGCGACCCGATCGCTCATGTGCTTGATGACCGCGAGGTCGTGAGCAACGATGACGAGCGTGAGCCTCAACCGATCCTTCAGATCTTCCAGCAGATTGACGATCTGCGCCTGGATCGAGACGTCAAGGGCCGAGACCGGCTCGTCGCCGAGGATCAGCGTGGGCTTCGCCGCCAATGCCCGTGCGACGCCGATGCGCTGGCGCTGGCCGCCTGAGAATTCGTGCGGGTAACGGTCGGCCATGTCGGGGCGAAGGCCCACGATCTCGAATATCTCCAGCACACGGTCGCGCCGTTCGGCCGTGGACAGGGCCTCGTGCAGCCAGATCGGCTCGCCGACGATGTCGGCAACGCTCATTCTCGGGTTAAGGGAGGCAAATGGATCCTGGAAGACGATCTGCAGTTCGCGACGCAGGTTGCGCATCTCGGTCGAAGACAGATTGCCGAGATTGCGCCCGCGATAGATCACGTCGCCGGAGGTCGGTGACAGGAGACGGATGAGCAGCCGGCCGAGGGTCGACTTGCCGCAACCGGATTCACCGACGACCGCCAGGGTCTCTCCCTCGAAAACACGGATCGAAATCCCGTTCACCGCTTGCACCAACGGAGAGCGCTTCAACCATTGCCGCCCCCCGCCGAAATGCTTAACGAGGTCGGTGGTTTCCAGGATGGGAAAGGCGGCGGCCATCAGGCAACCTCCGCGAAATGGTTTTCGATCGGCGCGAAGAAGCAGGCGGCTCGGTGGTCATCGTTTCCACCAACGATGTCGAGCGGCGGCGGGGCTGCGCGGCAGCGCTCTTGCGCGAATGGACAGCGGGGCGCGAAGCGGCAGCCGTCCGGCATGTGCTCGATCGACGGTACGGTGCCGGGAATCGTTGCGAGACGTGCGACGCGGGTGCCCAACGACGGGATCGCCCCCATGAGGCCAATCGTATAGGGATGCTGCGGATCGCCGAAGACCTTGGCGACCGGGCCGGTCTCGACGACGTGACCGGCATACATCACCGCCACCCGGTCCGCGCTTTCGGCAACGACCCCGAGATCGTGGGTGATCAGGATCACCGCCGTGCCGGTTTCGCGCCGCAACTCGTCGATCAGCGCCAGGATCTGCGCCTGGATGGTCACGTCGAGCGCCGTCGTCGGCTCGTCGGCGATGAGAAGCTGCGGCGCATTGGCGAGCGCCATCGCGATCATCACGCGCTGGCGCATGCCGCCGGAGAGTTGGTGCGGATAGGCATCGAGCCGGCTTTCGGGCGCCGGAATGCGCACCTTGCGCAGCATCTCCAGCGCGACCTGCCGCGCCGCTGCCTTGCCGATTTTTCGATGCCGACGGATGCCCTCGATGATCTGACCACCGACAGTGAAGGCCGGGTTCAGCGAGGTCATCGGCTCCTGGAAGATCATCGAAATGCGATTGCCCCGCAGATTAGCCCGTTCGGCTGAGTCCATCGCAAACAGGTCTTTGTTCTCGAACAGCGCAGTTCCCGAGACGATTTGAGCCGGCGGCATCGGCAAAAGTCCCATCAAGGCGAGCGCCGTGACGCTCTTGCCGCAGCCGGATTCGCCGACGATCGCCAGAGTCTCGCGGCGGCGGACGGAAAAGCCAACTCCGTCGACAAGGTTCTTGCCCGGCTGGAAGCGCAGCGCAAAGTTTTCGAGCGTCAGGACGGTCTCGGAATCTGCCGATGACATGGCGCCGGCCTGGCTCATGCCGCCACCAGATGGCCGGCGCCGCGATCGACTAGTACCAATCGCGCCGGCGCATCGCCCAGCTTCCTCACGGGGCTCGGGATCTCCTGGTCGAGGCGAGGAAAATGCGGCCGCCGCCGCGTCGGATCCGGCACCGGAACTGCTTCGATCAGCCGACGCGTATAGGGATGCCGGGGGTTGGAGAAAATCTGATCGCGAGTCCCGGTCTCGACGATCTGGCCGAGATACATGACGGCGACGCGGTCGGAGATGTTCTCGACCACGGCCATGTCATGGGAAATGAACAGATACGCGATGCCGAAGTCGGCCTGCAATTCGCGCAGAAGTTCGAGCACACGCGCCTGCACCGAGACGTCGAGTGCGGAGACGCTTTCGTCGGCGACGATCAGCTTCGGCCGCAGCGCCAGCGCTCGGGCAATGCAGATGCGTTGGCGCTGGCCACCTGAGAACTCGTGCGCATAGCGGCTCATCTGATCCGGCGACAGGCCGACGCGTTCGAACAAGCCGGCGACTCGCTCACGGCGTTCCGCGCCCGTCGCGATGCCGTGGATCACCATCGGCTCCGCCACAAGGTCGCCGACGGTCATGCGCGGATCGAGCGAAGCGAAGGGATCCTGGAAGATCATCTGGATATCGCGACGCATCGCCTTGGCGTCCTGGCGGGCGAGGCCTGCCATATTGCGCCCGCCGACGACGATGTCGCCGCTGTAGGGCACCAATCCGGCCAGGGCCTTGGCGGTGGTCGACTTGCCGCAGCCCGATTCGCCGACCAGCGACAGCGTCTCGCCCGCGCCGACCTCGAAGGAAACGCCCTCCACCGCGTGAACCCGGCGGTCGACCCGACCGAGAAAGCCCCCGTGAAGGTCGAAATGGACAGCGAGATCGCGCACTGAGACCACCGAAGGCGCTGCGGCGTTGCTTGTGGGCCGCGTCACGACACGCCCGGCCCCGCCGCCGATCCGGGGAACTGCTGCCAGCAGTTCCTTCGTATAGGCGGCCTGTGGATTGGCGAAGATCGCCTCCGCCGCGCCCGCTTCCACCATACGACCCTCGCGCAGGACGATGACGCGGTCCGCCATTTCGGCGACCACTCCCATGTCGTGGGTGATCAGGATGATCGCCGTGCCAAGATCGCGTTGGAGCTGGCGCAGCAGCTCGAGCACCTCGCCCTGCACGGTGACGTCGAGCGCGGTCGTCGGCTCGTCGGCGATGAGCACGTCGGGCCGCAGTGCCAGCGCCATGGCGATCATCACGCGTTGCCGCATGCCGCCCGACAACTCGTGCGGATGCTGGGTCATGCGGCTCGCTGCCTCCGGGATGCGTACCGCCGCCAGCGCCTCGATCGCCCGGCGCCGCGCTTGCACGCGCGAGACCCGCTCATGCGCCTCGATCGCCTCGACCAGTTGCCGGCCGATGGTCAGCACCGGGTTGAGCGAGGTCATCGGCTCCTGGAAGATCATCGCAATCCGGTCGCCGCGCACGCGCCGCATTGCTGCTTCGTCCAGCGTGGCCAGGTCGGTATCGCCGAACCGGATCGTACCGGCCTCGATGCGCGCCCCTGGCCTGGGCAGGAGCCCCATGATTGCCAGCGCCGTCATCGACTTGCCCGAACCGGATTCCCCGGCGATGCATAGCGTTTCGCCGCGACCGAGCGTGAAGGCGAGCTCCGATACGACAGGCCGTGGACCGCCCTCGCCGCCCACCACGACGGTTAGTCTGTCGACGATCAGCACGGGTGCCGCCGCCGCCTCCCCGCCCATCTTCGTACCAGCCGGGGCGAAGAACGCCCCGGACCGTTCGTGGCGTCCCGCGAGTCTCATTCGAAGACGCAGCGCGGGAAGTAGAAGGAGACGACCCAGTTAGGCATGTCGACGATCTCCGAGATCCGCAGGTCGCCGCAGGTCGAGACCAGCATATACGCGTCCACCGGATCGATCTGGTAACGCCCGGCCAGCAGATCGACCATCTGCGAGACGGCGGCTTTCGCTCCCTCCATCAGGTCGGAGCCGATCCCTGTCGTCACCTCGTAGCCCTTGGCGTCGAGATGACGGGTGACCGGTCCGGGCGTCGTGAAGCGGGGCATCTTGAGCCGCGCATCCTTGATCAGATCGAGGGTCAGCACCGTGTTCATCGGGCTTTCGATGGCGGTGCCGCAGACCTCGCCGTCGCCCTGTGCCGCGTGGGTGTCGCCGACCGAGAACAATGCGCCCGCGACCTCTACCGGCAGGTACAATACCGTGCCAGCGGCAAGATCCCGGATGTCCAAATTGCCGCCGACCCGGCGCGGCGGGACGATCGAGTGATGGCCAGCCTCGGCCGGGGCGTTGCCGATCGTTCCGGCGAAGGGCTTGAGCGGCACCCTGCCCTGGCTGCCGAAAAGCGCCGGCTCAAGACTGGCCGGATCGTATTTCCAGATCGTCAGCGCCGGCTCCTTGAAGTCGTCGGCGAGGAGGCCGAAGCCCGGAATGTTGGCCGTCCAGCCGAAGCCGGACGGCTTGAACGCCTCGATGGTGATCTTCAGCGCGTCGCCGGGCTCGGCCCCCTCGACGAAAATCGGCCCGTTGACCGGGTTGATCTTGCCGAAGTCGAGAGTCCTCACGTCTTCCACGGTCGAATCCGGGGTCAGTTGCCCGGCCGATGAGTCGAGACATTCGAATTCGATCGTCGAACCGGGCGCGACACGCGCGACCGGTTCGAACGAATTGTCCCAGCCGAAATGATGCTGCCGAGCGTGGATCGTGTAGTCGCAGTTACTGCACATCGGTGACAAACACATAATCGTAGTTGATCGGGATATGGACGGGATCGACATACAGGTTGTCGGCGCCGCCCATACGCTTCGACTTCATGGTGAAGCGCTGCTCGTTGAACACCGGCACCCACGGCGCATCGGCCATGATCGCACCGTAGATCTCGCTCCACATCTTGGCGCGTTCCTCGGCTTTCGCCGGATCGACGATCGCGTCCGCCGCGGCGGCCTTCTTGTCGAGTTCCTCGTTGCAGTACCAGGACCAGTTCCAGCCGCCCGGCACCGCGCCGTCGCAACCCAGGATCGGCCCATAGAAGTTCGACGGATCCGGGAAGTCGGCGATCCAGGCCATGCCGCCCGACCAGATCATCGGCGCGCCGTCCTTCTCGCCGCCGGCGGCGATCACGTTCGCCTGGGCCAGCGCCTGGATGTCGGCCTTGATGCCGATCTGCGATAGATCCTGCTGGATCGCCTGGGCGATGCGCGGGTTCGGATCGGTGTTCATGACGAAGAGTTCGGTCTGGAACCCGTCCGCAAGGCCGGCTTCGGCCAGCATCTCCTTGGCCTTCGCCGGATCGTAGGGATAGCCTTCGAAGCTCTTGTCATAGCCCGGCATCGACGGCGGCAGCGGCTGGTTGGCCGGCAGCGCCCGGTTGTTGATCATCTGAACGATGCGGTCCTTGTTGATCGCCATGTTGACCGCCTCGCGAACCTCCTTCTTGTCGAAGGGCTCCATCTGGGTGTTCATGGTGATGTAGCCGGTCTGCAACTGGCCCCCTTCGACCACCCGGGCCTTCTGCTCGGGATCGTTCATGACCTCCTGGAACTTCGCCGGCGGAATGCCGTCGCCGGGAATGTCCACTTCACCGCTCTGAAGGCGCAGCAGCGCGACGATCGGCTCCTGTCCGATTTCGAAGGTGATCTGGTCGAGATAGGGAACGCCGTCGCGCCAGTAGTCGGGGTTTTTCTGGAACACGAGGCGTTGGCCGAGTGTCCATTCCGCCAGCTTGAACGCGCCGGTGCCGACCGGGTGCTTGCCGAAATCGGCGCCGTATTCCTCCACCGCCTCCTTCGGGACGATGGAGGAGAAGTTCAGCGCCATGACATGCAGGAAGGTCGCGTCCGGCCGAGACAATTCGATCTTCACCGTCAAGGGATCGACGGAGGTCACGCCTTCGAGCGATTCCGCGCTCCCGTCGGTCATCTGGTCGTAGCCCTTGATCGAGCCGAAGAAACCGGCACCGGGGCTCTGGGTCTTCGGATTGGTCACGCGATCCAGCGAATATTTCACGTCGTCCGCCGTCATCTCGCGGCCATTGTGGAACTTGACGCCCTTGCGCAGGTGGAAGGTGAAGACGGTTCCGTCCTCGGAGATGTCGTAGCTTTCGGCGAGGCCCGGACGGAGGGTCGTCGTTCCCGGCACATAGTCCATGAGCGCGCCGAACAGGCTCTTGATCATCGACCAGTTCTGCCAATCATAGCCGATCGCCGGATCGAGCGTTGCAACATCGTCCTTGTAGGTGATGACGATCGCGCCGCCCTGCTTGGCGCCTGGATCGGGGGTGTAGGCGACATCCGTGACCGCTGCAGCGCTGGCTGCGTCCGGTGCCTTGGCCGAACTGTCCTGGGCGGCGGCGGGAATGGTTGCCAGCGCGAGGCCGAGCGCCGAGGCGGCAACCGTGGAGGTGAGCCATGCTTTCATCGGGTCAGTCCTTTTCTTGCTTCGAGAGGATAGGGCGAAGGGTGCGGATCAGCGCAGCTTGATGCGCGGGTCGATGAACGGCGTGACGATGTCGGCGAGGAGGTTCCCGAGGACGATGGCGCAGGCAGACACCAGCGTCACGCCCATGATGATCGGAATGTCGACGCGCTGGATCGCCTGCCAGGCGAGTTGACCGATGCCCGGCCAGCCGAAGACGCCTTCGACGACGACGATGCCGCTCATGAACAGGCCGATGTCGATGCCGATCATGGCGATCACCGGGAGGATCGCATTCGGCAGCGCATGCCGGAACAGCACCGTAGAACGCGCCAGGCCCTTGGCGCGTGCGGTGCGGATATAGTCTTGGCGCAGGACGTCGATCATCGACGAACGCATCATCCGCGAGTACCAGCCGGCCCCCAGAATGCCGAGGGTGACCGACGGCAGGACGAGATGCGAAAACGTGCCGTAGCCGCCGATCGGGAACCAGCCGAGCCGCACCGCAAAGACGTAAAGGAGTAGGAGACCGACGACGAATTGCGGCGCGGAGACCCCGATGAAGGATCCGACCATCAGTGCCTGATCGGTCGCCGTGCCGCGTTTGACCGCGGCGACCAGGCCCATGGTCAAGCCGAGTGCGAGCTCGCAGGCGATCGCGCCAGCCATCAGCAGCAGGGTCGCCGGCAGCCGCGCCATAACCAGCGTGGTCACCTCCGAGCGCTGCAGATAGGACCGGCCGAGATCGCCCTGAACAAGGCCTAGGAGATAGCGGCCATACTGGACGAGGAACGGCTGGTCGAGGCCCAGTTCGCGGCGAATGTTTTCCACCGTCTGCGGCGTCGCGCTGCGCCCGGCGATCTGGCGCACGGGGTCGGCCGGCAGCAGATACAAGAGCGCGAACGTAATCAGCGAGACGCCGAGGAGAATCAGGATGGATTGGAAGAGGCGCCGAGCGAGATAGGCAATCACGACAGCCTCCCCCGTTGCGTCGGGTCGAGGATGTCGCGCATCGCGTCGCCGACGAGGTTGAAGGCCAGCGCCAGCGTCAGGATCGCCGCGCCGGGAAAGAACACCAGCCAGGGCGCGGCCTGGAAGTAGGTCTGGTTCTCGAAGATGATGTTGCCCCAGGAGGGCGTCGGCGGCTGCACGCCGACCCCGAGATAGGAGAGCGTCGCTTCCAGCAGGACGGTCGTCGAGATGCCGAGCGTTCCCCAGACGATGATCGTGGGCAGAAGATGCGGCAGGATGTGGCGAAAGAGGATGCGTAGCGTGCCGGCACCGATCGAGCGTTCAGCCTCGATGAATTCGCGCTGGGCCAGCGAACTCGTCTCGGTGTAGACAACACGGGCGGTCTGCACCCAATTGACCAGCGCGATCACCAGCGCGACGATCCAAAGGCTCGGCGACAGCACTGCGGCGAGGCAGATCGCCAGCAGCAGTGCGGGAAACGCCATCATCAGGTCGGTAAAGCGCATGAGGATCGTCCCGGTCCATCCCCGAAAGAACCCGGCGGTGACGCCGACCAGCGTGCCGATCAGCAGCGCGACGCCGTTGGCGGCGATGCCGATGATGAGCGAGGTGCGCGCCCCGTAGAGGATGCGCGTCAGAAGATCGCGGCCTAAAAGGTCGCTGCCGAGCGCGAAGGCGCCGCCTGGCGCCATCGGGGCACCTTCCAGCGTCAGGCCATCGAAGAGCTGGTCGTTCGGATCGTAGGGAGTGAGCCAGGGCGCGAGCAGTGCGCCCGCTACCGTCAGGACGATGATCGCCAGTCCAACAACCGCGAGTGGTCGGGCGAGGAGTTGCGCTAGGATGCCCTTGCGCCTCAGCCCTGGAACGGCGTCCGGTCGCAGCGGCTCAGAGACGAGTTGATCGCTCATCGCGCTCCCCCGGTTCGCGGTCCTGTCCCAGCAAAAGGAATTTCCGCGCCGCTTCCTCGATGGTCGTTTGCCAGTTCATCGCCAAGACCCGCAATTGCGCATAGGCCCGATCCTCGCCGACGCCATCGGCCGCCAGCGCGACCACGGCCCGGACGATGGTTTGCCGCTCGGCCACCCTTGCCTTGAGTCCCCTCACCTCGTCGGCCAGACCGCGGCGCGCCTCGAAGCCCTGGCGGGCGATCAGCAACGCGCTGTAAATGCCGGAATTGCCAACCGGCTTCACTAGATGGGAGTCGGCGCCGTGCGACAGAGCCCATTCGATCCGGCCCGGGGCTTCCGAGCCGATCAGCGCGATCATCGGCATGGGGGCTTCGCCAGGCGCCCAGGCGAATTGCGCGTCGAAGCCCATATCCGCGTCGAAGAACACGAAATCGGCACCGAGCGCTTCGGGCGGTAGATCCGGCCAGCACTCGACCGGCGACAGGCCGATGGCGATCAACTGACGGACTAGAGCCGCGGTCGCGCCATGCGGGCGATGCAGGATGTAGGCCGTAGCGCCGCCGAGATTGGGGATGCGATTGCGGCGCGTCATGACACGGCCCTCAAGTTCGGGCGGCCGAAGGTGGCGAGCGGATCGTAGCGTGACAAATAGGGATCGGGATCGATCCGCTCCGCGACCTCTTCAACCACCTCGAAAGCCCGGCCGGCGACGCGACCGATCTTGACCGGCAGGCTGGCATGCTGCGTCTGGGGATCGATCGCGATGGATCCGAACGGCGTCGCAAACGTCCGGTCGGCAAAATCGAGATTGCCTTCGTTTTTGCCGGCCGACAGCATGTCGGCCAGGACGATGACCGAACTGAAGGCCGAAACGAAGAACGAGGACGGACGGGGCTGAACGGGCTGTTCCGAACTCGCCGTTCGCTGCGGCCACCGGGTTGTCCCGCCATCGAAAAACGGGCCGACGGCGATGTGCCCTTGTGCGGCGTCGCCGATCGCCGGCAGTTCGATCTCGGTCAGGTTGCAGGACAGGATCGGGCAGGTCTCAGCGGAAAACCATGGATCGTCCCGCGTCAGTTGTTCATAGGCCGCAAAGAACGCGTAGGAGGACGGCCCGATCAGGTGATTGAGAATGAAACTGGGGCGGGTGGCGCGGATTTCGTCGATCAGCCGGCCGACGTCGACATCGCCGAGCGGCAGGTAGCGTTCGCCGAGGATTTGGCCGCCGGCATCGCCGACGAGGTCGCGCGCCACCCGGTTGGTTTCCCACCCCCAGATGTAGTTCGAGCCGACGAGGAACGCGTTACGGCCGAAGCGCGGCACGATATAGCCGAGTAGCGGAACCAGATGCTGGTTCGGACAGGCGTTCATGTAGACGACATGTTCGTTCGACTCGAAGCCCTCGTAGGGGCAAGCATACCACAACGTCCCGCCGGTCTTTTCCAGAACCGGAATCACCTCCTTGCGGCTCCAGGACGTGATGCAACCGACGACGTGACGGGCCGAACTGGTGCGCAGGACCTCTTCGCACAACGGCGCGTAGCGATCGATCTGTCCTTCGGGATCACGCTCCACTGGAACGAACTCTACGCCGGACGCCGGATCGGCGTTGACCGTGGCGATACCGTGCATCGCACCGTCACGACATGCCTCCGACAACAGGCGGTAGTTGCCCGAGCGTGAGTACAATATGCCGATTTCAATCCGCTGCTTCACCACAAGCCTCAAACAAAAAACCCCGCGCGCCAAGGTCGATCAGTCGATCTTGGCGCGCGGGGCTCGAATGCCGTCCGGCGGTCAGGGCCGGTATTTGAGCGAGAAGCGTATCAGCGCGCCTTTCAATGTCAATCAACCTGCATTTGTTTTTTACATGCTCATTTATTAAGCAGAAAATGTCTGACGAGTTCCGTGCCCCCCTCGGCAAACGCCGATAATGGGGAATCACGGCTGAAGGTCGCGGCGGCAACAAAGGGGGAGGATGTCGGCTGAATTGAGCATTCGGTGGGATCGACAACGGCTCCGCGTCCCCTTCATCGTGATTGAGGAAACACGACGGTGGACGCTTTGCGCAAGCGATCAATCAATATGTGTGGCAGGGCAACCCCCTCCACCAGCGCCGTCCGTCGAAGTTCCAGTGCCCGCTGCCCTGGCAAACGCACCGGCTGGCCTCCCGGCGACGGCCGCGCGGCCTGACATGCCGCGACCAAGCTTCCGGTCTGCCGCTCGAAGGCGATCCTGCCGCCGTGATGCTCCGGATCGATGGCCATTATGAAGACCGAGGCGCCCCATCTGCTCGGCCGCTCGGCCCGGCCCTGGCCCGCGAGGCCGGACGTGAGCATTTCGACCATCATTCCGAGCGCGAAGCCCTTATGGCCATGATCGGTGCCGCCGAGCGGGAGAAGGGCGCCGGGAGGACTGGCGGTGAGAACGGCCGGATCGTCGACCGGATCGCCGTCACTGCCGATCACCCACTTCCCCGGAAGCCTGCCGCCCGCCGCCGCGACTTCGCTTGTGAGACTGCTGGTGGTGATCGATGTGGACACATCGATGAGCACCGGGTCGCCCCCGGTGGGCCAGCCGGCCGCCAAGGGATTGGGAGAGTAGACTCCTTCCACCGCGCCAAACGGCGCGACCGACGCATTGTTCGGCGAGGAGGACGCCACGATCGCGGCGAGTCCCTGATCGGTGGCGGCCTTCAGATACGCGGCCAGACAAGCGACGTGGTGGCTCCGGCCTATCGCCACGGTCGCAACACCGTGCCTGCGCGCGCGTTCGGCGCAAAGTGCGAGCGCCCGCCGCACGAGCACGGGACCCGGCAGGTAATGTCCGTCCCAGGCCACCGATGCCCCGCTATCGTTGATCACCGTCGGCTCGCCGGCTCTCGTCATCTCACCGGTGGCGATTTCCTCCAAATAGCGGGGCAGCAGCGCCAAGCCGTGGGTGGAATGGCCGAGCAGATCACCCTCGACGAGCGTCTCGGCGACGACGGTCGCATGGTTTGGATCCAAGCCCTCCGCCACGAGAGCATCGCGACAAAAGCGGATGAGTTCCTTGTGGTCATACCGGCCGCTCAAGACCGTCCCTCGGGAACGTCCCCTTCGGCGGGAGGTATCAGAAAGGCGAAGTCGCAGCCCTTGTCGGCCTGCAGGACCGATTCGAGAAACAGCCGCTTGTATCCCCTGTCCGAGCCTGGATGGCGGGGCATCCGGAATGCCTTTTGCCGGCTCTCGAGTTCGATCTCGGACACGTCGAGCGTCAGACGCCGCGTTGGCACATCCAGTTCGATCATGTCGCCGGTGCGCACCAGCGCCAAGGGGCCACCCTCGGCGGATTCCGGTGTCACATGCAGCACGATCGTGCCGGACGCCGTCCCGCTCATTCGCGCGTCGGATATCCGGACCATGTCCTTCACGCCCGCCTTTGCGAGTTTGCGTGGAATCGGCATATATCCCGCCTCCGGCATACCGGGCGCGCCCTTCGGACCGGCGTTTTGCAAGACAAGGATATCGTCGGCTGTCACGTCGAGATCCGGACTGTCCACACGGTCGGCCATATCGGCGATCGACGAGAAGACGACGGCCCTGCCCCGGTGCGACATCAAGGCTGGGGTAGCGGCGGATTGCTTCACGATGGCGCCGCCGGGCGCGAGATTGCCCTTTAGCACGGCCATGCCGCCTTCGGGATAAAGCGGCGCGGACAACGGCGCGACGATCGTTTGCGGCCAGCCGCCCGGCGCGGCATTGATCTCCTGGCCGAGCGTGCGCCCGGTCACCGTCAGGCAGTCGAGATGAAGATGCGGTTTCAACTCCCGCAGGATCGTGGCTAGACCGCCCGCAGCATGAAGGTCTTCCATGTAGTGTTTTCCGGAGGGCTTCAGGTCGACGAGGACAGGGACGTTTCGACCGATCCTGTCGAAGGCATCGAGATCGAGGCGGAGACAGATTCTCCCAGCCATGGCCGCGAGATGGACGATTCCGTTCGTCGAACCGCCCGTGGCCAGAAGCACCGTCAAGGCATTTTCGAACGCCTTCGCTGTCATGATCTTCTCCGGCACCAGGCCCTCTGCCGCCATCTTGACGGCGATCGCACCGGTGCTTTCCGCGATCCGTCGACGGTCGGCCGACACGGCCGGGGCCGTGGCGCCGCCGGGAATCATCATGCCGAGCGCCTCGACGACCAGGGCCATCGTCGAGGCCGTGCCCATGACGCCGCATGTGCCTGCGCCGGGGACAAGCTGCGAATTGACCTCGGCAATTTCATCCGCCTCGATTTCGCCGGCGCGATACCGTGCCCAGAATCTGCGGCAGTCGGTGCACGCCCCCACTCGCTCACCGCGATGACTGCCGGTCAACATCGGGCCCGTCACCAGTTGCACTGCGGGAATCCCCGCGCTGGCCGCGCCCATGAGTTGCGCAGGCACCGTCTTGTCGCAACCACCGATCATCACCACGGCGTCCATGGGCTGTGCCCGGATCATCTCCTCGGTATCCATCGACATCAGATTGCGAAGGAACATGCTGGTCGGATAGGCGAAGGATTCGTGGATCGAAATCGTGGGAAAGGAAATCGGAAGCGCGCCCGCCAGCATGACGCCGCGCTCAACCGCCCTTACGAGGTCGGGAACGTTGGCGTGGCATGCGTTGTAGCCGCTCGACGTGTCGATAATCCCGACGATGGGGCGGTCCAGGGCATCGTCGGAGTAACCCATTCCCTTGATGAAAGCCTTGCGGAGGAACAGCGAGAATCCCGCGTCTCCGTAGCTCGTCAAGCCTTTCTTCAGTCCGCGTCCGTTGCCGTCAGACATGCCGACCCCCTCTGTATTCTATCGTTTACCGGGGCAAGCAGCCAGACGTTAGCGATATTGTCAACAATATATTTGACAACTTCGAGATACCGCCGCTATGGTCCGGCACGCGCTTGGAGGAGTGCGCCACCAACCGGGAGATCGTCCAAATGAAAATGACCATTGTCGCAGCCCTCGCCGCTACCACCGCATTTGTCAGCTCCGTCCACGCCCAGCAGGCGTACGAAGCGTCGGATGAGATCAACGTCATGCAAGGGTTTAAGGCGGGCGGAGGCTCCGACGCGCTTGCCCAGTTGGTGCAGCCATTCCTCGCCAAGGAACTCGGCGTGAATTTCGTCAACGAATACATTCCCGGTGCGACCGGTGCCATCGCGTGGACTCGCCTGGCCAAACAGGCGCCGAATGACGGCTCGGTCATCAGCATCACCAACACCCCGATGCTGACGACCAACTACATCATGAACCCCTCGATCACCTACAACGTCGACGAGATTACACCAATCGCGAACATCGTCACGGATCCAGGCATCGCCGTCGTCGCCAAGGATAGCCCCTTCAAGACGTTCGAGGATCTCGTGAAGGCCGCGAAGGACAAGCCATCGACCGTGACGGTTGGCAATTCGGGAGTCGGTGGCGACGATTTCTTTACCTCACTGATTTTCGAGAAGGAGGCCGGCGTCAAGTTGCAGAAGGTACCGTTCCAGGGCGACGGCCCGTCGTGGACGGCCGCGATGGGAGGCAAGATCGATGCGAGCTTCACCAATGTCGGCGTCTCCTATCCGCAGATCAAGGAAGGCAATCTGCGGGCGCTGGCGGTCTTCACCGAGGAGCGCTTGCCGGAGTTGCCGGACGTCCCGACCGCGACGGAACTCGGTTACAATCTGGTTGCCGGCTCGTCCCGCGGCTACAGCGGTCCCGGCGAATTCCCCGAGGCGGCGCGCCAGCAGTTGATCGATGGGCTGCAAAGGGTCGTCGACAATCCCGATTTCCAGAAGGCAGCCGCGGCACAGGCGATGAACATCGATTTCATTCCCGGCGACGCGTATCGCGACTACCTGAAGAAGCAGGAAGGCGAATACGAAGTGATCTGGAACGATATCAAAGACGAAGTTCAGGCCAAATAGGAACCCACGGGGCGCGGGGCTGCGGCCCCGCTTCCTCCAACCGCCAGGAACCCCGCCATGGGCCGCATTCTCGTCGCCCTCTCCGCGATCGCGCTCGTCCTGTTCTTCTGGAACGAGGCCTCCGGCTATCCGAGGCAGGCGGCGCATCTGCCTGTCCTTCTCGGCTGGGTGGTCATGTCGCTGGCGATCCTCGCCATCATCCAGGTCGCTGCGGGCTGGCGAAAGCAAAAGCTGGCGGGAACGCTGGTTCTGTTGCCGAAACAGAATTGGCGAGAACTTGCCCTCGGTGCCGGCTTTCTGGGTCTGATCATCGTGTACGCGTGGAGTATCGCCTATGTCGGTTATCTCATCGCGACTCCGGCTTTCCTGTTGATTCCGTTGCTGGCTCTGCGGCCGGTCGGATGGATCGCGATATTGCTGACGACAGTGCTTGTCACCGGCGCGATCTGGGGCGTCTTCGTTTACTTCCTGAATTTGTCCATTCCCCTCACCCCGGCGATCTGAAAGCCCCGTGATGACCGAATCTTTTCTCTGGGTCGGGCTTGCCAACGTCGTCGAGCCAATCAATCTTCTGGCGATCCTGGCCGGGACGCTTATCGGCATGTTCATTGGGGCGATGCCGGGTCTTTCGGCGACGATGGCGATCGCGCTTCTGCTTCCGCTCACCTATTCCCTTCGACCCGAGACCGGCCTTGCGATGCTGGCTTCGCTCTATCTCGCGGCCATGTACGGTGGCTCGATCGCTGCAATTCTGCTACGTACGCCCGGCACGCCGGCGGCGGCCGCGACCGTGCTTGACGGCTATCCGATGGCGCAGAAGGGTGAAGCCGGGCGGGCCTTGGGCCTGTCATTAACGGCCTCGCTGATCGGCGGCGTCATATCCTCGATCGTTCTCCTGACCGTCGCGCCGCTACTCGGGCGCATCGTCCTCAACTTCGGGCCGGTGGAGATTTTCGCGGTCGCGGTTCTCGGAATTACAATCATCGGCTCGCTCTCGCAGGGTTCGGCGATTCTCGGCCTGATGTCCGGTGCGATCGGTCTTCTGATTTCCATGGTCGGGATGGACCTGACGACCGGTACACCGCGTTTCACCTTCGGGATCCTGGATCTTTTCGGCGGCGTCAATTTCACGGTCGCGCTGATTGGGCTATTCTCGATCCCCCAGGCCGTCCGACTGATCGTCATGGGCCAGGCGAACGCCGGTGATCGCATCTCCAACGTTCGCGACCGGATGCTGCCCACAGGTCGCCAGTTTCTCGAGATGCTTCCGAACAGTCTGCGCTCCAGCGTCATCGGCGTCTTCACCGGCCTGATCCCCGGCACCGGAGGCGATACGGCGTCCTGGTTCGCCTATAACGAGGCCAAACGCTTCTCCAAGCACAAGGCGAAGTTCGGAACCGGTTACCCGGCCGGAATCGTGGCCCCCGAGGCCGCCAACAATGCCGTCGTCGGCGGCGCCCTTATCCCGACGATCGCGCTGGGCATTCCCGGATCGTCGGCGACGGCCGTTCTACTTGGCGGCCTGATGGTGCATGGGATTCTTCCTGGGCCGACGCTCATGACGGAATATGGCGATGTCACCTACACGCTGTTGTGGGCGGTCATGTTCGCCAACATCGCGTTGTTCCTCGTAGGATTGCTCTTCACGCGCGCCTGCGTCGCGGTCACGAAGATACCCAACAGGGTGGTCGGGCCGGTAATCGTCGTTCTTTCGGTGATCGGCGCGTTCGCGATCAACAATTCGGTGTTCGACATCGGTCTGATGATCGCCTTCGGCATCGTCGGTCTCGCGTTCGACCAATTCCAGATTCCGACGCCGCCGCTGGTGATCGGGCTCATCCTCGGCCCGATCCTCGATACCACGCTACAGCAGTCCCTGTTGATTGGTGCGGGCAGTTGGTGGATTTTCCTCGAAAACCCGATCTCGGCTACGCTTCTCGCCGTCGCGCTCCTTTCCGTGCTTCAGGCAACCCCGTTTTTCGGTTCGCTCGCGCGGGTCTTCCGGAAGCCGAGGGCCGAGGGCGCCGAATCCGCAGGGGGCGACATGGCGGGAAGTCGCGAGTAGAAGCACCGGGCAACGATCCGCTGTCGAAATGTCGGCCACGACCCGAAATGAGGCCTGCAGTCATGTCCAGTATTGCCGATTCCGAAAGCCGTCGAGCCGAAGCAGTGTCCGTGCCGGCCGGCAGCGGCCGCCTGAACGGTGAGGACATCTCCATGGAGATCGCTGCCGCGCTGGAGGAGGAGATCGTCTTCGGAAGGCTCCACCCGCGCGAGCGCCTGATCGAGGAGGAACTTGCAAGCCGTTTCGAAGCCAAGCGCCATATCGTGCGCCAAGCGCTGGTCGAGCTCGAGCGGCTCGGCCTGGTCGAACGGGTCCGAAATCGCGGCGCCGTCGTCCGGCTCTACAGCGCCGAGGAGGTCGAGGATATCAATGCCGTTCGCGAGCTTCTGGAAGCCCATGCGGCGTCGCTGATACCGTTACCGCTGTCGTCGGGTGCCATTGCCGTACTCGCGGCGATCCAGGAGCGACACGCGCGCGCGATCCAGGAGAGCGATCGCCGTGGCGTGTTCCGGACCAACATCGAGTTTCACAAGATCCTGTTCGCCCATTGCGGCAATGCCGCGCTGATCGAGGCGATCAACAGCTTCGCCCAGAAGTCGCACGCCTATCGCTCCATTTTCGTCAACGACGCCGGCTATCTCCACTGGGCCGCCGACGCCCATCTTGCCATGATCGACGCTCTGAAAAGGGGAGACCGCGACGAACTGGTCTCGCTTTGCCGGTCCCACCTCGCACCAGCGAAAAACCGCTATATCGAGATGTTCCGATCCCGCTTCACCTGATCGGAGCCGACGTCAGCAGGCGAAGGCGCGCATCGCCTCCGCGAGCTTGCGGTCCCGCTCCGCGGCGATTACCTCGACACTGCGCGTTCCTGCCTCATCGAGCACCCCATCCGATATCCGGGCTTTCAAGGCGCTTGTAAGCGCGGGGTTTCCCAGGGTGTCCCACCGACGCACCTGACTATCCCCGAGGTGCTCCAGATAATATTAAATACCGCCGGCGCCACCGCCGACGTGATAGGTCATGTGCGGCCCCATCGTCGCCCAACGCAACCCCGGGCCATTGACGACCGCGGCATCGATATCCGCCACCGTGGCGATCCCCTGCTCCACGAGATACACCGCCTCGCGCCATAGGGCCGCCGACAGCCGGCCCGCGATATGACCCTCGATCTCACGGGCGAGGCGCACCGGCTTCTTGCCGATGAATGTATAAAATTCCATCGCGCGATCGAGGATGGCGGACTCGGTCAGATCCCCGCCCGATATCTCGACCAGCGGCATCAGGTGCGGCGGGTTGATAGGATGGGCAGCGATCACCCGGCCTGGCTTGCGGCACGCGCTCTGGATATCCGACACCTTCAGCGCCGTCGTCGACGACGCCAGGATCGTGTCTGGTCCGACGAACGCTTCGATCGCGGCGAAGGTGGCCCGCTTAAGCTCGATCCGCTCGGGAATGTTTTCCTGCACCAGCCCGACTCCCGCCAGTTCCGGGCCGGGACTGGCGGCGAACTGGACCTGGTCGGTGTCGATCAGCGCCGTGGCCGGAATGAGTCCGGACGCCTTCAACGCGTCCGTCATCCGCGCGACGGTCGTCCGCAGCCGGCGTGCCGCGGTGGGATCTGGATCGACAGCCACGACCGCAATTCCCTTCGCCAGAAAAAGTGCGATCCAAGCCGAACCGATGACGCCTGTTCCGATGACGGCGGCCTTATCGATCATCGGTCTGTCCTGTCTGGAAGTCTCTGAGATAGGCAATCAGTTCGCGCAGGCGCCGCGCGGCGTTCTCAATCGCGCCCGGCGCGTCGCGTCCGGTCCAGTCGTAGAAGCCCCGCCCGGCTTTCGCCCCGGTCTCCCCCCGTGCCAGCATCGCCTGGACGTCGGCGTTTGGAGCCGGGTCGTGGCAAAGGTCCGGCACGATGGTCCGCTGCGCGAGAATATGTCCGGTGAGGCCACCGAGATCCTTCTGCTCAATGAGACCGGAGACGCACATGCGCGGCCCAAGCAGCCACCGCGCAGCCCGGTCGATGTCCTGCGGTCCGGCGAGCCCCTCCGACATCAGATGATAAGCCTCGTGCAGGATCGCATGTTGCAGGCGGTTGACCACGGCGCCGGGCACTGGCCGTGGGACGACGAGACTATCCCGACCGGTAGCGGCCAGAAGATCGAGTGCGACGCTCAGGCTCTCGTCGGAGGTTTGCGCGACGCGCACCGTTTCGACGAGCGGGAGCGCACCCGCCGGATGGAACCAGTGGATGCCCAGAAACCGATCCGGGCGCTCCAACCGGTCGGCGATCTCCTGGAGTGGAAGTCCGGACGTGTTCGACGCCATGACCGGCAGCGAGGCGCCGTACAGCCTCTCGACCGACAGGAATACGCCGATTTTCAGTTGCATCTCCTCCGGCACCGCCTCGACGATCATGCACGGCGGATCGCGAGGAAGCTCCGAAACCAACTCGACCCCCGTCTCGACAAGCCCCGCACGGGACGGATCTCGCGACACGAGAATGGTCGGAATGCCGCCCTGGGCGAATGTCCCGGCAATGGCTTTGCCCATCGTCCCGGCGCCGATAACGGCAACGCGGGCCTTCGCTTGCGGTTCGTGGGACATGGCGTCCTTCGTTGATGCTTCGGATCGGCGCGGCGACCCACGCCGGTGTTTGGCGGCAGCTGTCAGGCCCAATCGTCGAGCGCGAAGGCGTTCAACGCCTTTTCATCGAAGTTGAAACCAAGCCCTGGATCCGCAGGCAGCAGCAGGCGCCCCGCCTTGGTTTCGAGTTGTCTGTCGATCAGCCTGCGGAAATTCAGCACCTGGTCGTCCGGGAAGTACTCGACGAACTGGCCATTGGGAGCCGACCCGACAAGATGGACGTGAAGATCGTGAAACCAGTGGGGGCAGAGATTGATCCCGTAGCTGGCGGCGGTCGCTCCGATGCGGCGGTATTCGCTGATGCCTCCGCAAACCGCCGCATCGGTCTGCAGAATGGCCGCCGCTTCCTGGTCGAGGAGTTCCTTGAAACGCCAGCGTCCAGCTTCGATCTCGCCCGTCGCGACCGGGACCCGTGTCCGCTGGGCAAGCCTCGCATGGTTCGCGATGTCATCCGGAGAGAAGGGTTCTTCGATCCAATAGGGATCATAAGGCTCGTAGCGATCCATGTATTGCAAGGCCGTCGGGAGGTCGCGCCAGGCGTTGTTCGCATCGAGCATCAGCAGAACGTCCGGTCCGATCGCCTCGCGAGCCGCAGCGATGCGCGCCTCCTCGCCGCTCGGATCGAGGCGACCGACCTTCATCTTCACCGCCTTGAAGCCCATCGCGACATAGGACGCCATTTCCTCGCCGAGAGCCTGTGGTGACTTTCCATCCAGATAGTAACCGCCCGAGGCATAGGCCGGCACGCTTTCCTCATGAAAGCCGCCGAGGAATCGATGAAGCGGCATACCGGCGACGCGGGCGTTGCGGTCCCATAACGCAATATCAACGATCGAGATCGCGCGCATCACCGAACCCGTGCGCCCCTGGATGATGCTCGCGAAATACATCCGGTTCCAAAGGCCCTCGACACACGTCGCGTCGGCGCCCTTGAGCAGAGGCGCGAATAGTTCGCGCACCGCCCTGGTCACGATCGAACCCGCGTCGCTGCCACCGTAGCAAAAGCCGATGCCCTGCCCGCCGTCTTCGGTCGTGACGCGGGCTATCGCATAATCGCGATGATGCACCTGGCGGGTCGAAAACGACGTCGGAACGTCGAGCGGCACGCGGATCGTCCGTGCCTCGATGGAACGTATCGTCGATGATCTGGCCATGCCACTTCCCCAAATGCCTAAGAACTGCTGTTCCCGCTCGCCATGGATATCGTCAGCTGCTCCGTTATGTCAACATCATTGTTGACAATGTTTAATCTCCTAAACAGATCTCTTTCGACCGCCCTTGAGAAGAGATGGCGACCCGGGCGAGATCGATTGTGGGAGTCCGGAAAAAACGGAAGCGTCCGAAGCGACAGGCGGCGCCCGGCGACGTCGAGGAAAGGCGTTGCACGTTTGTGCAGAGTGCCGTGACGGAGGACTCGCTTTACGGATCTTTTGCCTGGGATGAACCAGCACGTGTCGTGCATCGACATGCCATCTGGGGGGCATGCGGCCGCCGTGCGATGCCCGGCTCGTCCGCCTGCCGGCCGTGCGGAACCGAGCCAACGTCTTACTTGGTGAGAATGCTAAAGGGCCGCGCGGCGATCGCTCCGCGCCACACGACTGAGCAGATAGTCGATTTCCGCCCGTGCCGCCGAGCTCAGCCCCGCCCCCGGTTGGCGAAGCGTCTCGTGCGCGATGACCCCGCGGCGCTGCAGCACGTGCTTGCGGATGGCCAATCCAACGACGGGTTGCTGCTCGTAGCGCAGCAGCGGCAGGTGCGCATCGAAGATGTCGTGCGCGGCATCGGCATCGCCAGCCGCCGAGTGGCGCACCACGTCGATCAGCATTTCGGGAAACGCATAGCCGGTCATCGCGCCGTCGGCGCCACGCCGCATCTCGAAATCCAGGAAGAGAGCGCCGTTACCGCAGAGGATCGAGATCGGCCGCATGCTGCCCTCGCTCTGCCAGTTACGGAGCGCCGTGATCTTCTCGAGCCCGGGCCAGTCTTCATGCTTGAGCATGACGCAGGAAGGATTTTCCTCGATGATCCGGCGAACGACTTTCGGCGCCATCTGCACGGTCGTCACCTGGGGGTGGTCCTGCAGGACGAAAGGAACGTCTTCGCCCACCGCAGCAACCGCCTGTGAAAAATAGCCGGCGATCTGATCGTCAGTGCGCATTGCGGCTGGCGGTGCGATCATGACGCCCGCCGCCCCTTCGCTCATCGCCTGTTGCGCGAGCCGACGCATCGCCGCGAAACCGGGAGCCGAGACACCGACGACGATCGGCAAACCGCCGGCGCTGGCGATCACCCGCCGCACGATTTCCAGCGATTCCTCCGGCTCCAGTTTCTGCGCCTCGCCCATGATGCCGAGGATCGTGATTCCATCGACGCCAGCCTCGGCGTAGAATTCGGTCATCCATGCGACGGACGTTTCGTCCAGCGCGCCATCGGGCAGAAACGGCGTCGGCGCGATGGCGTATACGCCCTTGGTCTGTGTGCTCAGCGTCATGCCGGTGCTCCCTGCGGCCTCATCAGCCCTTCGATGCTTCGTAGCGCGCCTTGGTCTCGGCGTTCATCGGATAGAGACCGGGCAGCTTTTCGCCCCGCTCCACCTCGTCGACGATCCAGGCCTCCATCCTCTCCTGCTCCGGCGCCTCGGTCAGCACTTCGTCGAGCAGTGCCTGCGGTATCACGACCGCGCCGTCGTCATCGACCACGACGATGTCGTCCGGAATGACAGCGACCCCACCACAACCGATCGTCTCCTGCCAGCCGACGAACGTCAGCCCGGCCACCGAAGGCGGCGCCGCGCATCCGCTGGCCCACACCGGCAATCCGCTGTTCAGAACTCCGGCCAGGTCGCGCACGACGCCATCGGTGATCAGGCCGGCGACGCTGCGCTTGCGCATCCGGGCACAGAGAATGTCACCGAAGATCCCGGCATCGGTCACTCCCATGGCATCCGCGACGGCGATGCAGCCTTCCGGCATGTTCTCGATCGCCGCCCGCGTCGAGATCGGCGAACTCCAGGAGGCGGGCGTCGCCAGATCCTCGCGCGCCGGGACGAAGCGCAGGGTGAAGGCTGGGCCCACCAACCGGGGCTGGCCGGAGGTGAGAGGAACAGCCCCCCGGATCCAGACGTTGCGCAACCCCTTCTTGAGAAGGATCGTGGTGATCGTGGCGGTGGAGATATCCTTGAGGATCTCGATCGCGTCTTTGGCGAGGGCCATGGAAATGGTGCCTTTCGAGCTTGTCAGATGCTGCGCGAGATCGTCAGATACTCGGTATGTAGCCGCCATCGACGCGGATGACACTGCCGGTCACGTAGGAGGCGCGTTCGCTCGCCAGAAAGGCGACGACGTCGGCATATTCCTGCGGATCGCCATAGCGACCGACCGGTATGGACGAAGCGCTCTGCTTCTGGACATCTTCGAGGCTTCGGCCTTCCCGCTCGGCTTTCTTCTCGTCGAGGAACGTGATCCGCTGGGTCGCAATCCGTCCAGGAAGCACGATATTGGCGGTCACGCCCTTGCCGCCCACCTCGGCGGCCAGCGTCTTGGACCAGCCCAGCAGCGTGCTTCGCAACGCGTTCGACAGGCCAAGATTGGGAATTGGCGCGACGACCCCGGAAGAGGTCGAGGTGATGATGCGGCCCCAGCCCCGCTCGCACATGCCCGGCAGCACTCGGTCCGTAACGGCGAAGACCGAGAGCACCATGCTTTCGAAGTACTTGCGCCACATGTCCGCTTGCTGGTTGACGACACCTCCGGGAGGTGGCCCGCCGGTGATCACAACCAACACATCCACCCGACCCAGTTCGGTCTCGATCCGCTCGATACTCGGTTCGACCTGCGCGATATCTCCCAGGTCCCACCGCAACGCCATCGCCCGTCCGCCGGCCTCGGCGATCTTGTCGGTTGTCGTGATCGCCGCGTCCAGGTCCAGGTCGGCGACGGCCACCATCGCGCCTTCCGCCGCGAGAGTGCATGCGATCGCGCCGCCCAGCCCTCCGCCAGCGCCCAGCACCAGGGCAGTCTTTCCTTTTAGTCCAAGATCCATCTGGTCCTCCTGCGTTTCCGACCGATGCTTAGACGATGAAAGACCCCATGAAAATTTTGTTTTTCTTCGCTAAGAAACAAGTATTGGTTCGGTATGGAGACGCGATTCCTCGAATCTTTCATCGCCGTGGCGCATCGCGGGTCGCTTGTAGGGGCGGCGCAGCAGCTAAACCTGACGGCAACCGCCGTGGCCCAGCGCATCCGCTCGCTGGAGGAGGAACTGGGCGTCGCACTGGTGGAACGCTCCGGCCGCACGGTCCGCCCGACCGAAGCCGGACACGCGATCCTCAGCCGCAGCGAAGTGTTCCTGATGAGCCTGCGCGACCTGCGCACCGCGGCACTTGGCAGCGCTATATCCGGCGAATTGCGGGTGGGCGCGATCGCCACCGCGCTCACCGGCCTTTTTCCCGGTGTCCTCGGCGAACTCGCGCAAGCCCATAGCGGTATCGAACTGTTTCTGCAGCCGGGAACCTCCAACGATCTCTACGACAAGGTGACGCGTGGAGCGCTCGACGTCGCGGCCATCGTGCGTCCCGCGTTCGATCTGCCCAAGGCGGCGGACTTCCGCTCATGGCGACGCGAGCGGCTGGTGCTGCTCGTGCCGGGCGACGAGAAGCGAGACGATGTGGCGCAGATTCTTCAATCCCGCCCCTTCATCCGCTACGACCGGCAGCAATGGGGCGGACGACTCGCCGCCGATTTCTTGACAGCAGCCGGCATCCGTCCCATCGAACGGTTCGAACTGGACGCCCTCGATGCCATTGCCGTGATGGTCGACCGAGGTCTCGGCGTATCGATCATCCCCGACTGGTCGGGCCCATGGCCCGGAGGCATTGCGGTGCGCCGCGTCGCGCTGCCCGCCCCGGCGCCCACCCGCGAGATCGGGCTGATGTGGCTTCGCAACTCGCCCCGTGGACATCTGATCCGGGTGCTCGTCGATCAGGCCCTTGCGCCCAAGCCGGCTCTCAACGAGGGAGAGGATGCGCCAGAATATCCTTCGTGATCTCGGCCAGCGATGCCGTGCCGAGCATGGCCATGTCCCGGTCGATTTCAGCGCCGAGCAACGACACCGCATGACGAACGCCCGGCTCGCCGGCAATAGCGGCGGCGAACAGAAACGGTCGACCGACGAAGACGAAATCGGCGCCCAGCGCCAACGCCTTCAGCACGTCGGAACCGCGCCTGACGCCGCTTTCGAACAGAACGGCCATATCTCCGGCCTGCGCCTTGACGGCCGCAAGCGCGGCAACGGGGGAAATCGCGGCATCGAGCTGTCGCCCGCCATGATTGGATACGACCACGCCGTCGGCACCAAGATCTCGGGCGATGGCGGCGTCCTTCGGCGACAGCACGCCCTTGATCACGAGATTGCCCTTCCATCGCCGGCGCACGACCTCGAGGTGGCGCCATGCCAGTAAACCGCGGCCGCCGAACGACCGCACGACGTTGCGCGAGATGATGGCCGGGCCCCGTTCGACATCGGCGTTCTCGAAATGCGGCATGCCGTGATTCTTTAGCGTACGCATCGCGGTGCCGAACAGCCATCCGGGCCTTGCGAGGATTTGAAGCCCCATGTCGATGCTCGGCTTCATCGGTGCGCCGAAGCCGTCGCGCTTGCTATCCTCGCGGTTGCCGGCGACCGGAACGTCTGCGGTCACCACCAGGGTCTCGTAATTCGCCGCGGCGATGCGGTCTAGCATGCCGAGAATTCGCCCATCGTCTCCCGGAAGATACGCCTGGAACCAGCGGCTGGCCCCTTCAGTGGCAACCCGTTCGAGACTGGTCAGCGACGTCGCGCTCATCACGGCGGGGATACCGCTTGCGGCGGCGGCCTTGGCCAGAACGACATCGCCATCATAGGCCGCCAGTGCGCTGAGGCCCATCGGCGAGATGCCAAACGGATGTGCATAGCGGGTGCCGAACAGGGTCCGATGCTGGTCGCGGACGGAAATGCCCGCCAGGATCCTCGGGATCAGGCGAATAGCCGCGAGATCACTCCGGTTCGAGGCATAGGCCGCGCCTGTCTCGACGTAACCCGAGACGTAGCCGAAGACGCCGCGAGGAAGCCGCTTGCGCGCCGCGTCCTCGAAATCGTCGAGATTCAAAATCCCGCTTAGGCGGCGCGGAACCTTTTCCTTCTTGCGCGCCTCCGACACTCGGACAGGCGCATCCAGCGCCGAGGCGCGATCTATGTCAGCGCTCACGTCTTGCCTCCCGTGCTACGACGCCCGCATGTCGCCGCTTCCTGCGGCGGGATTTGCCTTGCGGGCTCCTCCATTCTATGGGGCGAATCGTCAGCAGTTCCTATTCTCGCTCAGCTGTTTAACCCGCTTCGGCACCACGAGCGCGCAGACGTCGCGCGGCCAGCGTCTCGGCACAGGCCAGATCATCACTTTCTACCTTCAGCGTTTCAAGCCCGCCTGGACGACGGGAGCGTTTGCGCCGGATGCCATCCGGCCCGGTTTCCAAATAGCGTGGCAGGATCAGCCGATCCACGACCGTGCGGCGCAGCCCCAGGGTCGAGGTAAGGTCGAACACCCGCGTAGCCACGTGATCGGCGTCGGCGTGGCGCACCAGTAGCTCCATGCGCACCACCGGGCGGGATTTTTTGCCCTGCCCGGTCAACAAAATTACATCCACGACCCCCGGATCATCGCGCAGCTCATCGACGGCAGCGCCCAGCTCCTCGCCCGTCATATCGTCAATATCGCATGCAAGTTGAGTCAGGCAGTCGCGCACCATCCCGTCACGCGCCGTGTCAAACAAGCTGACCCGAAGGATATTGGGCAGCCCCGTCATCACGCGGATGCCGGCGCCGGACCCGGTGGTGATCAGCCGACCGGAACGGCGCGCGCCGTGGCTGCCGCCCGTGACATGGGCCAAGATAGCCGCTCCGGTCGGCGTCACTCGCTCGCCGGAGATACCATCATCGTGCCAATCATATCCTTCAAGGATCAGCGCGGTGGCTGGCGCAGGCACTGGCAATTTGCCATGCGCCGTATCCACCAGCCCGCCGCCCAAGGGTAGCGACGCAAGGCTAAAACTGGCGCCGTCCAGCGCGGCGCAGATGCTGCCTGCGGCTGTTACATCCATTAGCGCATCCCAATCGGCAATTTCATGGAAACGCACGCGATCCACGGCGATGTTATGCACCCGGGCCTCTGCCTCTGCGATCCGGTACAGGATAGCGCAGGCGGCGGCACTTGTGCCGTCGGACAGATCGGCGGATTCCAGCAGCGCACGCATGGCCTTGTAGGTGGTTTGTGCCCCGTGCCGCGCGGGTTCGCCCCCCGCAGCCAGCATTAGTGCGAACCGTCGCGATGTGATCCCGGACGCCACGTATTCGGCCAGATGGGCGTGCCCCACACCGGCGGGCAGCACCGCTTCCACATCCGCCATAACCCGATCTGTCAGGGCGGGCAACGCGTGCAGCATGGCACCGACGAACATGTCACCCGCGGCCCCGCCTACCGGGTCCAGATGCAGGTGCAATCCATGCCCCGCCATCAGTGGGTTTCTGGCCATGGGTTGACCAGACGGCCGCATTCGAACCGCATCTCTTCCAGATCGCCAATCACCTCGAGCCCCGGCCGGTCTCGCAATTCAGGCAGCATCGCCTCGGACGCATAGAGGTATTCCAGCTTGAGCGTGTTGGGGATCCGCAGCAGACGGGGTTTTGTGATGTCCTCTGCGCCGCAGGTTTTCACCACCGTCTGGATCGCGCTGCGGTCACAGGGCATCACCATCGGGATCTTGGCCTGTACCAGCACCTGCGAGGTCAGCGAATTGGCATAGACTGCTTCGCGGTCAAAATCAGCTTCCAGGCGCGCGGTGATCACATCAGCCCGCGCCGCCCCGTTGCCATTGCCGTTGCTACGCGGCGATAGACCCAGCGCTGCCAGGCGCGAAATATGCAAATGCACCTGCATCTTGGGGCTTGAGAACCGGTGTGTGATGTTTGGGTCCATGCCGGTACCGGAAAATTCCTTGCCGATCTCGTCCACAACCAACACGTCCAGCGGCCCCGAAGCGGTCGGCGCGTCCAGCGGCCCGACGGGCAGGCGCGGCATGTTGGCTATCGCCTCTTGCAGTAGCGGAGCCTCGGCCTCCAGCAGTCCGACGCTGTCCAGAACCACTACGCGGGATAGCTCGTCATAGGCGTTTTCTACAGTACCGATCCCAAACAGAACCTTGCAGCGTTCCAGTTTCATCCGCGCCATTTTGGCGACATAGATCCCTACGTTGTCGATGCCCCGACTATGGCAGTTTTCGGCCCCGGATTGTTTGCCCAACCCGATTGACAGCATCTTGGCCAACCCGCTTTCATTGGCGGCGCGAAAGGATGTGTGCGGTTTGACCCTGTTGAACAGGATAATCCCGTCCGCGGCATTGGCATAACGGTCCATCCGCACCGACATGCCATTGTCCAGAACGCCGATTTGATCGGTTTCCATAGACGACCGAATGGGGCAGCCGATTATATCCTCGGTCACGCCCAGTTTCGCTAGCAGCGCGGTCTGGCCCTCGGCTGTGGCACCGCCGTGGCTGCCCATCGACGGCACCACGAACGGATCGCCCCCCCTCACGCGGACCTGGGTGACGATGGCGGTCAATAGTTCGGGGAAACAGGCAATGCCCCGGCTGCCCGCAGTGATGGCGATGGACATGCCCGGTTTCACTTTGTCAACGCAGCCCACGACCATGGCGTCGTGCACCGCCGCAGTCGGGTCATCGATACGTGTGGCGACAAAGGTCTGTCGGCAAAGGGCGATGCGCGGCAACGGCGTATCTTCAACGAGTTTTACATAGTTGGGCTTCACGTCTTGTGTCCTTTGCTATCAGCCGGTGACGCCAATCGCCCGGGTGCGGATTCCTCTTCTCCAACACCTAGCGCCTCGGATCTTCTGGGCTGGCCAGAGGCAACGGCAAGGATCTGGTCCAAGATCGCCGGCCCAGTTGTTCTATGGCCTGGTCGCCGTCGATCGCGTGCGCAATTGACGTTCCTGTCGTCGGGCAGGCGGTCAGCACCAGCAACGCGTACCCATTCTCCCATTCGCTCTTCGTCGAAACAGTTGCCGATCTTGCGGGCCCCCTGCATTTGGTTCGTGGCACATGGCCTGGCGATCCATTAAAATCTCGCCGTCGGACCGCGCGAAAAAGAGCTTCGTTGTGATGCCGTCAGCTGATATATTAGGTTTAACAGGGCCGAAGAAACATCGCAATGAATGAGTCGAGCAGGGCACAGGTGAATACCATGCAGCTGTTGCCGAAGGGCATCCGGAGGGCTGATACCGACCTTGTTCTGTTTGAAGGCGGCCCGACTGGCCGCGGCGTCTACGACAGCCTGCGCGATCAGATCGTCAAACTGGAGTTGCCACCTGGTACGCCGTTGCTGCGGGCAGAGCTTGCGGAAGCCTATGGCGTCAGCCTGACGCCCCTGCGCGATGCGCTGCAACAGTTGGCGAAGGAAGGCCTAGTGCGGATATACCCGCAGTCGCGCACGCTGGTCACGCCCATCGACACTGCCGCCATCCGCGACGCGCAATTCATGCGTATCGCGCTGGAAACCGAGGTGGTGCGCCAACTGGCCGGCGACATTGCCCCCGGGGATCTGGCCCGCCTGCGCAGCATCGTCGCCCTTCAGGCCAGCATCGGCGAACGTCCGGGTGATATTGCCACTTTTCAGGAACTGGACGAGGTGTTTCATCAGACCCTGTTCATGGCTGCGGGCCACGTCCAGAGCCAACGCGTGATGCGTAGCCATGCCGGGCATCTGGAACGTCTGCGCCGCCTGCATCTGGACGACAATGACGAAGCCGGGCGCGCGATCAACACCAAAGCCGTGCTCGAAGGCCACACCGCTATTCTGGACGGCATTGAGTCAGGGAATGCGGGCGGCGCCATGGAGGCGCTGCGCCGCCATCTGCAACGAACCGTGGACCGGATCGCCGAAAAACGTGCAGCCTTTCCCGACTATTTCGTGCCGGAAAAGGCCTGATTTCCGGACTTGGCGGCGGTTGCCTCGCGCCCTTCCTCGAACTTGTCCAGATTTTCCTGCCTGGTCGCCGGATACAGAGCGATGATGCTGGCCGCATTGCGCGGCCCGCCCTCCGTCACAACACCGGCCCCGCCGCGCCCCATCGGACGGGTGATCAGTATGTCCCCACCCGGTTCGCAATCCGCGTTTGAACAAGTGTGGCCAAGGTGGCCACCGATTCAGTCATCAGTTTTTTTGCAGATTTGGGGATTCATTGCACAGTTCCCAGTTTGTTTGCCGTCAGAAACGCGCCCAGCGCCTGTTGTTGCCGGGCCGTCAGGGGCCACGCGGAAGGAGGCCGCGTTGGTCCGCAGTCCAGCCCGATAGCCATCAGGGCCGCCTTGACGACGGTGACATTGGTGCCGTTCTGTTCCTCAGCCCGAATATCCTCGAACATACGCATCTCGTCGATCAGGCGATTCGCCGTGGCGTAATTGCACGCGTCCAGCGCCGCGTGGATCGCCACCGACCGTTCCGGCCAGACGTTGATCAGCCCCGAGGTGAAACCCCGCGCCCCAACCGCATACAGCGGCGGTGCCCAGACTTCGGCCAGCCCTCCGACCCAGACGATATGATCGGGACAGGTAGCGATCGCACGGGCCAGGTTCAGCGGGTTGGGGGTGGCCCACTTCACGCCTTTGACGCCGTCGATCTCGCATAGGCGGGCGATTCCGTCCGCACCCATGGCGTCGTTGCGAAGATATAGCATCACGGGCAGCCCACCCGAGGCCTCACACACCGCCTTGATGTAATCCACGGTGCCGCGAGGCGACACGAAGGGATCAGGCGGCTGATGGATCATCAACGCGTCCGCGCCGGCATCGGCGCTGGCCCGCGCAAGGGTACAGGCATCACGGATTCCCCGCCCCACACCTGCCAACAGCGGCGCCCGCCCGGCGACCATCTGTGCCACCTCGCGCACCATCACGCAGGCCTCTTCGGTGGTCAGCGCATAGAATTCGCCGGTGTTGCCATTGACCACAGGGATGTGAACCCCTGCACCGATCGCCCTGTCGATGATCGGGGCCAGCTTTTCGGGCGCGATGTCACCGGCATCGTCATATGGCGTGACCAGAATTCCGGAAATGCCGGTTAGCGCACGCCCAAGATCATGAGACATCTGCGTGCCCTCAGAAGATTTCCGGATCGCCCGCCGCGCGGCCGAATTGGGTCGTCAGATAATCGAAGTCACAGCCCTGGTCGGCCTGCCCCACGTGACGCTGGAACATGTATCCCCAGCCCCGTTCAAACCGCGGCTCGGGTGCCACCCAAGCCGCGCGGCGGGCGGCGAGTTCCTCATCGTCCACCAGCATGTCGAGCGTGCGGGCCTCAAGGTCCATGCGCACGATGTCGCCGGTTTTCAACAACGCCAGCGGCCCTCCGACAAACGATTCCGGCGCCACATGCAGAATGCAAGCGCCATACGACGTGCCGGACATCCGCGCGTCCGAAATCCTCAACATGTCGCGATGGCCCTGCTTCAACAGCGCCTTGGGCATGGGCAGCATGCCCCATTCGGGGAACCCCGGCCCACCTTGCGGCCCGGCGTTGCGCAAAACCAGCACGTGGCCCGACGTCACGTCCAGATTTTCGTCGTCAATAGCGGCCTTCATTTCCGGATAGCTGTCGAAGACCAGCGCCGGCCCTTCGTGGCGGTGAAATTTCGGATCGCAGGCAGCGGGTTTGATAACGGCACCGTCGGGACACAGATTGCCGCGCAGAACAGCCAGCGAACCCTCGTGATAGACGGGGTTGCTCAGTGGGCGGATCACGTCGTCATTATAGACCGGGGCGCCCTTGATCCCCTCGGCCAGCGGCCTGCCGGTGCACGTGATGGTGCCGCGGTCCAGTTTCTCGCCCAGATGATCCATCAGCGCGCGCAGGCCGCCCGCGAAATAGAAATCCTCCATCAGGTATTCGCTGCCTGCGGGGCGAATGTTGGCGATCAGCGGCGTGGTGCGCCCCAGCGCATCCAGGTCGTCCAGTTCCAGGGGCACACCGGCGCGGCGCGCCATGGCCAATAGATGAACCACCGCGTTGGTGGAACAGCCCGTCGCCATCGCCACGGTGGCAGCATTGCGTACAGCGGCAGGGGTGATGATACGGTCGGGCGTCAAATCCTCCCACACCATATCGACAATCCGGCGCCCACAGGCCGCGCTCATCCGCTTATGGCCGGCATCGGCGGCGGGGATGGATGAGGCGCCCGGCAGGCACAGGCCCATAGCCTCGGCGATGGCGGTCATCGTGGATGCGGTGCCCATGGTCATGCAATGCCCATAGGATCGGGCGATGCCGCCTTCGACGCCGACCCATTCCTCGGCGGTTAAATTGCCCGCGCGCCGTTCGTCCCAGAATTTCCACGCATCCGAACCGGACCCCAGCGCCCTCCCCGCGTAATTGCCGCGCAGCATCGGTCCGGCGGGGAGAAAAATGAATGGAACGCCCGCGCTGATCGCGCCCATGGTCAGACCGGGGGTGGATTTGTCACAACCTCCCATCAGAACCACCCCGTCCAGCGGGTGGGAGCGGATGGTCTCCTCTGTCTCCATCGCGATCATGTTGCGATACAGCATGGATGTCGGCTTGCTGAAACTTTCGTCGATCGAAATCGTCGGGATTTCGACCCCAAGACCGCCGGCCTGGGCGACGCCCCTTTTCACATCTTCGGCCCGATCACGGAAATGCAGGTGACAGGGGTTCATCTCGGACCAGGTGTTCAAGATGCCAATAATCGGGCGGCCTTCCCAATCCTCGGGAGCAAGACCCATCTGCATCATGCGGGACCGGTGCCCGAAACTGCGCAAGTCATCGGGGCCAAACCAGCGCGCACTGCGTAGCTGGTCGGCGGTTTTCTTGTGAGGGGCCATCAATGTCCTCCGCGATCGCGCACTCTCGCCAGGCCGGGCTGGTCACAGGCTCGTCACCTCCGAACTAATATATTACCGCATCAGATGGAATGTCGAGCTTGTTTCGCCAGGAAACCTGGAAAACGTCGCGACTGACACTCAAGAAAACCCTTCCACGCCCCATCCACAGGGCCGGATTTCATTGTCTCTTTATTCGCCCCCGGGTCACGGAAATCGCAATCCGTAGCGGGCATAAGTGGACCATCGCTTGCTGCTGCGCGGCCTGACCGTCAGCCCCTGCCGCGCCCGAAAATCCGGCTGATGCAGCGGCCCCATGGCGCCGTCGCCAACTTTGACGCATCGAACTTTCCGCTGGCGACCGCGACCGGAAGGTTTTCGGGATACGCATCACTCGTCGCTGGCGTGGTCGGTGATGCGCTGGCGCGCCTGCAGCAGATGATAGGACATGGATACGCCCGCCGCCTCGCTGTCGCCTGCCTTGATCGCCTCCAGGATCTGCCGGTGTTCGCGTAACACCGTGTCCAGCCGCGCCTGTGACCCCTCGCGGGTCAATTTTTGCGCCACATCAATGCCCTGTTTGATGGAATCGCGGGTGCATTCCAGCATAGCAACGAACACTTCGTTGCCAGAGGCGGCGGCGATCGCACAGTGAAACTGGTAATCCGCCTCGACAGAGGGGACCCGCGACAGCATCGATGCCTCGAGCTCCTGCAAGGTGGTTTCGATCCGCGCAATGTCTTTCTGGCTGGCCCGCAAGGCGGCCATTCGGGCGGTGGCGTGTTCCACCGTCAAGCGCGCCTCCATCGCACGCATCAATCCGGCAACCGATCCGGCGGTGGCGAATTCGATCAGCTTTTCAGACGGGCGGCGGCGCACGAATGTACCGACCCCACGACGTGCCTCGACCAACCCATCCTCCTGCAACTTTCGCAGGGCTTCGCGCACGACGGGACGCGACACGCCAAATGCGGTGGCGACCTGGTGTTCCGACGGTAGCCGCTCGCCCTGTTTCAGGATGTTGGAGACGATCTGTTCAAGGATCTGACCATACAGTTGATCCGCCAGTGTTTGCCGCTTCTTGATCATCAGCCTGGGATTTTCCATCCGCCGCCCTCTCCCATGGCCCGGTACTTTGTCCAGGTCGCTGCACACGCTGTTCGACCCGATGCATCATGTTGGCGACGCGCAACGCCGCGGTTGCGGCGCCATAGCCGTTATCGATATTCACGACCGTCACTCCGGGCGCGCAACTGGCCAGAATCGAATCCAGCGCAACGCGCCCCCCTGTTGCAACACCATATCCAACCGAGGTCGGCACGCCGATCACAATCCCCGGCACCAGCCCGGCCACCACCGACGGCAGCGCGGCATCCATGCCAGCGAACACAATGACCACATCCATTTCACGCAGCAGTTCTTCGTGGGCCAGAAGCCGCCACAGACCGGCAACGCCGACATCGGAGATTTCGGCCCCGTCCAAACCACCATAAGCCAGCACCCGTTTCGCCTCCGCCATGGGGCCGGAATCCGATGTGCCCGCGCTGACCAGCGCGATGCGCGGCGTGGTGGCCAGATGCGGCAGTGGGCCGAGGATGCCGGTGCGCGACAGCGGACAGTAATCCAGTGCCGCGCGCAGATCCTGCGGCAGGGCGGCATGTTGGCCCGGGTCCAGCCGGGTCAGCAACTGGCGCCGCCGCTCGTTCGCGGCATCGCGCAGGATTGCGGTTATCTGGGGGATCGTCTTGTACTGGCACAGTACCGCTTCTTCAATGCCGATGCGGTCGCCACGGCCACGATCAAACATGACGCTGGAGTGCCCGTCGGCGCCGGCTCTATTCATGGACAAAGGCGCTTCCTTTTTTGTAGGCGCGTAAAATCACCGGCAGGTTATCCTGGATGGCATCCGCTGCCAGCGATTGAACCAGGTCCCGCCGCGACTCGGTCATACCCGCGAACCTCGCGCTGTCGATCTCGATCACCCAGCCCAGACGCAGCCGGCGGCAACGCAGGGTGACGTTGCCCAGTTCACCCCGCAGCAGAGTTTCGACCCGGTCGATCAGGCGCAGATCCGCCGGCTCCACCCGCAGTCCGGTTTCGATCCGGCTGGCGAGACAGGGCCCGGCGGGCAGCTCCGCCAGAACGCCCAGCCCCAGATCGCGGGCCAAGCGCCGTACATCCTGCTTGGTCATCTGCGCCTCGACGAAGGGGTGGAGCACGTCATGTTCGCCCGCCGCCACCAGGCCAGGGCGATAATCCGATAGATCATCCATATTGGTGCCCGCAGCCACTACATCTCCCATCCGCGACAGGGTGCCATAGAGGTTACTCTTGCAGAAATAGCACCGGTTGACCGGGTTGGCGCGATAGGCGGGATCGGCGAATTCGCCCGCATCCACGACTTTGAGTGTCAGGCCCCGATCCGCCGCAAAGACCCGCACCCGCGCCGTCGCGGCCGCCGGCAACGCTGGCGACACCGCATGGCACAGGGTAACGCCACCGGCCCCGCGTGCCACCACCGCCGCCGCCGACAACGTGAGGCTGTCGATGCCACCGCTGAGCGCGATGGTCAGCGACTGCGGGGTAACCAGCGCCTCCCGGAGCGAGGCAGGCAGCGTCATGGCTTGGTCCCCTTCGCGGGCCACAGATGCCCCAACAACCGCTTGCTGGACCGTTCCAGATGGGCGCGCATTTGGTCGCGGGCCAACGCTGGATCGCGCTGGACAATGGCGATGGCAATGCCGTGGTGTTCCTGCACCGCATCCCGGCTTTCCCCACCACGCTTGACGGCCTGCAACCGCCCAGCCTCCATGGTTTCCCGAAGACTGGCCCCCAAATAGTTGAAAAGACCCAGGTAATAGTCGTTGCCGGTGGCGTTACAGACCGCGCGGTGAAACCGAAGATCGGCGCCAACCCCGTCGGGCATCCCTGGGGCTCCGCCGTGGCTGGCCCGTTCGAAGGCATCCGCCGCCGCCTGGATTTCAGCGATGCTGTCCTCACCGCCACGGGATGCGGCGATTGCAGCCGCCTCTATCTCCAGGCCCATCCGCAGTTCTAGGATTTGCGACAGCTTGCGTAGGTTTTCAACGTCCTGCTTGGCGATGGCGAAACCCATCTGCGGCCGGTCACTGGATACAAAGGCGCCCGACCCCTGGCGACTCATCAGCAGACCCTCTGCCTTGAGCCGAGAAATGGCTTCGCGAATTACAGTGCGGCTGACCATCAGATCCCGCGACAGCGCGGCTTCGGATGGCAGCATCGACCCGACCGGCCATTCGCCGTTGACCACGTTGTGGCGTAACACCTCGATCACTTGGTCACTCAGCGTGGCTCCCCGAGCAAGGGGGGCGGACGCCTCGAATAGCTCGCTCATTTTCAACCCTTTTTCATGAAGCGATACACTTGTATGACAAGTTGTCAATACGGGGGATAAAGCCGCTATTTCGGTTATTTCACTGGCATTATACCTTACAGCATAGCCAAAATTTGGTGTTTTATGTATTTTTATTTGACAAGCCGCCGGAAGCGAAACAATCTGCCGAAACGTTGGCACACCCGTGCCGCGACAGGAGGGGCAAGCCAGCGGCAAGACCGAACTTGCTCAATTTCGAACTCGGGAGGAGTTACATGTCCATGCTCAACCAAGCGATCCGCCAGACCACAGCGGCAACCATCCTTGTCGCCGTCACCGGTCTCTCCGCGCAGGCTCAAGAATTTGTCATGGCAACCGGCCAGCAAGGCGGATCCTGGTATCCCGTCGGCGGCGCCATTAAGGCCATTGTTGAGCGGGAGAACCCCGACCTCAGCATCACCGTGACTCCGGGCGCTGGCGTGTCCAATGTTGTCGGCGTCGATAGCGGTCGGTTCGCTATCGCCTTTGCGAACTCGATCTCGACCGTGGATAGCCTGTCGGGCAAGGAACCCTTTCGCAAGCCGACTACCAATGTCTGCAACCTGGGCGTTCTGTATCCACAGTATTTCCAGATCGTCGCTCTGGCCGATTCGGGGATCAAGACCGTCGCCGACATGAAGGGCAAGCGGCTGACAACCCAGCAGTTGGGCAACACCGGCGAATTCCTGACCCGTGAACTGCTCTCTACCGCCGGTCTGTCCTATGACGATCTGAGTGCCGTGGCCCACACCTCATATTCCGATTCCGCATCGCAGATGAAAGACGGACAGGCCGATTTCTTTACGCTTGGCTCATCCCTGCCCACGGGCTCGGTAATGGACCTGGCATCGGCGCGCAAGATTGCGCTGATCGATGTAGACGAAGAGACCTTCAAATACTTCAAAGACCAGAACGCCGCCTTCCAACGCCGAGAGGTAAAACCCGGCGCCTACCCTGGCTTCGACGAAACTGTTTATGCCATCAGCTATGACACCCACATGGTTGCCCCCTGCGACTATGACGGCGAGATCATCAAATCCGTGCTCGGTGCGATTGCCGACAACAACGAAAGCTTTGCCGCGATCACCAAAACGATGGCAAACCTGACGGTCGAAGACATGGCGACCGACATCGGCGTGCCGTTCCACCCTGCCGCAAAGGAATTCTACGCTGAACGCGGCGTGGCGGGCATGGAATAACCCACCCCTGATATTCTGGCAGGCGGGGCTGTCGTGCCCCGCCTGCCTGGGTCCTTCGCCGCAAAGGGCAGCCGCCGACGGCAGGTCGAAGACGACTTTTAACCCAAAGAATATCGCGGGGAGTTTCCATGAGCCTGTCGATCTTAACCGACAAGATGCCCTTGATCGCGCGAATTTCACGGCTTTTGCTGATCGGCATGGCCTCTTGGCATCTGTATGTTGCCTTTGTGGGCCCGCCCAATCCCTATATCATGCGTGGCGTCCACGTGGCGCTGTCGCTGCTGTTGATCTATCTGACGGTCGATCGCAAAGGTCTGCGCACGGATGTGCCGCGCTGGTATGACGTCGTGCTGGGGCTCGTCGCGCTGCTGGCCGCGCTGTATCCTTCCCTCAACCTGGATTACATCACTCAGCGCTTCCTCTACGTCGATCCGCTGATGCGGATCGATATCGTGGTCGGCATCACGCTGGTCGTGTTGCTGCTGGAGGCAACGCGCCGGATGCTGGGTCCGGTGCTGCCGATTACGGCGCTGCTGTTCATCGCTTACGGCCTGATGTTCACCTCGGCCCTGCCGTCGGTGATCCTGGAACAGCTGTTCATGACCACCGAGGGCATCTTTGGCATCCCGATCGCGGTATCCGCGACCTACATGGTGCTGTTCATCCTGTTCGGTTCGCTGGTCGAAAAGATGGGCGTCGGCCAACTGTTCATGGATTTCGCGGTTGCTGTCACGGGGCGTCAGGCCGGTGGCCCGGCCAAGGTGGCCTGTGTAACATCAGGGATGTTCGGATCGGTATCCGGCTCAGCCGTGGCCAACGTGATGACCACGGGCACGTTTTCGATTCCGCTGATGAAACGCATGGGGTTCAAGCCCGCCTTCGCGGGCGCGGTCGAGGCTGTGGCCTCTACCGGCGGGCAGATCATGCCTCCGGTCATGGGCGCGGCCGCCTTTGTCATGGCCGAATACCTCGGCGTTGGTTATCTGACCGTGGCCAAATACGCGCTAATCCCGGCGGCTCTGTTCTATGTCGCCCTTTTTGCAGCCGTGCATTTCGAAGCCAAACGCAAGGGCATCGGCTCCGTCCCCGAGGAGGACCAGGTTCCGCTTAAGGACGTATTGCGTGAACGCGGCCACCTGTTCCTGCCGCTGGTTATCATCGTCAGCGTTCTGATGCTGGGCTACTCCGCCCCCTATGCGGCTCTGTGCGGTATCCTGTCGGTGGTGCCGGTTGCTGCCCTGCGCAAGACGACTCGTCATTACGTGACCATCGAAAACATACTCGCGGCACTGGAAGGCGGCGCGCGCAATGTGCTGTCGATCGCCGCCGCCAGTGCCTGTGCAGGTATCGTGGTCGGTGTGATCGACATCACCGGCCTTGGGCTGAGCTTTTCGAACTTTGTGATCGAGGCGGCCCGGGACACGCTGCTTTTCGCACTGATCCTGTCCATGGTTGCGGGTATCGTCCTCGGCATGGGCATGCCGACCACGCCGGCCTACATCGTGCAGGTTGCTCTGCTGGTTCCGGCGCTGGTCAAACTGGGCGTCCAGGTGGAAGCCGCGCACATGTTCGTATTTTACTTCGCCATCCTGTCGGCCATCACGCCACCGGTCGCCATGGCGGTCTATGCGGCCAACGCCCTGTCACAAGCCAAGATCGTCGAAGCCAGTTGGGCCGCTGTCAAACTGGGCGCCACCGGGTTCATCGTGCCGTTCATGTTTGTCTATGAACCCGCGATCCTGATGCAGGGCGACCCGATGCGTGTGGTCATCGTGGTCCTGCAGGCGACCATCGGCGTGATCCTTCTGGCTGCCGCGCTGCAACGCTACTTCTTTGGCGCGCTTCCCGCGTGGCTTTCGATACTGCTGTTCGTGGCGTCGCTGTGCCTGATTTATCCGGATTGGCGGGTGACTCTCGTGGGACTGGCCATCGCGGGCGGGATTTTGGAATTTCAACGGGTTCGTAATCGCAACGTGCCCGCATCCAACGCCGCCGGCAACTGAACAAGACGGAGCGAAACACATGCTGCAGGATGTCAGGAACAAGTGGCGGACCGGCGGACGGGTTCTTGTCGACCAACTTCTGATTCACGGAGCGGTCACCGGCTACTGTGTGCCCGGCGAAAGCTATCTCGAGGTGCTGGATGCGCTGCATGATGTGCGGGACCGGTTCACCCTGATCAACGCGCGCCACGAAGCGGCAGCGGCCAACATGGCCGAAACTCATGGCAAGCTGACCGGAGAGCCGGGGATCTGTATGGTGACCCGCGGCCCCGGCGCCTGCCATGCGGCCATCGGCGTGCATATCGCACAGCAGGACAGTACACCGATGATCCTGCTGGTCGGCCAGATCGCACGCGACACCACCGACCGCGAAGCGTTCCAGGAGGTCGATTACCGCGCCATGTTCGGCCCCATAGCCAAATGGGCCACCCAGATCGATGATGCCCGCCGCATCCCCGAATACATGGCGCGCGCCTTTCGGGTGGCCACCTCGGGCCGTCCCGGCCCGGTGGTCATCGCCTTGCCCGAAGACATGCTGACGGAGGTGGTCGACGTAGCCGATGCCCGCCCCTATACCGCGACACAGGCGGAATTATCCAACGCCAGCCTGGACGCTCTCAAGGCCGAAATCGCCCGGGCCGAACGACCGCTGCTGCTGCTGGGCGGATCCGGCTGGTCCGATGACAGCGCGGCGGCCATCACCCGCTTTGCCGAAACCAACAAGATTCCCGTCGCCTGTTCGTTCCGGCGCCAGGACATCGTTGACAACCTGTCGCCTGTCTTTGCCGGGGATTTCGGCACGTCGACCGCACCCAGCCTTTATGGACACCAGCGCGAGGCGGATTTGCTGATCGTGATCGGCGCCCGACTGGGCGAGATGACGACCAAGACCTATACCACCATCCAGTCCCCCAGCCCGCAGACCCGGCTGGTGCATCTGTATCCGGATGCCGATGAAATCGGGCGGGTGTATTCGCCCGACCTGGGACTGGCCGCCTCTCCGGCCGCTGTTTCCACCGCGCTGAACGAGGTGGATCTCGGCCGCGCCGATGCCTGGGCCGACTGGTGCGACCGGCTGCATGGGGATTACCTGACTGATTCGGAAGCCCCCGACGAGCAGGGCTGGGATCTGGACATGGGCATCGCCCTCACCCAGCTGCGCGACAACCTGCCCGACGACATGGTCATCACGCTGGACGCCGGCAATCACACCGGCTGGGCACAGCGTTACCTGCGCTTTGGCCGTCCGGGGCGGATCATCGGATCGACCTGCGGCTCGATGGGCTATTCGGTGCCCGCCGCCGTGGCCGCATCCATCGCTAATCCCGACCGGCTGGTATTGTCCTTTGTCGGCGACGGCGGATTCATGATGAGCGGCAACGAACTGGCCACCGCCGCGCAATATGGCGGCTGCCCCATCGTGCTGGTGTTCAATAACGGCATCTATGGCACCATCCGGATGCACCAGGAACGGGACCATCCCGGACGGGTGTCCGGCACCACCCTGAAAAACCAGGATTTCTGCAAAATGGCCGAAGGTCTAGGCGCCCATGCCGAACGGGTCACAAAAACAGCCGACTTTGCCGCCGCATTCCAACGCGCCCGTACCGCTGGCCGCCCGGCGGTAATTGAGTTGGTAACTGACCCCGAACAAATTTCGACACGCACGACGATCAGCAAATTGCGAGACACCGCGCGCCAGAAGGAAAATGCATGACAAGGATCCAGAGATGGCCGCATCGGAACTGATTCTCGCCGCATCGCCCGCGGCAGAGGTCACGCCGACCTGATTAAGCGTCTGAGCGACCATCGGCCCGGCCCATGTCATGACCATTCCGCCGACATGAGCGGGCGTCTGATGGAGGATCGCGGCCTGTTCACCGGCACCGCGCTGGCCATCCTACGCCCCGGGCAACCGCCGAGGCCGCCGATTGCGTTCGCCTGTGCAACGCGGCCGGCGTAGTGCATTTTTGGCCGTATGGGTCTCGGATAGCGGGGCGACACATGAGCAGAAAATCGACGCCCTTTTGAAGATCCGCCGCCCGCAGCACCAGCCATTTCATCAGGCGGGATGCACCCCGCTTGCACAGGAACGAGCCGATCAGGTTGGTCGCGTCGATCCGGCGGTCCGCTGGACCGGCGCCGATCGACTACCGACATCGCCAACCAGCACCTGATGACGGTATTTCGTCACCCACACCCGATGATACTTGCAGTTCCAGACCGTATGGCTGCCACGCTTGTACGCTTCCATCCCGGCAATCTACAACGGATAGCCCGCGATCCCAGGCCCTAAAGGCGTGGGGTTTACAGATCCCCCTATCGAGGACCCTAAAACATATCCTTAAGCAGCAGCGCCGCGTCGATGTTCTGGTAGCAGACTGGCCGCAGGAAGCGACGGATCGCCAATGTCCCGACCGATGTCGCGCCGAAATTCGTCGTCGCCGGATAGGGACCGCCATGGACCATGGCGTCGGCTACCTCGACGCCGGTGGGAAAGCCGTTGGCGAGGATACGGCCGGCCTTGCGCTCCAGGATCGGCATCAGCCGGCGGGCCGCGTCCGTATCGCCCGATTCGCCCTCGCCTGCATCCATCTGCAAAGTCGCCGTCAACTGGCCGTGCAACGAATGGGCCACGGCCTCCATCTCATCGATATCCTTGACCCGAACGACGATGCCGAGGGGGCCAAACACTTCTTCGCTGAGCGCTTCGTCGGCAAGATAGGCGCCGCCTGTCGTCTCGAAGAGCCGCGGGGCGGCGCTACGGCCCTCGCAATCGCCGGCGAGCATTTCCGACACGCCGGACGCGCCCTTGACCCGGTTCGTGCCCGATCGGAACGCGGCGGCGATGCCATCAGTCAGCATGGTCTGCAGGGACACCTGTTTCAGCGCCGTGTGCGCCGCCGAAACGAATGCGTCGGCGGCTTCGCCGTCGACCACCACGGCGATGCCGGGATTGGTGCAGAACTGCCCGGCGCCCATGGTCAGCGAGCCCGCCCAGCCGGCGCCGATCGTGGCGCCACGCGCCTTGACGGCATGCGGAAGCAGGAACATCGGATTGGTCGAGCCGAGTTCGCCGAAGAACGGGATCGGTTCGTCGCGCTGCATGGCGAGGTCGAACAGCGCCTTGCCGCCCTTCAGCGATCCGGTGAAGCCGACCGCCTTGATCAGCGGATGGGTGACGAGAGCGGCCCCGACCTCGCGGCTATCGCCGCCCTGGATGAGACTGAAGACGCCCGGGTGCAGCCCATGGATCCGGATCGCGGCATCGATCGCCCGCGCGACGATCTCGGCGGTGCCGGGATGCGCGCCATGGCCTTTGACGACCACCGGACAGCCGGCGGCCAGCGCCGAGGCGGTGTCGCCGCCGGCGGTCGAGAAGGCCAGCGGGAAGTTCGAGGCGCCAAAGACCGCAACCGGGCCGATCGGCCGCTGGACGAGTTTCAGATCCGGTCGCGGCGCCGGAGTGCGGTCGGGCTGCGCCGCGTCATGGCGGCGGTCGAGATAGGCGCCGTCGCGAATATGGACGGCGAACAGCCGGAGCTGACCTGTCGTGCGACCGCGCTCGCCTTCGAGCCGCGCCGTCGGCAGGCCGGTTTCTGCCGAGCCGATCGCCGTCAGTTCGGACCCCCGCGCCTCGATTTCATCGGCGATGGTCTCGAGGAAGGCTGCACGAGTCTCCCTCGAAGAGTATCCATAGGACCAGAAGGCCGCTTCCGCCGCTTTGGCGGCGGCATCGACCATTTCCGTGCTGGCGATCGAATAGGTCAGCGCCTCGCCGCTCGCCGGGCTCGATGAAAATCGCTCGGCCCCGGCAACCCAGTCGCCGGCGATCAACTGCTCGCCAGTGATGTCGTGCTTCAAGTCCAGCGTCATGGCTTCTCTCTTTCACATTGTCGAAAGCGACCGGTCATCGTTCGCCCAAGGGACGCATTGTGCAGCGCCCCTTAATTGGCAGTCATTCGAGCTTGCGCCGACGTCGGACGACGGTGTCGACCATCCGACCAAATTGCGATCGGGAACGGTCAGGACGCGGCGCAAGTCCCTTTCGCGGCGATTATCGATGGTCAGCAAAACCACCGAGGCCGCGCGACGCCACAGGTTACGATGCCGGCGGGAAAATCAACGGCCGCGCACGTCATGCGCTGGTCGACAAATTTGCCGGAGCGGACTGCCTCCCTACGAGAACAGCAATCCGCCGTTGATATCGATACAAGCGCCAGTGATGAAGGCGGCTTCGTCGGAGGCAAGATAAACCGCAAGATTGGCAACGTCCTGCGAGGAACCCTCACGCTTGAGCGGCGTAATGCCCGCCACGTGCGTTCGCACTTCCGGCTTGGTGAAGACGTTGTGGAAGTCCGTGTCGATCATGCCGGGGCACAATGCATTCACCCGGATCTTGGGCCCCAGTTCCTTTGCCATTCCACGCGTCATGGTCAAGACCGCACCCTTGGACGCAGCATACGCTATGGCACCACCGCCGCCGCCATCTCTTGCGGCCTGCGACGCCATGTTGACGATGGCTCCGCCTTCCGGGATGTGCGGCAGCGCGGCCTGGATCAGCAGGAACGCCGACGTCGTGTTGAGATCCATCACCGCCTGCCAGTGATCGAGGGTCATCTCGGCAATCGTCTTGCGCGCGATTATGCCACCGGTGATCGGCATGACGATGTCGATCTTGCCAAATTCCGCAACGGCGCGCTCAACGAAAGCCTTCACATCGTCCGGCTTGGTCATGTCGCCCTGCATGGTAAAGGCCTGTCCTCCAGCCGCAACGATCTCCTTAACCGCGCTGTCGGCTCCTTCGCTACTGCTGTGGTAGTTGATCGCGACCTTGGCGCCGGCTTCAGCCAGACGCATCACGCAGGCCCGGCCGATATCGCGCCCGCCACCCGTGACGATTGCCGCTTTTCCCTTGAGGTTCATTTTCTTACTCCCGTTTGAAATTGTGCTTGCGGCTCAACGGCCGCGATGTTGCCTTCGAAAACGCGCTTGCGGGCGTTCTCGACATGGCTGCGCATCGCGTTGCGCGCTACCGCGGGATTCTTGTCCCGGATGGCCTCGAAAATCGCGTAATGCTCCTTCTGCACCAGTTCCAGCCGCTCGCGCGGCTTGGTCAGCGACAGGTTGCGCGTCAGGTTCATGCCGGTCAGGATGTTCGCCTTCATCGAGGTCCGCGCGATGGTGAAGTAGCGATTGTCAGACGCTTCGCAGACCGCGACATGAAAATTCTCGTCGGCATCGACGCCGAGTTCCCCCGCTTCGATGCAGCGGTCGAGTTCCCGAAGTGCCGCCTTGAGGCGCAGCATGTCCGGATCGGTTCTGCGCAGCGCCGCCAGATAGGCGGCTTCACCTTCGATGGCGGCCCTGAATTCGAAGGTCCGCTGGATATCGGCGACAGAGCCCACCGGCGCAAAGTCGAGAATCGCCCTTTCCGGTCGGCGCACGACATAGGACCCCGAGCCCTGCCTCGACACGATCACGTCGTCGGCGCGCAATTGCTTGAGCGCCTGCCGCAGCACCGGGCGCGAGACCTCCAGCGCGCTGCACAGCTCGTGCTCGGACGGCATCTTGTCGCCGACTGCGATCGCGCCATCGGCGATCATCGCCAGGATCCGTTCAAAGACACGGTCGGGAAGCGTCCCGTCGCGCAATAGGCGGCCGGGTCGGCGGTCTGATGCTGCCGATGCATCGTCTATCTGCCGTTTGCCTGTCGCCATGCCCTGAATTCGTCCATCGTTGCGGCCCCGGTCGGCGGGTAGAGCCCGTAGCTCGACGCACCGCCTTTCACCATTTCCATTACGTAGTCTTCGAAGACCGTCATTTCCGCCGCTTCGGCGGCCACCTCGGCGGTCAGGTGCGCTGGTATACACACCACCCCTTCATTGTCGCCCACTAGCGTGTCACCGGGAAACACCGATACCCCGCCACATGCAATAGGCTCGTTGAGCGCCACGGCATGGTGCTTGGTCAAATTGGTCGGCGCGCTAGGCCTCTGATGAAAGGCCGGCATGCCGAGGTCGGCAATCTCCGGCGAGTCGCGAAATCCACCGTCCGTCACCAGTCCCGCGCAGCCGCGCGCCTGCAACCGCGCGGCGAGGATGCAGCCGGCCGATGCTGCCGACGCGTCGCCGCGCGAATCGATGACGAAGATCGCACCTGCCGGACATTCCTCGACGCCCTTGCGCTGCGGGTTTTCGCGGTCGGCAAAGGAAGCCAGCACGTCGAGATCCTCGCGAGCCGGGATGTAGCGAAGCGTATAGGCGGCGCCGACCATGTTCTTGCCGGGCGCCAGACGGCGCAGGTTGTCCAGAAAGACATTCCTGAAACCGCGCTTGAACATCACGGTCGTCAGCGTCGCGGTGCTGACGCCCATCAGGGTCTCGCGTGTGTCGTTCGTCAGGCTGGTCACCAGCTTTCCTTTCCGATCGATCTGCAAAGCTTGCACGGTCAAAACAGTCCCGGCAGCCACATGGAAAAGCCGGGTACGTAGGTTACGAGGAGCAAGGCCCCCAGGATTGCCAGGTAGAACGGCCAGATTGTGCGGACGGCGTCCTCGATCCGCACCTTGCCGACCGCGCAGCCGACGAACAGGCAGGTGCCCACCGGCGGTGTGCAAAGGCCAAGGCCGAGATTGATCAGCAGCATGATGCCGAAATGCTCGGGCGCCATGCCCAGACTCTTGGCGATCGGCAGGAAGATCGGCGTGCAGATCAGGATCAGCGCCGCCATGTCCATAATCATGCCGAGCAACAGCAGGATCAGGTTGATCATCAGCAGGATGACGTATTTGTTGTCCGAGATCGAAACCAGCAGGTCGCTGAGCTTGGCCGGCACCTGGTAGAGCGCCAGCAGGTAGGCGAAGGAACTGGCGAAGGCGATGAGGATCATGACCATGGCGGTCGTGCGCACCGACGAGGTGACGGCGGTGATAAAGCCCTGCCAACTCAGGCTGCGATAGTAGAACGTCGTCAGAAGTAGCGCGTAGATCGCGCCGAAGGCGCCGGATTCGGTGACGGTGAAGACACCTGACAGGGTGCCGCCGACAATGATCACGGCGGTGACTAGCCCCGGCAGTGCGTCGAGCGCGGTGCGCCCCAGCGCGGCGCCGCCAGGAAATGGCTCGGCCGGGTATTTGTGCTTCACCGCGAGAACGTAGGCCGCAATGGCAAGGCACACACACATCAGGATGCCCGGCACCACGCCGGCCAGGAACAGCTTGGAAATCGAGATGCCGCCTCCGGCCGCGACCGCGAAGATGATCATGTTGTGGCTGGGCGGAATGACGATGCCGGCGATCGACGACGTCACCGTCACGTTGACGGCGTATTCGGGACGGTAGCCGCGTTCCTTCATCACCGGGATGAGCAATGATCCAAGCGCCGAAATGTCGGCGATTGCCGAGCCGGAAATGCCGCCGAACAGCATGCTGGAGAAGATATTGACCATGGCCAGGCCGCCCCTGATATGGCCGACCAGCGCCGAGGCGAATCGCACCAACCGCACGGCGATGCCGCCATGCAGCATGATCTCGCCAGCGAAGATGAAGAACGGAATGGCGAGCAACGAAAACACCGTGACACCGGCCATCGCCCGCTGAAACGTCATCAGGGTCGGAAACCCTTCGTAAAGGAAGGAGGAAGCCGCCGCGATGCCCATGGCGAAGGCGACCGGCATGCCGACAACCACGCCAACGGCAAAAACTCCCAGCAGAATTGCGAGACCCATGATCAGCGCCCGTCGTCGGTCGCGGCCCGATCAGATCGGGGGAAAGTGAGGATCCGCAGAATGGCGCGCGTGCCGGCAAACAGCACGATCAGCCCGCCGCAGAAGACTTCCGATAGCGTACGAAAGCTCAGTGGAATGTTGAGCATCGGCAGAAGCGTGTCCCAACCGAAGCGCATCAGGTCGATTCCAGCGAGGAACATCACGGCGCCGAAGCCCGCCAGCGCAAGATCGACCCCGATCGTCACAGCCGTGCGGGCCGGCTCGCCCAGCGCATCCCGGAACATGGTGACGCAGAGGTGACTGTCTTCGTGGATTCCCGCTGCCGCGCCGAGGAAAGCAATGTAGCCGACCAGCACGAGGGCGAGTTGTTCCACCCACGTTGGCGTGACGTTCAGCACGTAGCGGCCGAAGACCAGCCAGCCGAAGGTGACGATCAGTACCACCAGGGCGCAGGACGCGATGAAGATGCAGGCGGCGCTGACGCGGGCAAGAACGCCTTCGATGCGCGCAACTGTCGATGCATGGTCGGGCATCTACGGATCTTTCCCTTGTGAGATGTGCCCGGCGGCCCGACCCTCGCGAGAAGGCCGAGTCGCCGGGCAATCCGTCAGTCAGCGTTTCGGATCAGGTTGACGAGGTCCGTCAGGCCGGGATTGGCCGCGAGGAACTGCTCGTAGACCGGGGCCATGGCGTCCTGGAAGGGCGCTTTGTCGGCGACCTCGTTGACCTCGACACCGCCGGCGATCACCTTCTCCATGCTGGCCTTTTCGCGCTCGGCCCACAGCTTGCGCTGCAGGTCGGCGCTAGTGCGGCCGGCTTCCTTGACGATGACCTGCTGTTCGGGCGTCAGCTTGTCCCATGCGATCTTCGACACGCACAGGCATTCCGGGATGATCAGATGCTGGGTCAGCGAGTAGTACTTCGCCACTTCATAGTGGTTGGTCGACTCGTAGGAAGGCGGGTTGTTTTCGGCGCCGTCGACGACGTTGGTCTTCAACGACTGAAACACTTCTGCAAACGCCATCGGCGTCGCATTGCCGCCCATCGACTCGATCATGCCGACGAACAGATCGTTATTCATCACGCGGACCTTCATGCCCCGGACGTCGTCGGGCGTGTTGATCGGCTTGATCGAGTTGTAGAAGGACCGCGCACCGGCATCGTACCAGCCAACCGGGACCAGACCCTTGTCCTCCATGCCCTTGCCGATAGCCTCGCCGGCGGCGCCGTCCATCAGCTTGTACATTTGCGGAATGCTCTTGAAGATGAAGGGCAACGAAACGACGTTGGTCTCGGGGATGGACTGACCCATGGGCCCGAGGCTGAACTCGCCGAAATCAATGGCGCCGAGCCGCGTCTGCTCGATCGCGTCTGGCTGATCGCCAAGGACGCCATTGTGGTAGACCTTGCCGGTGATCGCTCCGTCGGTCTTCTCGGTAATTTCCTTCATGAAGGATTCCATACCGATGGAAACCGGATAGTCATCGACATGGATGTTCCAGCCGCGCCACTCGGTCGCGGATGCGGGCGTAGCCGTCATACCGAGGCTGGCCGCCAGTACCAGTGCTTTGACAAAGTTTGATCGAGTCACAAGCATGTCCTCCTCCTAGTTGTTCATATTTGTAAGAATTTCCTTTTATATCGATACCAAATTTTTACAAGTCGAAATTGAGAAATTCGGATTCTCGCCTTTTGAGGCCGTCTGCTCATCAGCCGGTAGCTCCATATTCCTATGCCGCCGCGACCACCGGATCGTAGCCACGCTCCTTGCGCAGCACCGCCCGCATCGCCGTCCTTCGTATATTCCGCGACGAGTTTCTGGATTTCGGCCGAGAATTCCCCTCGCGGCTTTGCCTGGTCACGAAGTTTGCCAACGAGCGTCGGCGGCATCCGGTTATCCAGCCGACAGGGACGCCGGTGGGCCGCTGTGTGATCTCGACGGTCGAGCGCGGGAAGACCTCATGGATGAGATCGATGGCCTCGGCGGTGTCGTAGTTATCGTCGGGAGAATTCGGGTTTTCGGGAAACCCTTTGCCCGACCCGAGACATAGGTGACGTTTTGTACCGGACACATGGGTAACACTTTTGGCTTTTTGCCGGAGGTGTTGATGCCGTGGAA
>LAZR01000120.1_pt1 | contig 101934 bp, 70 predicted proteins | sample 329461 | NCBI WGS metagenome assembly LAZR01 (sample SAMN03002196, study PRJNA259156) | marine sediment metagenome | biome: sea floor; feature: Hydrothermal impacted sediments; material: marine sediment; isolation source: Loki non-amplified sample from Loki's castle hydrothermal vent sediment ... | reverse complement strand
CTGTATTGAAATCACCGGATACGGTTCCTGTTACGGCAACATCGGCACCAGCTTCCGTTGCGTTCAGGATGTTATCCACGGTTATATCATCTATTTCTAATACTGGAATAGGTGCAATTGCATCATGCTGAATATCACGGGTTGCCTGAACGGCCGTATTCCCTGCAACATTATTTACATCCGCTGTAATGGTTTCCGTAGGATCCAAAGCTTGCGCTTCGGTCGCAGTGATATCAAAGGTCCATGCATTGGAAAGAACCGTAGGCGAGTAGGTAGTTCCGTTAAGAACGACCGTTACCGTTTGTCCATCCTCTACATTTGTTGTGGTACCGGATATGGTCACCGGACTATCATCTTCGGTAGCGTTAATTATATCATCGACTGCAACTACACTAATGGTAACTATTGGAGTGGTCACTACATGCTGAATATCACGAGTTGCCTGTACCGCTACATTCCCTGCAACATTAGATACATCCGCTGTAATGGTTTCCGTAGGATCCAAAGCTTGCGCTTCGGTCGCAGAGATATCAAAGGTCCATGCATTGGAAAGAACCGTAGGAGAATAGGTAGTTCCGTTAAGAACGACCGTTACCGTTTGTCCATCCTCTACATTTGTTGTTGTACCGGATATGGTCACCGGACTATCATCCTCGGTAGCGTTTACGATATCATCAAGGGCGACTACACTAATTGAAATGGTAGGGGTTGGTATTACTGTAACATTTACAGTAGCTGTAGATGCATCCGTATTGGCATCTGTAATTGTATAAGTAAACGAATCAGCTCCACTATAACCTACTGCCGGAGTATACAATACTGTATCGTCTGTAGGGTCAAGGGGAGTACTGTTATTATCTACAGAAACAGTACCTCCATTAGTTGTTGTTGTACTAGGAAGCGTAATTGCGCCAGTATTTGGACCGTCGCCACCAAAGGAATCAGGACCATTACCATTATTAGCTAAAACATCAATACTATTGTTGCTTGTGTCTTGAGCGACAGAAACCTCATCATCTTGAGCTGTAGGTAAACTATTAACTCCAACATTTACTGTTACTATAGCAATGTCACAATTTGCAGAGTTCGTAGCATCACATATTTGATAATTTACGGTATAAGAACCTGTACCTGTATTACTAGCAATATCTACAGATCCGTCAGTATTAACTGTTAAAGGCCCATTTGTTACCGGAGTTATGGTAACACTTGCCGGATTAAGAACAGCTCCATTAAATTCGTCATTATCAAATACATTTAATATATCCGTAGCTCCAAAAAATCCATCTATCGCTGTTATTCCAGCAGAATCATCTATGGCATCTACATTATTTATAACATTTAAAGTAGCTTGTGCTTCTTCCGGACAGGAATTATTAGCACTACTAACGAGCACTTTATAAATGTTTCCATCCATTAGTAGTGTGACATCCGCAACGGTTAAACTAGCACTGTTTGCCCCTCCTATATCAGAGAAGGTAGAACCTGAGTTCGTACTGACCTGCCATTGATAGGTTAAACCTGCATTTGCATTAATATCATATGTAGGGGTTCCCGAAGCATATGCAGAAGCATCTAGTGCAGATGCTACAACAGAAAAGACAGCATCATCACCAACACGTTCTTCTTGGTCTGTTGGTGCCGTATCTATACTAGTTTCTGACGCAGTAGTTACTCCATTTATAGTACCCGTATATGCTGTTATTGCACCTGTTACCTGCCCATTGGCATCATACCCTGAACCATCTACTTCTCCATCATTATCATCATCTAAATGCCCTGCTTCAATAGCATCTGCACAACCATCGTTATCACTGTCAATATCCTTATCATCCGTTGTGCCATCTCCATCAGTATCATTACATGCTTGCGACAATATTATATTATCTATAAGTACACCTGTACTTCCTGTACCCAATAAACCAGAGCTTTCTATTTCTATAGTAATGGAGGTAGCTGTAGGTGTCAGTTGTGTTGAAAATGTGCTCCAGACAACAGTTGAAACTCGGTTACCAACTCCGGATGCGCCATTTATAGTTGCTACACTAGAAGGTTGTAATATAGCTACAAGTGTTCTTCCCGAACCGGAATTTACATAAACACTCGCCTCAAAAGCAGCCTCGGCAGAACTATAATCTAGTGAAAAATCAACCGTTGTACCAGCTGTAAATCCAGTATATGTTTTTTGGATATTTGATGCCGTTGGCGATCCATATAAATCAATACTCTGCAAGCCATCATTTGCATTAAAAAGGTCATAAATTATATCGAACGTTCCCCCATTGGAAACCGTCCAACCTTCTATTGCGGTCTGATTAATAAATAAATCAATCTCACCGTCCAAATCACCATCTGGTTTATTAGGGGGAGAAGCCGTATCTATTGATAGGTTAGGTGTTTCAAAAGAATCATTATAATAAACTGCAGCACATTCTACCGTATCTAAAATACCGTCATTATCATCATCTAAATCACAGAAGTCACCAATGGCATCACCATCACTATCTACGTAAGATGGGTGTGAAGGGTCACATGGACTACACTCATCTGCTTGCAGGGTATCATCTGTTGATGTACCTACACCTTGAGATGTACCTGCAGGAATACCATTACCATTTACCGCAGCGATTAATCTTAAATTTGAATCTAAATCTGCATAAGTATTGCTGCCATCGCCTTCTAAGGCATCTGGACAGCCATCGCCATCACTATCGTTATCTTGAAAATCTGGAGTCCCGTCGTTATCAGTGTCACAACCAGAATCATGTCTGTAACGAATATCGTCAAAACGCACTCTATTATCTGTGGCGTCCGAATTTTGTTCATCATATAGATAGTATCTAAAATAGTACGTTGTTCCAGCAATTAAAGAAATACTATAGTTGTCAGAAAATGAAACATAATTTGGAGCAACTGATAAATCTCCAATTTGTTTATCTTTAAATATTAGAGTTGAAGTTCCAAAAGTTGGACTTGTAGACATTTCTAAAGCTATTTTAAAAAAGCCTAAAGTAGCATCAGGGTCAGAAGGGCCATTTGTGTAAAAACCGCCATCTATAGCTTTTAATATTACGTTATTTGCTACAGTATAAGACATTTCAACATAATCATTGTTAGCCTTTGCATTCGCATAAGTTAATTGATCAGCATCATCTAATATATAAGTATAAGAGTAGTTTACAGATTCATCTAAACCTGCCCCAAAAGATATATTTGATGCTGCGCTAAAACTAGAAGTCATTGTTTGGTTATTATCACTACCATAAGTTGCAAAATCAGAATTACCACTGTCAGCATTATGACTCCATTCTATTGGATGCTCCACAAGGCATTCATCCGTATCTAAAATACCATCATTGTCATCATCTAAATCATCACAATAATCTCCATACCCATCACCATCTGTATCTACAAATAAAGGATGGCCAGAATTACACTCATCGCATTCCCCGTTTTTTTGTGAACTGTCTTTAGACGTACCTATTCCTTGAGCGGTTCCTGGAAGACCATTTGCATTAGGGGTAGCTGTTAATGCTCCAGAACCGTCTATATCTGTAAAAGTATAAGTACCGTTACCTTCTAAGGCATCAGGGCATCCGTCACTATCGCTATCATTATCTAAATCATCGGTTATCCCGTCGGAATCGGTATCTATAGCTCCAATAAGGGTAGGTGGCGTATTCCAAAAATCCTGAGGAATACATGGTGTAAATCCAATTGAGTGATTTGAAATTGAACCATCTGTATTACCTAATCTAAATATTACTTTATTGGTTTGAGGGTATAGCCCAGATACATGAGTATTAGGGGTATTCACGATAATTCCATTTTCAAGCACACCATTACTAACATAGGCATTAGAAAACCCGCCATTAGTACCTATTCCTGAGTACACATCTTGATCTGTAGGGGTGTCAACATATACTTCATCTACAGAATCTTCGAATGCGATATATTCTCTAATATCATTATCTACTGCCGTTACTAGGTAATTAGTTTTTGGAGCAGGGATACTGGTTCCTGTTAGCACAAACTGAATAGAAAACTCAGTATAACCGTCACCTGTACTATGAGTGATTTGAGGCTGAAAGTGATCCTCTATGCCACTACCGCTAACATCAAAATCTAGTATTTCTGTGTCGGTCGAACTTTCTATTTTAATTATAGCATCAATTCCACTGTAAACATTTATATATAAAAAGGAATTTCCTACCAATGGATTTGCTGGGTCAGATCCATTAATAGGGTTAGGGCCTTGGGCAATCCCAAACAACGGTGTTATGGCATCAACACAGTCTATTTCTCCGTATTCATCGGTATCCAAAATACCATCATTATCATCATCCACATCACAAAAATCCCCAATGGTGTCATTATCACTATCTACATAAGAGGGGTGTGTTGGATGACATTCACTACATTCTGCAGATTGTTGTGTTTTATCTTGAGAAGTTCCTAAGGTCTGAGAGGTTCCTCCGGGAACACCTGTTGCATCTACAGTAGCAGTTAAAGAATTATATTCATCCAGATCATCATAATCGTGGTTTGCGCCACCTTCTATTGCATCTGGGCAACCATCGCCATCACTATCTACATCTAAAAAGTTAGGAGTTCCATCATTATCATCATCTATTTGCTTACAGGCAAAAATAATCATCTCAATAATATCCTGAGTACCTGTAGTTGGTTCAGCCTTTGGAAATGTTAAAGTAAACGTACTAATGACTCCTTGAATCTGTAAGCTACCCGCAGCCGTACCATCTATATCATTCTGAGTAGATTCTGCACTATAGCCACCTGCCGCAAGAGCCGCGGTTAAACCTGCACCGCCATCTCTAGCCGTGGTCGTGGTTGTTATAAAATCATCCGTACCCCCTAATTTACGCCAAGTTAATCCGTCTTGTAAAGTAATTTCAGCAGAATTTTGAGTGGTACCATCAGACTCACCTAATCTATCAAAATGAATGGCTGGATTGGTTACTTTAACGGGGTTTCCAGCAGCATCTTCAAAACTTATAATTACGCTTTCCCCAAAGTCGAAACTACCTAAAGCAGAAGGGTCTCCTGCCAAATTTTCTGACCAGAAACCAGCTCCAGCAGGATTAAAATTATTCAGATTTAAATGTGCGGCTGCGTTAGTAATACGTACCACTACACCATCTAAATAATCATAGGTAATATTATTTGTAAAACCACCCCAATTACCTGACTGATTTGGCGTACAAACACCTTCATCCGCATCTAAAATTCCATCATTGTCATTATCTAAATCGTTCTCATTGACTATACCGTCACCATCAAAATCTTCTGGGGTACCTCCTCCTAAGGTCCAAGGAGAAAATTCATTAACTCCAGAAACCGTCACGGTATTATTGGCTATATCTATAGCGCTGACTCCTTTTGACTCCCATTTATTTAAAGTCGTATTAAATCTATATGAAGAAAGATCATTCTCCCCACCACTAGGTACTTCGGCATCTGCATAAGAAAATGTTAGGTTAGCCGTGCCAGCACCTGTTTTATCTAACTGCCAAAACCTGTTAATTGACTTATTAATTAAATTGCTACCATTTGTGGTTTCTGTACTGCTTACAGTCTCAGGCTGAGTTGGAAATGGAGTCATATTCAACCCTGTAGGATAAGTTGAAACCGTAATTTGCCCTAAATCCCCAGCTGCTCTTTCAATACTTAATGGAATTTTAGCCCCAGATACTGTACCAAAAGGTACCGTATACATAGCTCCAGTTGGAGATGTTTGCCATAAAACCTTACTCTGGTTAAGTACATCTTCACTAATTATATATCCTTCATCGGTAATAATCGCTCCAATTAATGAATTAGATATTTGTAAACTGTTTGAATTTAGATTTAGGCTTACATCTTTTAAATTTAATACCCCTAAATTAGAACCCGAAACGGATCCACCGACTATAGTATTTACTTCTAATGTAACTTGGTCTACATCTAATATAAGATTATAAAAAAGAGTAGTAGTTGTACCACCAATTGTAGTAATATCAGTTGTTTTAGTTAGTGTAACGATCCCTTCTGAATCTGTAGTAAAGATTTGACCTGTTGTATTATTATTTAGCCAATTACCATCAACACTAATCTGTGCCTCATTTTTTACTTCAGCGTTTCCTGAAATTCGTAAATCTCCTTTATCTATACGAATGGTTGCTCCGGGAGTTATTGAAATATTAGCTCCTGAAATATTCAACCCATCTTGCGCTGATAGCAAAAAGAAATTAAAGATTAGAAATATTCCGAGTATATGGGTGGTTTTCATAGTTGTATGGTTAATTGTGAAATAAATACTGATAGTCAAATAATCTTCTATCTCATTTCTATCATTACTAAACCTACGCCTACTTGAGCTACAATACCGCCTTGCGATTGCCCTACTATTCTTAACATTACATCTGCTTGGGCAGCTGCATCAATTGTAGTCCATGGGGTTTTAGCTAAACCGTTTACAGATATAGATAGTCCAGGTCCAAAACTTGCACTATTTAAAGAATTCCATGTAGCTCCGTCGTCTGTTGAGTATTGTAATAACATGTCTAAACCTGAAGCTCCGCTTAATGTTAAACCTGTGATGTTGGCAACAAGTCTCATTTCTCGAACATTAGTTAAGTCTAACTGAAATCTATGAATTGCTAAACCTAAAAGTTCTACGGGAGATATGGTATCTACACTTAACCACCCTGAAGGTGTAATACCTGATAATATTGTAAATGCTGTAGTAGCTACACGATTATATAAATCATAAACAGCACCTTGAACGAACATGACTGTATTTTGTTTATCCGTATCAAAAATCAATAACCCGTCTGCCGGATTCGTAAGAGCTGTAATTTGTGCCGTTGTCATTCTTGGAATTAACAAGCCTCCTGTAGTGGATTGAATATCCAAGGCTGCAGAGGCGTCAGGGCTCAATGTATTTATTCCTACTGATTGGGCATTACCATGTAGTGTTATGGATAATAGAAAAAGAATAAGTAGTTTGGAAATCGATGTCACTTTAATTACACTTAATACTTTCATTATTTTATTTTATTTAATTAACATTTATATAATAGTATAAATCAGATCTAAATGTAAGAATAATACTATATTGACAAATGTATTTCTTATTAAATAATTTAGAATAAAATGTTGTGTAAGTACTTATAACTTGTTGTGAAATCTTAATTATTGTACTTTAATACTATAAAAAGACACAATATTACTAATGAACTACAGTTTTTATTGATAAAAATCAACTTTATATATTCTATAAAGTACGTGTAATTTGTAGGAAAAATGATAATTTGTAAGAATTTTTAAATGTAGGAATACTGTAATTTACCAATTAATGAATGTGGTATTCTAATTTAGAATTAATACCTATAATTAATTTCTGAGGTAAATTGTTAATGAAAATGAGATTGCTTTAGGGAGAAAAACTTTTATCGAATATTGTAATATGAAGATTTTAAATATAATTTTTTTGCCCAAAATAATTTGGATTTGATAGAATATAAAATTTGAAACTTATTAAGTACGGGTTAAATAACAATAGGTTCGGATCTAATTAATATTAATTAATTATGATTTTAGGTAACTTGTGTCAATCCCAATGTGCTTGAAAATAATTTGAATTATGAGGGAGTGATAAAGTGAGTCTACTATCTAATTTAAAAATCAATTAAGCTTACGTTTATTTTATCAAATTTATTTCGGCAATGCTTTTAATTCTATTTCGTTCTAAAAAGGCATCTATAGTTTCAAAATGTTCAATAACACGTTGTTCTTTAAATTCAAAAACCTTCTGTGATAAACCTTGAAGAAAATCACGATCGTGAGAGACTAAAATTAATGTTCCATCATAAGTAGACAATGCTTCTTTGAGGACATCTTTAGATTTTAGGTCTAAGTGATTGGTAGGCTCATCTAAGATTAAAAGATTTACGGGTTCTAACAATAATTTCACCATTGCCAGTCTAGTTTTTTCCCCACCAGAAAGCATGCCTACCTTTTTATCGATATCATCACCACTAAACATAAACCGCCCTAGAATATTCTTTATTTGATTACGGATGTCACCAAAAGCAACTTCATCTACAGTTTGGAAAATAGTAAGTTCTGGGTCTAAAAGAGATGCTTGGTTCTGTGCAAAATACCCCACCTTAACATTATGGCCTAATTGGTAAGTACCTTCTACGGGTATCTCACCTAAAATAGCTTTTATCATGGTTGATTTACCTTCACCATTACGACCAACAAAAGAGACTTTTTCACCTCTTGCGATCGACATATTCGCATCTTTAAAAACAATATGCTCATCATATGCTTTAGATACATCTTTAACCGTAACGGGATAATCGCCTGAACGTGGGGCAGGTGGAAAGCTTAATTTTAATGAAGAAGTATCAATTTCATCGATTTCGATGATTTGAAGCTTTTCTAGCATTCGCTCTCTAGACGTAACTTGATTTGTTTTGGAATAGGTGCCTTTAAAGCGTTCTATAAACGCCATATTGTCGGCAATAAATTTCTGTTGCTCTTGGTATGCTTTTATTTGATGAGACCTGCGATCTTCACGTAATTGTAAATAGTGAGAGTAATTAGCTTTATAGTCATATATACGCCCCATAGTAACTTCTATCGTTCTATTGGTGATATTATCAATAAATGCTCTATCGTGAGAAATTACCATTACCGCATTGGCTTTGTTCAATAAGAAATCTTCTAACCAAATAACAGATTCAATATCAATATGGTTAGTAGGCTCATCTAATAGAATTAAATCGGGCTTTTGTAATAGAATTTTTGCCAACTCTATACGCATACGCCAACCACCACTGAATTCATTAGTTTGTCTGGTAAAATCTTCCTGTTTAAATCCTAGTCCTTTTAAAGCTTTTTCAACCTCTGCATCGTAATTTACTTCATCTAAGGCATAATATTTTTCACCTAAATCAGATACTTTTTCAATGATAGACATGTAGGCATCACTCTCATAATCTGTTCTAGTTTCTAACTCCTTGTTTAGCTTCTCCATTTCATCACGCATAGAAAATACGTGTTTAAATGCTTTTGCCGCTTCTTCAAATACAGTGCAGTTGTCTTCTGTAAGTAGATGTTGTGGTAGATATGCAATTACTGCATCTTTAGGTACCCTAACATTGCCACGGTTGCCCTTTTGCTCGCCTGCAATAATCTTCATCATTGTAGATTTACCGGCTCCGTTTTTACCCATAAGGGCAATTTTATCGGTTGGATTTATTACAAATGATACATCACTGAATAGGGTAGTACCACTAAATTCTACGGCTAAGTTATCTACTGAAATCATACTATAAATTTAAAAATGCAAAACTAGTAATAAGAAGTGATGCTTGTTACTAACTGCAATAAAAACTTATAGATGTTTTAGGAGGATAATCTTGAAAAACTATCAATTAAGATGGTCTTTAGTTAAGTACTTTTTTTATTACTTAACCAATTGTATATCAGTAATACCACAGCTAATAATAATAATAAATGAATTAAAGCTCCTAGAATTTTAAAAACTAAAAAACCTAAAACCCAGCTTACGATAAGTACTATAATTAATATATAGATAATCTTTTTCATAATTACTTTTTTGCAGTCCAGTTTATAATTTCATCTTTAATTTCCTGTATTGTTTTCTGTCTTTTATTGGCAATATCTGTAATTAGGGATTTTATATTGTTTTGCTCGTAATCAATGGCCATATCTTTAGTTTCTGGAAAATGGGACAAGTATTCGTCTCGTATTGCTAGCCACTGCTCTTCTAGATGTAAATCATTTTTGGCAACTGCAACGCCACCATTATTTACAGGATTTCCTATTTCTTCATTGGAATCTTTTTCTTTAGCATTTACTTGACTCTTTAGGTCTTTATTTGAAAGCTTATCTGAGGACATTGATTTCACATTACTTTTATCTTCTGTAATCATCTGTTTTGTTTTAGATATTAATTCTTATAAGAACAAGGTAATAAGACCAACAATTTTAGAGTTGCTCTAATATTACTTTAATTGACCTAATAAAATTTATAATTTAGAAATATGGGAAAGTATGTAAAGGCTTGACTATGTGATGGCTGCCTTTTTCTTTGCTTTAAACATTTTTGCGGCAGAGGTATAACCGCCTTCTGTGCCATCTACAAAGTGAGAATGAGTGGTTTTTTTGTCCAAAACATAACAAGACATTACAGAAGCATGGGTTACATGTATGCCATATATAAGCTTGTTGTCGTTTTCTAGCTCATCTAGAAAAGATATGAAATTATCTATTTTACTCTGCTCAGCGGTGAAAACTGTATTAATCATACCATCTAGCATAAATGTATGTGAAAGTTGACCTATTTGCTTGAGGTATTGTTTTCCGCTTCTTGTTAGCTTAAGGTATATTTTACCGAAATTAGTTTTAAGCCAACTTTTTAAGAAGTACATCCAATTGTTCGATACAAGACTGATTTTCATCTCTGCCAAAACCTTTTTTGGGTTTGCGTCTAATTTTAGCATCGTATTTTTTATTGGTTGTCTATTTTCAAAGTTTCCAAAGTCTTTTTCCATTTGAGTAAGAACTCGCTTGTAGATGTCACTTTGAAAAGCTTCTTCAGAAACATCTAATAATAGGCAGACCACTTTTGCCTGACTCTTATCCGGACTTATTTCATCCCACCTACATTCCATTCCTTCTAAATTTAAAAGGGATTCATCGAACGATGTGGTATTTTTTTCCTTGAACGAAGATTTTATAAGGTGCTCGGCAACCTTTAAACCATTTCCTAGAACAATGGGAATAGAAAGTTTTTCGGTTAGTTGATGTTTTGCAATTTTCAGTTGTACATTTTGTTCCACTAAATCTTTTACGGGAATTTGACCTACCCTTAAAACTAGATTAACCTTTCTTTTAATATGTATTCTGTAATTGTTTAATACCTGAACTATTTTATCTAAAAGTGAAAATGGAACTATAAAAGTAGCCCCGTCACCTCCAAAGAAATAAGGTATTTCTACATTTCCCTTAAATTTTCTAACCGTATTTAAAACAGAAATAATGGCACCTGTAGCTGTTAAGTTCACTTGATGGTGATTACCTTCTTTCACCGCATTCGTTGAATTTTGAATATCAACAACTACGACGTGCCAACTACCTGGCACATTTTTAAAATCTGCCTCGTTATCTAATAAATCTATTAGCGATTCTTTAGACTGTTTAATTTTTTTATAGAATTTTATATCTTCCATCAACTAAAATAGATGTTGGCTAAAAAGGTGTATTAATTTAAAGGCGCTGTTCCTTCACCAACGGTTGCTTCTTTAAACCATACTTCTGTATAGCATCCGTTAGCGTACTGCTTGTTTATATCACCATCATATGTTTCTGAACCAGTGTGCCATACTATATTCTCTTCAGGATCCTTACCATTGGTTTGATTGTAAGCTCCTTGTTTAAAATTTTGTAATTCGCCAGCATAGGCATTTTCACGCTCTACACCATCACGACCTATTGATGCGTATAATGTCAATATTTGTTTTGGAATATCTGTTGATTTTCCAAAATCTGTTTTAATTAAACTCTTGGCGAATTTTTTAGTTTCATGACCTTCGCTTTTAAAGGTTAAATACATAATACCTTTAAACACGTTTACTTCATAGCTAAATTCTTCTCCAAGGGCAATACCATCTTCTGGTTCTGCAGGATAGGTAGTCGGTGTATCTCCGATAACAGACATATCATTTCCCCAAACTGCAGATGAATAATCCCATCTTTTAGAGTTATCGCCTTCGGTATTTATTTCATAGTTCCAAAAAACAGAACCTTTAGTATGCCCAGGAAATTTTTTGTAAAAGATTTTTAAAGGCTCGTTTTCATGACCTTCAGTACCATGAATTTGACCAACTACAACAGCATAAGAAGCAGCTACCCTTGCATCACCAGAAGTAGAAACATGTTTCACTTTTAAGGTCCCTGTTAGTTTTCCGCCAGTATTTGGTTTCCATTCCTTTTTTTGTCCTAGTTCTGTTCTGGTATTACTAGATGTTCTAGACGTTACTCCAGAATTGGGTGCTTTATAAACTACCCAATCAGTTTTGCCATCATTCTCTACATAGAAGAAATCGTCATGTTTAGTATCTAACAGGTCGCTAAAACTTTTGCCATCTCCACAAAGAATTTTCCAATCATCCATAAATGGGATTACATCACTTGGGTAAGTTACAATGTCTTGTTCAACGGTTGTTGTGGTTGATTTTGACTTGTTCTTACAGCTACTTATAGTTAATGCAAAACATAATATTACTACTGCAGGTCTTAGGATTTTTGAAAACTGTGTAATCATGAGAATCTATTTATACTTGAATATATGATTTTAAAGATACACAGACCAATTGTTTATTCTTTTAGGTATCTATTTATAATGCAAATATGTATGTAAATAACTATAAATTTAAAACAGTTAAATTTTTCTTTTTCAAGAAAAGAGCAGGCTAAACGCGTTTATTTTATATAGATGATTCCTTACTTTAGCCTATTCAAACAACTTCCATCTTAGCCTATATGATTTTAAAATACAAGAGCCTAAAACAATTAGGTTTTTATGCTTTTATTTTTTTAACGTTTTTTGCCTGCACAAAACAAGATACTATTCGCCCAAGTATAGAGAAAAGTTTGCTAGCAATAGATAGTTTAACCTTAACGCAACCAGAGCGATCTATATTAAAGTTAGATAGTTTATTGCAAAACAGTACCCATTTAACCACATTAGAAACAGCCATATTATTGTTCAATAAAGGAGAGGCATTATATCTGAACGATAAGTATCAAGAAGCATTTAATACCCATTTAAAGTGTAACGAATTATTCGCTGAATTAAACGATACGTATAATGAAAGTAGAAGTTTAATTTCATTAAGTGGTGCAGCGCTACATATGGGAGATATAGAATCTGCACAGAAATATGCGTTAAAAGCATTGAGCTTGGCACAATTAATTGGAGATAAGCGTATAGAAGGTAAAGCCTATAATCAATTATTTAAGCTTCATTTTAAACTAAAAGACTACGACAATGCCTTAGTCTATATATCAGCAACCGATAATTTATTCTCTAAAGGTATTGACACCACTTCTATTATAGCTATAAAGGGTAATAAAGCCAGTGTATACTTAAAATTAAAAGAGTATAATAAGGCTTTGTCTAGTTATTCAGAGGCAATGGCGCTAAGTCAATCGCAAAGGGATCCTAAAACATTGGTTAGTATTCTAAATAATATTGGCTACACTTATATTGAAGCTGGAGATTATGAAAGTGCAGAAAAGTTTCTGAGAGGTTCTGCTACCTTAAATAAAAATATAAAAGCTATTAACGCAGCTCCGTATAAAGGATTGGGTAATTTATTTTTATTGAAAGCAGAAAATGATTCGGCAGAAGTAAACTATAAGAAAGCATTAGAAATCTACATTGCCAATAGCAATTTTAAAGAGGAAATAGAGGTAAGAGATAAACTCGTAGCCTTAGCGATTATGTCTGGAGATTACACTACGGCTTTAGATAACCAAATGGCTAGAGATAGCTTGCAGTTAAATGTAAGTAGCTTAGAAAAGGACAGGCTCTTAAACTTCGCCAATGTTAACTATGAGGTTAAACAAAAGGAGACCGAGATAAATCATCAAAAAGAAATCAATAATAGAAATCAGTTGCTATTAATTAGTACGATAATGGTTTTCGTTTTCTTATTCATTGCAACAGCGTTTTATATATATAACACCAAATTAAAAGCAGTTAATAAAGCATCGAAATTAGAACAAAGTCTACTGCGTGTGCAAATGAATCCTCATTTTATATTCAATACGCTAGCTGCTATTCAGAATATAACCTTAGAAGGGAACCCTATAAAATCATCAAACTATATTGCTAGATTTTCTAAGTTGATTCGACAAAATTTCGACTACGTTAGAAAGGAGTCCATTACACTGGACAAAGAGGTTTCTATGATTTCTAATTATATAGAAACGCAGCAATTACGTTTCAATAATATTTTTTCATATAAAATTGAAATAGAAGATTCTTTAGACGTACACGCCATAAACGTACCCCCAATGTTATTGCAGCCTTTTGTAGAGAATGCCATTGAGTATGGTTTAAAAGAGAAGAAAGTAGGAGGAGAGCTTTTTGTGAAAATAGATAGCAATTCAAATGGGTTATCGTTCGTTATTTTAGATAATGGTTTAGGTCGATCTGCAAAAGCAAAAAAAGAAAAGTTAACGGAAGAGTTACATGCAACAACTATCTTTTTAGAACGTTTAAAAATGAGGAAAAAAGGGGAAGAGAAATCTTTTGTTATAGAAGATTTATTCGACGATAATAATACCCCTATTGGAACAAAAGTATTTTTTAAATTGAAACTTTAATGATAAAAGCAATTATAGTAGAAGATGAGTTTAATGCTCTTAATACTTTAGATAAACTTATTGCATACACGCAAAAGGATATTGAAGTTATTGCCAAGATAGATAATGTCGAAGATGCTATTTCATTTTTAAAAGAGAATACTCCTGATCTTGTTTTCTTAGATATTGAACTTATTGGTGGTAATGCATTTCAAATTCTAGAGGCTTTAGATAGTATTGCTTTTAAAATAATCTTTACTACAGCTTATGATGAATTTGCTATAAAAGCAATTAAGTTCGATACGGTAGATTACTTATTAAAACCTATAGATTCAGATGAATTATCTAACTGTATCGATAGGTTTAGAGTCAGTTTTAAAAAAGAGCAAGTTTACAAAAATGCGGTAGAGAAAGTTTCTGAAATTAATGATAAAGAGATTCAGAAAACATTATTGATTAAAACTGCAGATGCTCAATATTTTCTTCAAATTACAGATATTGTTCGTTGCCAATCAGACGGGGCGTATACTACTTTCCACACCCTAGATAAAAAAATCATGAGTGCTCGTAATTTAAAGTACTATGAAAATATATTAAGTGAGCACACTTTTGTACGTGTACATCAATCTCATTTGGTGAACATTAAATATATTAAAACAGTTAATTCTAATAATACTGTTCGCTTAACTAATGATGAGACAATACCTGTTGCAACACGTAAGAAAACTTACCTAAAACAGATTTTAGAAACACTTTAGGCGCAAATACAAAACGAAATCGGCAAATTTAAAACGGTTTCAAGATCACGCTATCCATGCTATAGTTTTGAGGTAAATAAACAAATAACCCTTAAAATTAAAGATCATGGGATTAAAAGAAAATCGATTTACAAAAACTTTTCAAGAAGAACAATTTCCACAGTTAAAGGGGCAAATAAATGAAGCCGCTGGTTTTGATGTGCCTTTGAACATTGAATGGGAAAAATTATTTGAAGATCGCTTTATGCATCTTTATAATGATTCGTACCCAAAAATATATTTCTTCCCAATTATAGAAGCTTTCAAGTCAATAGCTACAGACGATATGGGAAAAGAAGCTCTTAAGGATAGCCTAAAAGAAATACGTATAACCAATACAGTAGACCACCATAACCCAAGTAACGCATATTCATTTGTAGATGGAGTGCTAACATTTGATCATAGCCCAATAATTAATGCCGAAGATGTTGATAGACGAACAAGTGTTCTTATAGAATTATTAGAGAATAATCTATAAGCTACCATTTAAACTGAAGTGTAATAGGTTATAAATATTGATATGTTCAAATTCATTTTTTACTTTGTCCTGATAATAATTTTACTGTTTGTCGCTGGTTTTGGTTTTTCTAATTTGAAAGCTAAAAGAGACTTTGTAGCGCATTTAAATAAGTATCATCATAATAAATATGATATACTAACATTTAAAAGAAATTTTAATGCAGCTAACATGAACCCTAATCTATACCGGGTAGAGTTAGCGCTCAAAGAAAACAGAGACATTATTATCAACTTTGAATGGAATGCAAAAAGTAAAGATTTACATTTTTCATTTCACAGCAGTAGAGACAGGGGTATTGAAGCATTAACACGCTATGAAGAGCAAGTAATTGTATTACGTAAAGAAATGCATGAATTGTTGCGTGCAGATTTATATAATTTGGATGTCAATGTTTATAGCCACACTATAGATATAAGTTTAAAAGCAGAACCTACGCTACAAGATTTTCAATTTTTTTCTGATAAGATATGTAGCTTATTGGTGGATTACCCAGATACATGGATGCAAGAAGCTCATGTTAGTTTTAAAATTATAGAAGAAACAAAAGGGTTCTATGAGCTTATTGTAAAGCCTAGCACAATTGATGATAGTAACGATTCATTTAGATATAGACACAATGCTATTGTTACTAATAATTATGGTTCAGAAAAAGCTGAGCGTATTGGTGCTATCGTTCAAAAAGAATTTTCCAAAACAGATTCTCCTGCTTACTTAAATAATATTTGGGTCCATCAATCTCAACTAGACTCTCTTTACATCGCTTTTGAAAAACATGAATACCTAAAAGAATCTGAGGGTAATGTCAATTTAACAAAGGGTGTTGGAATGGGTTTTGTAAAAATGAACTATCCCAAATTAGAGAAGGAAACTTATACTTATTATGATTACAAGACCACACCTAGTGATGGCATTTATATGTACCTAATTAGTCAATTGCCAGAAGATTACCAATATCTCATAGCAGATTCTTAAAACCACCTAAAATCATGGAAAAATCATTTTATAAAGCGTTTGTAGCTCAAACGCCAGAGGAAGTATTGCATACTGTTTTTAAGAAAGAGGAAGACATTTTAATAGCGATTTCATTAAATAATGGAGCATATTTAGAAGGTGTAATTCTAGATATTACTAAAGATAATGATCACCAAAAATCTGTGTGTATGTTATCTCTAGAAGAACAAGTTTACTTTTTCAATATTCACACTATTTCCCTTGTTACTATAAAACAACCTAAAAAAATGGTTGTTGAATTATCTAAAGGAGCTATTAGTAGACCAATTTCATCAGATAATGAAAACCTTACTGTTTTACAACTTAAACGTTGGTTAAGTGCTGAGAAAAGTACGCTAGGAAATCAAATTCAAGTATTCAATATTGAAGCTGTTTCTACTGAAGAATTAAATGACAGACTAAACATACAAGATGTCTTTTCGGCTCTAAAGAGTGTAGTTAGTATAATAACTAAAGACGAATTAGGTAAAGAGGCTTGGAGCGGTATTGATACTGTGGTTTTACAGCAAGCCGACACATTAGAGCTCAATATTAAAGAAAATACATTGACTATTTCAATTGCTATAGATAAGGCTTTACCTGCAAAACTATCTGAAGTTTTAGAAAAAAAACTTCTTCGAATATTATAAATAAATAAAATATAATTTTTTAAATAAAACCAAAATGGGACTTAAAGAAAAAAGAATAATTAAAGCATTTGAAAACGATTTATATCCAGCATTAGAGACCGAAATTAATGGAGCAGCAGGTTACACTGTAGCAATTGAGATTATGTGGGACACTTTAATGGAAGATCGCTTTTCTCATTTATATAACGAAACCTTTCCAAAAATCTATTTTCTACCATTAATAGAAGGTTTTAAAGCTATTTGTTTAGATGATATGGGTATTGATCTTTTAAAAGCAGGATTAAAAAAAGTAATCATTGTTAATGAAAATGATGAGCATAACATAGAACGAGCTATAACTTTTGAGGATGGTGTGTTAAAGATAAATCACAGTCCGGTAATTAATGCGGATAAGGTTGAGGACAGAACAGCAAGAATCGTGTCTTTACTAGAAGATAAATTGGAAGATTTTGCTGAAAACAAAAGAGAGACGGCAACTACTGAATCAGCTAGTAATAATGAGAATACTGCTGACACTCCAAATACGCTAGACATAAATGAATTGTACAACCAGTCGTTCGTTACATCTGTAGAAAAACAAGAGATTTTTAATGAAATCGTTGAAGGCTTAGGCTGGAGCTGCGATATGTTAGAAGGTAAATTAACCTTTGGGGAAGACAAAGTTTTTGATATTCAAATTCTTGGAACCTATTCAGAGAACGAGAAAAGTTGGTTATGGGCTTGGGCAAATACACAGAGTGGTATTCCAGAGAAATTTTTACAAACATCATTAGCGGTAAAAGCATTGGGCGAAGCTTATAAAGTTGAAGATTTTACTACTCCTAAAATGGAGGTTGAATCTGATCCAGGTGTGTTTTTCTCTACTATAGCCTCTGTTATGACAGGAGAAAGCTGCTATGTTCCTTTAACGTTTAAAGGCATAATAGTATATGTGACCATTACTTCTAAAGAAGCAGATAGTAAGGCTAGAACATCACCAGCTTTAATCTGTTCTCATTTTTCTCAAGTAGCTGCCAATTACACATTTCCACATAAATACAGTTTGTTCTTTTATTTAAAAGCCAAAGGTTACGAAGTAGAATTACCTGGTAACAATGTAGTAGCCAAAAATGGAGAAGATCAAATTTTAGGAATATTTGATTTAAAAGGCAGACTAATGAAAATTTCTAACTCAAAATTAACCGTTCAAGCTTAAAATTATGTCAACATACACATCACAAACATTATCAGATTTAGAAAAAGAACATCAAGCAGCTATTAATACAGCTCAAGAAAAAATGTTAACCGAATTAAATGATGCTCAAGCATCTGGTAATTTAGAAAAAATACAAGAAGCCAGTGTTGTCTTTCAAAACATAACAACAGAATTGGCAAAAGAATACACTACTAAAATAGAGGAAATTAATGCCTTAAACCATAAGGCGACCGTAGCCGATGAACCTCAAATATATACTACTAAACGTGCCGATGTAGATTTAAATTTATTGGTCTACGACGGAGATAGAGACTATGTTATCGCTTTTCAGCAAGATGAATTAATACAAGGGACTTTAGAAAAAATAAACAAGAACAGCGGTAAATTTAAGTCTAGGAAACATTTACTAAAATCTAGTCTAAGGTTGACAAAAACTTTGGCGCCAATGCTTCATGAAATTGGAGAGCATTGTAAGAGCACATTAAAACTTAAAGCCGATATAGAGTTTTTTGTATACCAAAGCGATATGTTCAATGCCTCTTGTTATCCGCCAGATGAAAATAAATTATATATAATTCTATCTTCTGGAATCTTAGAGCGTTTTTCTAAAGATGAATTAACTTTTGTGGTTGGTCATGAAATTGGTCATGTTCTTTTTGAGCATTTCGATTATCCTGTTAGACAAATTTTGGACGCGGGAGAAAATGAATTAGCACCAATACATGCAATGAAGTTATATGCTTGGAACAGAAATGCAGAAATAAGTGCGGATAGAGCAGGACTATTATGTTGTCAAAATTTTGAAGCGGTAGGTCGTACGTTCTTTAAATTATCTTCTGGTGTAACGACAGACTCTTTAGATTTTCAATTGAATTCTTACATTGAACAGTTTGTAGATTTAGAAGAGGTGTTGAATGATGCAAACCATGACCCTTCAGATTGGTATAGCAGTCATCCTTTTAGTCCGTTACGAATTAAAGCTTTGGAGCTTTTTAATAAAAGTGAAACCTATGCGGCTTTTAATGACACCATAACCGGTGAAATTACAGAAGAAGCAATGGAGGTAGAGATTAAACGTATTATGTCTTTAATGGAACCAGAAAACTTAGACGAAGAAGGTGAACATTCAGAAAAAATACAACGCCTAATGTTTTTAGGAGGCTATTTAATATCCAATGCAGATGGTGTTGTTGATGATTCTGAAATACAAGCTTTAAGTAGTATTGTTGCTCCAAAAGTTTTTGCTAATTGTATGATGACAATTAAGGGGCTTACGGAAGATGAAATGATTAGCGAAGTACAGCAGCTAACCCATGACCTACATATTGTACTTTCTGTAATGCAAAAGTTGAATATACTTAGAGACTTATCTATTATATCTTATGCAGATGGACATATAGACGATAGCGAGGTAAATGTATTGTACAATTTAGCTAGGCTCTTATATATCAACACAGATTTTATTGATCGTGTTATTAGTGATGCTCAAGGCATAGAGTAATGTTTGTTTATTTTAAGTTCAAGGGTAGCAATTTTAAATTGCTACCCTTTTCTAGATTCTATAATTGGGTCAAAATTATTAAAACCCTAATGCCTCTAAAACTTCAATTTTCGGTAATTCTTTACTTAACACGCTATCAATGAAAATTCCAGATTTATAAGTTCCATTTCTAAAATAAATGATACCGTATCCATTCCATATTCCATCTTTGTATTCGCCAATGAATTTTATGACATTTTCATAATTTTCATTAGTAAATGGTTTATAGTTAGACCATTTGGTAATACCAAAACCATTCTTCTCTTTATTTTCATAAGTACCTAAAAAACTATAGTCTAGGCTTTGTGATAAAGTCATTCCATTTGGGCTCGTGTTTTCCCACTTGCTAAAGATATAAGCATTGTCCTTAGGCTTGTACTGAATGCCGAATCCGCTATACTCACTATTTCTACCTTGCCCTGTATACCAACCGCCATCTTCTAGTTCCCAATTTACTATAGGGTGTTCATCGTTATTAGGTTTGCTATTAGAAGGACCAAATAACCAATACCACGAATTGGTATAGCGATTAAGAAACTGTTGGTTTTGGTGATAAGCTTCTGCTTGTTGTATTTGATTTTCCGTTTGTCCCATTAAAGTATGTGAGCATATACACAGTACTATTAATACAAATAATCGACTCTTCATTTTTCTTAATTGCTAAATGGTTTGGGGTATATGAATAATGGTTCTAGAATGGAAATTTAGAACCTTTATTTTTTCGCTATACTTTCTGCTAAAAGTTCTAAAAGAAAAGTTTCCCTTTCAATAGACATTCCTTTTTTATCACTATTAAACATTGTTTTCTTATTATGGTTAATGGCTTCATAAATATTGACCCACTTGGCTGTCATTCCATTTTTGATCTCGTAATGCTCCATTTTAGATGTACCTAACTCTTTGTTGATTTCACATGTGTAGCAATAAGAAATCATATGTTGCACATCAAAATCGGGTTTGAACCATGGTCTGTATTCTTCGTAAATGCCAAAGGGCTTAATGTTTCTTATGTCTTGGGCTCCGGTTTCTTCCATAAGTTCCCTTTTCATTCCCTCTATTTTATCTTCTCCTAAATCCAATCCTCCACCAGGCAGGCTGTAATCTTGATATCTCTCTGTATAAAGGAGCAGAATGTTAGATTCTTGTATTGCAATACTTCTGGTAGCTAACCTTGTGAAAATAGACTTGTTTTCTAAATTTTCTATCGCTGGGTGGTAATGGATTTTTAAATTCTGCATTTGAAAAGTCTAACCTCTAATCGTGTTTTTTTAATTCTTTTTTTGGTGTAACTGAAGCTTCAAAAATACGTAAACCATTGGCAAAATTATTGGTATAACGGCAGTTGATTTTTATAGCTATTTATAATACCTATTGAGTTAAATGAACGTGCAGTACATATCTAACTTTGTCTTTATATTTTTTCAATTGAAATAGGAATACAATCTATCCTTCTAACTTCATCAACACGTAATATAAAATACTAATACATGCGTTCAATATTCTTTACCCATGCCTTTCTCCTTTGTTGTAGTACAGTTGTTTCTCAAAACGTAGAAGCTAACAATTTAGGGAAGGAAAAAGAGATTTCACATTCATTCTATATTACATCTAACGTTGGTAATGTTTCTTTTACTGATGCAAAAATTATTTTGGAGGAGATTAATTTGGCATCTAATAATGATAAAGATGCAACGTTATTGTTATTAGGGAATGTAGTAAACAAAGATGGTTTTTCTTCAAACAATGAAATGCAAGAAAAAGGAAAGTCTTACCTAAGACCTTTAATGAGTATATGGGATAAGTTTAATGGTAATGTCATCTTAACCCCGGGAGAGAACGAATGGTTAAAGGATGCTCCTCAAAGTATAGATGATCTAGAATCTTTTTTACAGGATAACAGTAAAGCTAAGTTTTGGCCAAATGACGGTTGTCCTATAGAGCGTGAAACAATTAATGATGATGTGGTACTAGAAATGGTAGATTCTCAATGGTTTTTAGAAGATTGGGATGATCACCCATACATAAACGAAAAGTGTGAGCATAAAACTAGGGGTCAGTTTTTGGCAGAGTTTAAAGATGATTTAAAGGATAGCCAAGGTAAAACCGTAATCGTTGCTGTGTACCAACCCGTAATGAGTAATTCCAAAATTTCCATGATTGATAAAATGGGAGGATTTACACCAGAATCATATCAGAATAAAGAAAATAGAATTTTACGAGGTAAGTTAGAGACTATAGCTAGTCAGTTTGAAGATGTCATATTTGTATCTGGCAAGGACCGTAATCTACAATATTTAGAAGATGATGGTATTCCACAAATTATTAGTGGAGCAGTTGGTAAAACTGAAAAAGCAAGAGCACCTAAAGAAGAACATTTTGAATCTACCAATAATGGTTATGCAAAATTGATTGTATATAAAGACGGTAGTTCTAAGGTTGATTTAATTGAAGTTAAAAATGGAGGCTCTAAAGTTGCTTTTACTCAAAAGATAAAAAGGGAACGACTTTTTATAGAAGATGTTTCCTTCCCTAAAGAATATGTTGGGTCAACTGCGAAGGCATCTATATATACGAAAGAAGAAACGGATAAAAGCGGATTTTATAAATGGGTATGGGGAGATCACTTTAGAAATCTTTATAGTAAAGAAATAGAAGCACCGGTTTTAAAAATAAATGAACTCCCCAATAATGTTAGACCAATTTCAGAGGGTGGTGGAACACAATCAAGATCTCTTAGACTAATAGATGATAATGAACATGAATATACTTTAAGAGCTCTGCGAAAGAGTGCAGTACGTTTTCTGCAAACAAACGCTGTAGAGCATCATTATGTTGAAGACTATCTTAAAAACACCGTTGCAGAGCGTTATGTTCTCGATTTCTATACTACAGCTCATCCATATGCTCAATTCGCAATGAACGAACTGTCGGAATCCATTAATGTGTTGCATGCAAACCCAAATGTCTATTATGTACCTAGGCAAAAAGGATTAGGTATTTATAATGAAGATTATGGCGATGCACTTTTTATGTTAGAGGAACATGTAGGAGACGAAAACAAAAATTTTGAAACCTTTGGCAATCCAGATGATATTATTAGCACTACAGATCTTCGTTTAGAGCTTATGGAGTCTAAAGATTCATACGTAGACGAACCAAGTTTTATTCGCGCACGATTGTTTGATATGTTGGTGGGTAATTGGGATAGACACCAAGACCAGTGGCGTTGGGCTCAGTTTAAAACTGAAGATGGAAAAAAAAGATATGAAGCTATACCTAGAGATTGGGATCAAGTTTTTCCTAAATACGACGGTCCCATCATTGGTATGTTGAAATTTGCTTTTCCATTGCTTCGAAAAATGGAAACTTTTGATGACGATATTAAGAATGAGAAGTGGTTTAATTTATCGGGTTATCCTTTAGATAAGGCGTTTATAAAAAATGCTGATTGGGATGATTGGAAAGCGCAAGTAGACTTTATTCAAGAAAATTTGTCTGATGAAGATATAAGCCTAGCCTTTAAATCTTTACCCGAAGCTGCACAAGATAGTAGTATAGAGGAGATAAAAAAGAACTTGCAATCTAGACGAGATAAACTACAGAGTATTGCACGAACCTATTATGATTATTTAAATAATTTTGAGGTAGTTATAGGAACGGAAGATAATGATGAATTCTTAATTACCAGAAAGCCTAACGGAGATACTTATATCTCTATATCAAAAGATACCATAGTCTTTAATAATACCTACAATTCTAAAGAGACTAAAGAAATATGGGTTTACGGATTAGATGGTAATGATACGTTTACGGTTAATGGGGAAGGAGATAAGCTTGTTGACATTAAAATTATAGGAGGTAAGAAAGATGATACTTATGATTTTAATTCAACAAAAAAAGTAAAGCTGTATGATTATAAGAGTAAGAACAATACTATTATTAATCCTAAATCAAAGAAATGGTTAACAGATTCATATGACATCAATACGTATGATTACCAAAAGAGAAAGTACAATGAAAATATAATTTTTCCGAGTTTGGGTTACGATGGCGATTCAGGATTTAGAATCGGTTTAAAAAATCGTTTTACAACTTATGGCTTGGCTAATAATCCTTTTAAGGCGCAACATACCATAGGAGGGGAGTATTTCTTTGCAACCAACGGATATGCAATTGACTATAATGCAGAATTTGCTCATGTATTCTATAACTGGAACTTAGGTTTCGATTTACGATATGCCAGTCCAAATTTTACAACGAACTATTTTGGTGAGGGTAACGATACTTCATATGACAATGAGATAGACAGAGATTTTAATCGAGTTCGTATAAGACAATGGAAAGTTTCTCCTTATTTGGTCCATACCGATGCCGGTAGTAGTTACCATTTTAGGTCAGCGTTAGAATCTTTTGATGTTTCTAATGATGATGACCGCTTTATTGGGCAATCTTTTTCCATAGATAATGATGTTTATGAAAAACAATTATATGCTACTGCTGAGGTTGGGTACAAATACAAGAATGAAAATGACCCGGCTTTTCCAAATCGGGCTATGCAAGCAGATATTGTAACAGGGTATACTTCTACTATTAATGGATATGATAATAGTTTTGGATATGTAAAACCATCACTATCATTAACTTACCCTTTACACCCAAGTGGTATAGCTGTTATTGCCACTAAAATTGCTGGTGAAACAATTATTGGTGATAATTACGAATTTTACCATGGTGCGGTTATAGGGGGTAATCAAAGTTTACGAGCATATAGAAATGAACGGTTTAATGGTAAGACTTCCTTTTACCAAAGTACAGATCTAAGAGTTGGTGTTACTAGATTTAGAACAAATTTTGTACCCATACAATTGGGAGTTAGTGCAGGATTTGATTATGGTCGTGTTTGGACAGATGATGATAATTCTACCAAATGGCATAATGATTTTGGTGGCTCTGTATGGATTTCAGGTTTCAGCGCATTAACAGGAAATCTAGGTTTTTATCACGGAAGAGATGGTAATCGTTTTCTATTTAGTGTAGGTTTTAATTTTTAATCTTTTAGCCAAGTGTCATAGATTAAGTTTCCCCGATTAGATTAAAATCAACTTTTTTAGTATTAAAGAATTTACTTTAAATTTTATAACTTATCGTAAGTTGATTATAAAATATCAGTTGTGTGGTTTAGTTGTTAATGGTTAGTGTTAAATTAATACAGCTGAGAATGGGTTCCTTTTTTTAAGGAACCCTTTTTTTAAATTTATAATCGCGGAATATGAAAATTGACTATGGATGAAATTTATCGTAATAGTTAATACTAAATAACTGTTTTAGTGTATATTTAATTTTAGTAGATTAAGAAGGATATAAAAACAAATTGATGGGTAAAGTGTTTCTGGTGATTGATGATGATATGGTGTCACAATTTACTGCTAGGTATGCCGTGCAGCAATCTAATTTTGATGCGCAAATTTATGTCTGTGACAGTGCAACCGAAGCCCTAAATTTATTAACTGAATTAAAGGAAGAGAATAAACCTATACCCGATTATATTTTACTTGATTTAATAATGCCAGAAATGACTGGATGGGAGTTTATTGATGAACTACAAAACCATAACGGCAGTTTAAACCAAATGAAAATTTTTATTATGTCTGCATTTACTAATGCTAAAGACAGAGAAAGAGCTAAGAACCATATAGCAATAGATGGGTACTATGAAAAACCTATTTCTAGAAATATGATTCAAGCGATTACAAAATAACTTACCTATTCTAATATCCTTTATATTCCTTTAATTGGCTCCTAATCAGCTATTAAGTTGAGGTTGATAATTACCTCATATTTAAATGTAAAGTCATTCTATCACTCAAGCATTCATGTCCATTAATTAGATGGGAATATCCAATAGCTTAATTTAATGATTAGTTCTGTTTTCATTTGAGTTAATATTCAATTTTATTGACGAATACTTTTAAATGATTTCCTCATAATTTTAGAGGATGTATTGATATAAAGAACTAATGAAAGATTTAAATATTTATATAGCGGATGATGATTTAGATGATTTAAGCTTTTTTAAGGAAGCTTTAGAAGATATTCCTATAAATACCCATGTAACTCATTTTGATAATGGAGTAGATTTAATGGATAGGCTATTTTCAGACCATACATTGCCAGAAGTTATATTTTTAGATTTATACATGCCCATTATGGATGGATTCGAATGTTTAATGGATATTCGAAATTTTAAGAAGTTTAAGAATATTTACATCATAGCGTATTCATCAATATATAGGGAAAGAGAGGTGAATCAGCTAAAACAAGATGGCGCCAATCAATTCTTGAAAAAGTCATCTTCTTTTAAGGAACTTAAAAAACTATTATTAGATTCTTTATCGAAAGTGAAGACTAAGAGCAATGACTTTATTGTGTTAACGTGAATTCGTACACCAGCGTAAAAGCCTATTATTAAGGTTAATCGAATTCCCTAACACCTCTATTGTAAATAGAATTTAATTTTTAGAGAAGCATTTTTGTTGTAAACTTTACTTTTTTTTGTTTTAAGCTTAGCTTGATGTATTCATTATCTATGCTATAGATAGTTTATAGACCAACTTAATTGGCTCATCTTCATTTATACCTAAACTATCATTTTGTACTTCATTGTTAGAATGCTGCGACATTTTTATGGATTTAATGTTTTTTCGTAAAGCGGTTTTGTCTAATTTTTCAGTAGCCTTTTTATATAATTCCAAACATTAAGAGTTTCTTTTTCTGAAACAAGTTTGATCTAACAGTGTATATTTTTAAAACTAGATTGTCTTCGCCAGTACAAGGGTGTTTTCGATTATTTTACTCCATTTTCCCTTTCTATCGGTGGTTAGCGAAATACCGAACAAGTCTCCTTTTAGTGTTACTATTTTTTTTAAGTCAGTTGATGGTCCTTCTATTAAACCTTGATTTTTAATCTGTTTAAAGTCTGAATATTATCTGTATTATTTTAATTAAAATATTAGTATTTATCAGAAATCTATATCTTATTCTAGATTTATTTTAATAATTAAGATTATTTTAATTAAATTCAACACAGTTTCTTTTTACATTTTAGTATTGTATTTCAATTAGTTATAACTATTGTGTAATCTTACTTACATAATAGCTACTGGTTTGGATGAGCTTTTATGGAACTAGTATTTAAATAGAATTCTTCGGTATTCTATTTAAATGTTTCTACTTTATACAGGTGATTATCTTAGCTTTTAGTACCGATCATAGGTTTGTTTGTTTATTGTATAATTTAAATCAATCTGTTCTCAGAATTTGATTTTTGAAAATTACTAGTATGGACAATAACAACTACATGAATGAGAAGTTTCTTTTAGAAGGACTAATAAAAGGGTCTGAAGTTGCTTATGCTTACTTTTTCAATAATTATTATAAAGACCTTTGTAATTATTTATTAGCTATTTCCGGTGATTCTGAATTAACTGAGGAAATTGCGCAACAAGCTTTTGTAAAACTCTGGGACAAAAGAGAATCATTATCAATTCAAGATAATGCATTAAAACCTTACTTCTTCAGAATGGCTTATAACCTCTTCATAGATGCCAAACGAAAAGAGAAGAAAAATCATAAACTACTAGAACATCTTAAAGTTGAAGCTTATACAAATTTGGTGGACATAGATAACAGCCTATACGAACAAAAACTTAAATTAATAGAAGCTGAAATAGAAAACTTACCGGATCAATGTAAAAGAGTTTTTATTCTAGGTAAAAAGGACGGGTTAAAGTATCAAGAAATTTCTGAAAAGCTTCATATATCAATAAAGACAGTCGAAGTACATATGTCTAAGGCATTAAAAAGATTACGTACTCAATTGACTATTTTCCTGTAATTAAAATAGATTTTCTACAAGTAAATTGGTGTACATATGTACTTATCATAATAATAATAATAATAATAATGTTAAAAATTTGGGTTTTAAGTAAGGGTATTTAAAAAAATGTGCGTCTCTAGTAAAAAGACACTTAATTTTTTTAAATGACTAACCTCGATATAAAAATTATTATTACCAGATACCTTAGAGAAGAAGCTACTGAGGAAGAAATAGCCATTTTATTTGAATGGGTAAAAAAAGATGGGAATCAAGATACTTTCAAAAAATTGGTCCAAGCCGATTATTTAGTTAGATATAAAAAAGAATCCTGGGATTCAGAAGAAGCATTTCAAGAATTTCTAAAAAGTATTAAGGATAAGGAAGAATCTAAAATCATTCCTTTTAATGCAAGCAATAATATTCTAAAATATGCTGCTGCTATAATTGTACTTATTGCTTCAAGTACCTATTACATACTTAATAACAAGTCTACAGAATCAATTCAATCGAATTTAAATTATAATGAAATTACTCTTCAATTAAATAATGGGGAAACTATAAATCTTAATCCAAACTATGATACCATTATAAATGTAGGAAATGGATTAGCTAGCATTCAATTAAAAAACGGAATATTGAAACAAAACGGCTTAGTTAAAAATACCGTTAATGCTAGAAATAATATTTTAAAAGTTCCTTACGGAAAAACTTTGTCTGTAACACTGGATGATGGCTCAGTTATAAAGTTAAATTCAGGCTCAGAACTATCGTATCCTTCTAGTTTTGCTAATTTGAATACAAGAAAAGTTATTCTTAAAGGTGAAGCTTTTTTTGAAATCACCAAAAACCCATTAAAACCATTTGTTGTCCAGACAGATGAAACATTTACCCAGGTTTACGGAACTGTATTCAATATATCATCATATGAAGACGATGATGATATTGAAGTGGTTTTGGTAGAAGGTTCTGTTGGTGTAGGTGATAAGCTCAGATTTAGAGATAAAAATTTAACGATGCTTAAACCTTCTCAGAAAATTACTAATTCTAATAATTCATTTATTGTAGAAAACGTTGATATCACCCCATATGTATCATGGGTGGAGGGAATTATTTCTTTTCAAAATGCGAATATGTCTCAAATTATAAAAAAATTAGAGCGTCAGTTCGATGTTCAGATAATTAATGAAAATAACACTCTAGAAGAACGTCAATTTACTGGTGCATTCGATAAAGAAAATATTGAATCCATTTTAAAGACGATTCAAACTCACACAAATTTTAAGTACATAAAAAAAGGAAAAATAATAACTATTAAAAAAACAGAATAGCCTATGGTTTGAATCAATTCTAAGTAAAAAGAAACTAAACTAAACTAACTAGACCGAATGAATTATGAAAAAAAAGAAAACCATTTATACTGTGGCCGCTAAGGCTCGGAGAAAATTTATCTTTCTTCTATGTATGTCACTATCTTTTAGCTACGCAATTGCAAATAGCAGTAAGCAAGAAGATACCGTGGCGGCAAATTTCAAAAATAAAAATTTAGGAGATGTTTTTGAATCTATAACCAATTCAACAGGGCATAAATTTTTTTATGAAGCTACCGAAGTTGATTTGAGTCGTAAAGTAACAGTTTCAAAAAAAGCTCTTCCTATTGAAGAATTACTTGATGAAGTTTTTAAAGGAACAGATTTAGACTATGAAATAATTTCAAATCAAATTGTCGTAAAACGAAAAGGGAAGACTGTTTATAGTGGTAAAATACCAGAAAAAAGTGTTGAGATATCAAATTTTCAAACAAGTCTTAATGGTAAGGTTTTAGATGAATCGGGTATACCATTACCGGGAGCAACTGTTATAGCAAAAGGAACTACTGTTGGTACTACAACTGATTTTGATGGTAATTTTGAAATTACATTACCTATAGGTGTAACGTTAATTGAAGTATCATATTTAGGATATCGCTCAAAACAAGTAGATGTTTCAGGTAAAGAATCTATTTCTGTTAGTTTAGAGCCAGATGCCGCTGCCTTAGAAGAGGTAATAGTAGTAGGGTATGGAACATTGGCGAAAACAAAAGTTACCGGTTCAGTAGTATCGATAGATACTGAAACAATTGTAAGAGTTCCGGCAATGACTGCAGAAGGTGCTTTAATTGGTCAAGTAGCAGGGGTACAGGTTCAAGAAGTATCTGGAGAGCCGGGTGCTGCCCCTAATATTAGAATTAGAGGCTCAGGCTCGATTTCAGCAGGTAATGATCCTTTATTTGTAGTAGATGGTATTCCTATTACTAGAAACTTAACATCTTCTAGTCAATTAGGTGGTGTAGCTAATCGCCGAGCTTCTTTTCAACCACCAACAATTAATCCATTGGCTACCTTGAATCCTAACGATATAGAATCTATACAGGTTTTAAAAGATGCCAGTGCAGCTGCGATATATGGTTCAAGAGGAGGAAATGGAGTTCTATTGATTACTACGAAAAAGGGTTCTAATTCTGACGAAGGTGTTTATTCTTTTGATACTTATGCAAGTATGCAATCTGTAGCAAACAAATTAGACTTAATGAATGCTAGGGAGCTTATAGATTATACAACTGACGCTAGAAATAATAATTATTTAGCTTCTGTACCTGGTGCATCAATCAATGATCCAATTTCTCCTGGTGACCGTGGTAATGTTAATTACGAATTACCAGAATCCTTTGTTAATTGGGACGGTACTGATACTGATTGGCAAGATTTAATTTTTAAGACAGGTATAGTGCAGAGTTATAATTTTTCATATGCATCACCTGTTAGAAACAATACCAGTTTTTATGCCTCTACAGGCTATTTTTCTCAAACAGGGGTTATTGAAAAGTCTAAGTTTGAAAGATATTCTGTGTTATTAAATTTAAATTCACAATTGTCTGAGAAATTGAATTTAGATTTAAGGTTAGCTCCTACGGTAACAGAAAATCAAAGGGTACCAGCATCCTCCCCATATTTTGCGACACCTCCGGGTATTGTTTATTCGGGTATCGTTCACTCACCAACTGTGAGTCCTTATAATGCTGACGGTACAATAAATCAATTAAACAATCAATCTTACTTAGGTGGTGGTACAACAACTGCAAGTAACCCATTGGCAATTATACAAGCTGTTGATGATCAGTTGTTTCAGTTTCAAAATAGAGGTACCTTAAGTTTAACGTACGATATATCGCCAGAATTGAGTTTTAAAACTTTAGGTGGTGTGTACATCAATGTTTACAATCAAGATTTCTATAGGTCCAATACGTTGTTGTACAGAGATTCTGCAGATGGTAATCCTTATGGTCAAGCATCTTCTTCTACAGAAACGAATTGGCTTTGGGAAAATACCTTGAGCTGGAAGAAAGAATTTGGTGATCATTATTTAGATGCGGTTCTTGGTTATACAGCTCAAAAAGATAACTTGACGTTAAAACAAGTTCTTGCTAATAATTATCCTGATGACTTAGTGCCAACAATTAGTGGTGGCCAGGTGTTTGGGGGTAATTCAGTAAAAGAGCAATGGTCTTTATTATCTTCTCTTTTAAGAGTAAACTATAGTTATAAAGACAAGTATTTGTTTACCGGGACATTTAGATCCGATAAATCATCAAGATTTGGAAAAAATAACCAAACTGGTTACTTCCCTTCCTTTTCTGCAGGATGGAGATTAAGCCAAGAAAACTTCTTAGCTGATTCAGAATTTATATCAGAATTAAAGCTTAGAGCAAGTTGGGGACAAACAGGGAACTTTGAAATTCCGAACTACGGTGCGGTTGGTCTATTGTCTCCTCAGAATTATAACTTAGGCGGAAATGAGATTAATGGACTTGTACAGGCTACAATACCGAATCCTAATTTAACTTGGGAAAAATCTGAACAAGTAGATGTAGGGTTAGAAGTTGGTTTGTTCGATAACAGAGTTTTCGTTTTAGCAGACTACTACGATTCTACAACAAGAGATCTTTTACTTAATGTTGCAATTTCATCTGTATCTGGTTTTGAAACAACCTTAAGAAATCTTGGGGAAGTACAGAATAAAGGATTTGAATTGGCTTTGAGAACTAAGAACTTTATTGGAGATTTTACATGGGGTACCGATATAAACTTCTCTACCAATAAAAATGAGGTTATTTCTCTTAATGAGGGTAATGAACCAATATATTCATCTGGTAGTGCTGGAGTAAGGCATGTTACTAGAGTAGGTGATCCTATAGGAAGTTATTATGGTTATGTTACAGATGGTATTTATCAGACACAGGCAGAAATAGATGCTGCCCCGGTAGATACACAAGCACCAAATGCTGGACCTGGAGATATTAGATTTAAAGATATAAACGGTGATGGTGAAATTACGCCAGATGATAGAACAGTAACCGGTAGTTATTTTCCAGATTTCACATGGGGTATCAACAATACATTTACCTATAAAAATGTTGACTTCAGCTTTTTAATTCAAGGTGTTGAAGGTAATGAGATTTTAAATTTAACATCTAGACATTTAAAAAATGGAGAAGCGAATTTTAATTCCTATGCTATTTTTAATGAAAGATGGAGGTCAGCTGAAAATCCAGGAAATGGATATATGCCAAGAGCTGATAGGGAGTCTGGTAATCATGGTAACAATAGTAGACCTTCTTCTTTTCAAGTTGAAGATGGATCTTATTGGAGACTTAGAAATGTTACTTTGGGTTATACCCTACCTATAGACAACCTATTCGGAGGCTCTATTAATAGACTTAGATTCTATATAACGGGAACTAACCTATTTACTGTGACAGATTATCTTGGTTACAATCCTGAGGTGAGTAGTATTACTACAAACAGTTTAACTCCAGGAGAAGATTATGGTGCATTTCCATTAACGAAGTCTTTCACCATGGGCGTTAATTTAAAGTTCTAACCTAAAATCGAAAAAAATGAAACGAATTCTATATATAATATTTTTCACTGCTTGTTTTAATTCATGTAGTGATGATTTCACAGATCTCGCACCAATTTCTAATCGTAATGAGGCGGACTTTTATAATACCTCTGCTGATTTTGAAGTAGCTATAAATGCAAGTTATTCAGGTTTACAAAGTACTGGAGTTTATGGTAGGGGGTATTGGACAATGTTCGAAATGAGAAGTGATAACACTGATCAAGGACCAGATGCTACTGGTTTGGCACGTCAATACACTGAAATAAATTCTTTTACTGAAGATGCATTGAATGAGCAGGTTTCCTCTGTATGGAGTGAATCATATAAAGTAATTTCTAACTGTAACGTTATCCTAGCGCGTATAGATGACGTTGAGATGGATTCAGGTTTAAAGAGTAGAATAACTGGAGAGGCATTATTTATAAGGTCTTTAATGTTTTATCATTTGGCAGTAGCTTATGGTAATATTCCATTACAATTAACACCCTTTGTGTCAGGCGATGAGCTTTCACAAGTAGATCAATCAACTGTATTAAATCAGTTAATTTTAGATTTAACAGATGCAGAAGCTGGCTTACCAGTCGCTTATTCTGGTAATAATGTAGGTAGGATCACCAAAGGTGCTGCTGCAACTTTGTTAGCAAAAGTATTATTATCTACGGGCGATGATACAGCAGCTGCAACAGTATTACGTCGAATAATTTCAGATTACGGTTATGAATTGCTTGATGATTATGCAGATTTATGGGGAATAGGTAATGAGAATAATGCTGAATCTATATTTGAAATACAATATATCAGTGGAGGTATTGGTCAAGGTAGCCTTTTTACCAATGATTTTTCTCCTAGTACAGATTTACAAACAGGTTCTGGTTTTGCTAGAAATAGACCAACTATTTCTTTAATGGAAGCATATGAAGATGAAGATCTAAGGTATGATGTTTCTATGGGAGACACTTATGTTAATTTGGAAGGTGAAACGATAGAATCTAGGTATGTGAAAAAGTACTGGTCAGACCCGGCAATAGAAAATGATTCTGATATCAATTTTGTTGTCTTTCGCTATGCTGATGTATTATTAATGTTAGCAGAAGCATTAGGTGAAACTAGTGAAAGCTATGATCTTATAAACGATGTAAGAGAAAGAGCTGGTCTTGATGCTATTGACGTTACTACGCCAGGAACATTTAGTGATAAACTGTTGAATGAAAGGAGATTAGAGCTAGCTTTTGAGAACCATAGGTGGCCAGACTTAAAAAGATTTGACTCTGATAGTAAAATACAAGAGGCAGAACCATTTATAACAGGAACTAGAGAATTCTTTTTTATCCCTCAGAGAGAGATTGATATTAATCCAAATTTCGTGCAAAATTAAAAACTTGTTAGTTTAATTATTTGAGTTGTTTGCAGTTGACCCAATATCATGAATCGCCTACTTGTTGGCTGTGGACACATAAATAATTAGCTATTCAAATTTATTCATATTCTTTTCACCTTCCTTGAAGGTGAACCAAACTACTAATGTCAAATTTTAAATAAAAGTGTAATGAGAAAAATTGTATCCTTAATCTGCTTAAGTTTTGTCTTTTTGACAACGCAGGCACAAGAGAAAAAAGTATTAAATATTCTGGCGATTGGAGCTCACCCAGACGATTGTGATTCGAAGTTCGGTGGCACAGCTGCGTTATTTGCTAAAATGGGACATAATGTTAAATTTTTAGCGCTTACCAATGGCGATGCCGGTCACCAGAGTAAGGGTGGTGGTCCTTTAGCTAAAATACGTAGGCAAGAGGCAAAAGACGCAGCAAAAGCATTAGGTATAGCTGAGTACGAAGTCTTAGATAATCATGATGGTGAATTGTTTCCAACATTAAACGTAAGATTAGAGGTTATAAGAAGAATTAGAAATTGGGATGCAGATATCGTTTTAGGCCTTAGACCTAACGATTATCATCCAGATCATAGAAATGCTGGGTCTGTTGTTCAAGATGCAGCTTATATGAATATTGTACCAAATGTAGCTCCAGATACACCTCCATTACAGAAGAATCCTGTTTTTCTTTATATGAGTGATCATTTCAAAAAACCTTATCCTTTTCAAAAAGATATTGCAGTTATCATTGATGATGTAATAGATACAAAAGTAAAAGGTTTAGCGGCACATAAATCTCAAATGTTCGAATGGCTTCCTTGGACCAATGGCACAGATTTATCTACAATCCCTACAGGTGAAAAAGAACGTTTAGCTTGGTTGAAAGATAAATGGATGAATAGAAAACCAGATGCGGCTACTTTAGAAACTGTAAAGAAGTGGTATCCGAATGTAGATGTTTCAAAGGTTAAGCAAGTTGAATTTTTTGAGATTTGTGAGTATGGTAAGCAGCCAACCGATGCGGAAATAAAAGAAATGTTTCCAATGTTAGGGAGTAAATAAGCACTAATTAATTTAAATAACCAACCAACCTTCCATGGAGAAAAGTAAGCCTACCACCAAAAGATATTATCACATAATAGGTTTAGTAATGCTTGTATTCTTTGTAATATCATTCATTACCAATATTCTAAACTCAATAATAGTAGATGTAAAAGATAGTTTTGATTTAAGTCTTATATCTACAGGTTTTTTACCTTTTACTTTCTTTATTGCCTATGGTATAATGTCTATACCAGCAGGATTTCTTTCAGAAAAGTATAGTGAAAAATCATTATTGTCAATATCATTTTTGGTGATGGGGCTTGCCTCTTTGGGTTTTGCTATTTTTCCTAGTTATGGAGTGTTTAGCATAACCCTTTTTACCCTTGGTTGTTGTATGGCAGTACTACAAGTAATTATTAACCCTATGTTAAGAGTTGCAGGTGGTGAAGAGCATTTTGCTTTTAATTCTGTACTTGCGCAACTGGTTTTTGGGGCAGCATCTTTTCTTAGTCCATACCTCTATAAGTATTTAGTCAATACTGAAGGTAATAGTAATGACGCACTAGCTGAAACTTTACGTGGATGGGTGCCAGCTAATTTACCATGGGCTTCGTTATATATTGTTTTTGCCTTAATCGCATTTGTTCTATTTATTTATGTTTTCTTAAATAAATATCCAAAATTCGATAAAAATGAAGATGAAAAAGCTGGGGATAAAAGTTCTTATTTGGACTTGCTAAAGAATAAATGGACCATTTTATATTTTTTGGGAATATTCTGTTACGTAGGCGCTGAGCAGGGAGTTGGTAATTGGATTTCACAATTCTTATACCAATATCATGATTTAAATCCACAAACAATTGGTGCAGATACCGTATCCTATTTTTGGGCTATGCTCACCGTAGGTTGTTTACTTGGCTTATTACTTTTAAAATTCTTTGATAGTCGTAAAATTCTAATTTCAGCTACTGCGATTACTATTCTTGCTTTAATTTTTTCATTAACTGGGTCAAAAGAAATGGCATTGGTAGGATTCCCATTAATAGGATTCTTTATTTCTGTTATGTATTCCGTTATTTTTTCCTTAGCACTAAATTCTGTTAAGGAGCATCATGGTTCACTATCTGGAATTTTATGCACAGGGATAGCGGGTGGTGCGGTAATTCCATTTATAGTTGGTGGATTAGGAGAATTAATGACACTCAAGTCTGGTATGTTCTTTTTAATTATTCCACTGGGTTTTATTCTATCAATAGGTTTTTGGGCTAAGCCGTTAGTCAATAATAAAACTATAAGTCTAAAGAAAGACAAATGAGCATTTTACTAGATGAAATTTTAGGCGTTGACATAGGAGGTACTAATATTAAAATAGGAAGAGTCGTAAACGGAAAGGTTTTGCAGAAGTGCAAAATTCCAGTAAATCGAGATGATCTTGAGCAAGTTACGCTAGATAATCTTTATAAAGGGTTGAAGGCTTTAATGACAGATTCAGTAAAGGTAATCGGCATAGGTGTTCCTGCTGTGGTTGACATAGAATCAGGAACGATATTCGATGTTCAAAATATTCCATCGTGGACTAATGTAGCTTTAAAGAATTTAGTTGAAGAGAAATTTAATGTACCTGTTTACATTAATAATGATGCCAATTGTTTTGCAATTGGAGAAAAGCAATTTGGAAAAATACGAGAATTTAAAAACTGTGTAGCACTTTCATTAGGTACAGGCATGGGAATGGGAATCATAATAGATGAAAAATTATATAATGGAGTTCTTTGTGGTGCCGGTGAAATAGGGATGGTGCCATATTTAGATGGCATTCTTGAGCATTATACCGGTAGCTTCTTTTTTGAAAGAGAATATAAAAATTCGGCATTAGTACTATACAATAAAGCACTAGAGGGAAATGAGAATGCTTTAAGGGCATTTAAGGAATATGGTATCCATTTGGCAGAAGCTATTAAGATTATTCTTTATATGTATGCACCAGAGGCTATCATTCTTGGTGGATCTATTAGTAATTCGTTTCAATTTTTTGAAAAATCACTAAGAACAGGTCTGGAATCTTTTGCCTATCAAAAACAGATTGAAAATTTAAAAATTCAAACTTCAGATTTAGTCGATTCTCCAATTCTTGGAGCTGCGGCCCTTTGTCTGTAATAAAATAACTAATTAAATGAGATTAACTATAATAACATTACTCGGGATATTACTTCTGAATTCTTGTTCTGAAAAAGAAATTGCTATTGGTAAACAAATCAATATCACAGTTGAGAATAATAAAGTAGGAGCACCTGTTACTTTAGGAATCCCTTTTCCAAAAGGAGAACTTAAATCTGTGGATCATTTACGTTTAATGACTTCAGATGGGGTTGAGATTCCATGCCAGACTACAGAAGTTGCTAATTGGGGTCCATTAGATGATAGTATAAAATGGGCTTGGGTATTCTTCTTTTCTGAGGAAGGAACCGAGTATACTTTAGAATATGGAGATAATATTATCCCTATTAGATCTAAAGAAAAAATTGTATCAACAAATAATATGAGACCACAAGGGGGAATCGATGTAAATACAGGTCCTCTTTCTTTTGCCATACATAAAATGGGTAATGGATTTCTAGATGAAGTTTTTTTAGATTCTAATGGCAATGGTGAATTTGAGGAAACGGAACTTATAGGTTCTTCGCAAGGTGAGAATAGGGGGTCATTTTTAGATATTTTAGATGATGCAGGTATTGATAAATCAAAAGCTGTAATTCACGAAGTATTTAGGGAAAAGGGTTCTGGACCAATGCATAATATATTTAGAATTGAAGGTACTTATACCTACAGTAGAAAAGATAATAACATTTCACCTTTCACAATGTGGTTGCATGTATATGCAGGTAAAAGCTATGTAAAAGTACTACACACATTAACCTATACCGGTATACCTGACAAACATAAAATTGTAGAGGGCGAACATTATAATATTGCAACGCAAGATGAAAATATTCTATCAGAAAATACTGTAGAAGATATTGGATGGACACAACCTAATGATGAAATAGCGGCTAGTGGTATTCAATTAAAATATCACTTAAGCGATAACGTAAATATTTCTATTCCTATGATGGAAGGTAGTTGGCAAGATGATGATGCTAAACTGAGTATTCAAAAAATAAAATCAAATGATAAGAACGTTGTAAGATTATTACAACAAGGCCCTGAGAGAGTTAAAAGCACAAGTTTAAGAAGCTTGTATGTCAACGGATTTAAAAAAGACGGTAATGAAGAAGAAAAGAAAGATTATAATTTTGAGGCAACTATTTTTGATGGTGATGAGAATATCGCAAAAAGTCAAAGAGCAAAAGGTTGGATTAATATAGCAGATACAAAACGAGGTGTTGGTGTTGGTATCAAAAATTTCCTAAAAGAATATCCAAAAGGTGTTCAAGTAGATCCTATTACAAAGTCTTTAACAGGCAGTATTTGGCCGTTAGAAAATGGTCCAATGAATTTCGCAAGACATAACACAGAACCTGATGGTGGTATGTTAGCGAATTTTGCTCAAGGTATTACTAAGACAACTGAATTCATTTATTATTTTCATGATAATGTAGACACAGACGAGGTGGGTCAGAAAATGGACTATGTCTTAGATAGTCCTGTGGCACATGCATCACCAGAATGGTATACAAACTCAAAGGTTTATGGTAATATGGCACCAAAGTCTACCAAACATCCTGAATTTGAAAATGCCTTACAATATAGGTACGATTGGTGGGCTTATAACCAAAAGCATGAGCCATGGTACGGTATGTTTAATTATGGTGATGGTAAAAGTTATTTTTTCAATGATCGTTGGGTGCAATGGACTAATAATGAACCCACTGTAGATTTTATGTTTTGGACTAACTTTATGAGAACAGGTGATCCAAAATACTTCAATCTTGCACAATCCATGAGTAGACATACAATGGATGTAGATAATGTTCATTGGCCTAAGAAAAGAACCTATTATGGTGAAATTAACGATGCAATAGATTTTTGGAATTATCAAAAAGAACCAGAATCTACCCCATATTTAGGTATTGGAAGAAGACATGCAAATGAACATTGGTATGCATTATTAAGTGCTCATGTTTGGATCCAAGGTTGGATTGCATCCTACTATATTTCTGCAGATCATAGAGCACTTGAGGTTGCAAAAATGACAGGTGATACTTATTTAAATAGAATTTGGGGGGATCACGATTTAAGAGGGAGAAGGTTGTATTTGTCTGTGCTTAATTTGGTTGAATTATATGATGCCACCAAACTCGATAAGTATAAAAAAGAATTAGATGAGCGTGTAAGTTTAATGCTTGAATTTCAAGAAAGACAAGGGGGTAATTTGTTGTTAGATAGATATGGCTATAGCCAAACATATGTAGCTCAAGGTTTATATAAATACCAACAAATAACTGGTGATGAAAAAGTAAGAAAAGCGTTACTAGAACATGCTAGATGGGTTAGAGATGTACCACCATTAAATCATGAAATGGAATCTTATTTGGCAACTATTTATCCATTGGTTCTTGGATATGAAATTAGTGGAGAAAAAGGGTATTTAGATGAGGCATTGGCACGGGCTGAATATCTGAAGATAGGTGAGTTGAAAAAATCATCTGATGAATATGATAATACAAAGGAGTATAGTGCCGATTTGTTAGAAATATCTAACCTGCCAAATAGTAAAAAGAAATTTACCAATTGGCAGACAAACCAGGGATTAAGGGTTTTTGGATGGACACATGCTTATAATATTCCTTATTTGCTATACGCAATGGAGCAAGAGAATATGGAGTAACAATTTTGAATTGGTTAGGGGGCAGTTTACATTTTTTGTAGCTGCTCCTTTTTTATCGTATTAATTTGAATTCAGCTTAAATGACACTAACCAAAAGAATTGGACTTATACTTGGTCCTTTATTTTTTATACTCATACATTTATATTTTGACGGGGATGGTTTATCTGGACAAGGACGAGATATTCTAGCCATAACAGTTTGGATTGGTATATGGTGGGTTTTAGAAGTTTTACCCATAGCTGTTACTGCATTACTTCCCATAGTACTATTTCCATTATTAGATACTATTAGCCTAGGTGAGACTACAGCTAGTTACGGGCACAAATATGTCTTTTTATATATGGGTGGTTTTATGTTGGCTATGGCTATTGAAAAATGGGGACTACATAAAAGAATTGCGCTTTTGATTATTAAAGCAATAGGTACTAATATGTACACTATTGTTTTAGGTTTTATGGTTGCTACAGCATTTCTTTCCATGTGGATATCTAATACGGCAACGAGCGTAATGGTATTGCCCATGGCGATTTCAATAATTAAGCAATTAGAAGATAATCCTAATAGCATTAGTTCCGTCAATAAATCATTCAGCAAATTATTAATGTTGTCAATTGCATATTCGGCCTCTATTGGTGGTATGGCTACATTAATTGGAACTCCACCTAATCTGGTATTTGCAGGCTTTGTTCAAAAGACTTACGGTATAGACATTAGCTTTTGGCAATGGATGAAATTTGGTCTACCTGTGGCTACTTTATTACTGATTATATCATGGTATTATTTAACTCGTATTGCATATCCGCAAAAGGAAAAGAGGTTCCCTGGTGGAAAAAAGGAAATCAATAGATAATTAAGAGAGTTAGGTCCGATGAAGGCAGAGGAGAAAAGAGTTTTAATTGTTTTTATATTGACTGCTTTCTGTTGGATTACTCGTTCATTTTTATTGCAGTCATTCTTACCTAAAATTGATGATACCATTATAGCAATAGGAGCAGTGATTCTCTTATTTATAATACCAGCATTTTCTCAAAAAAGGTCATTATTACTATGGAGTGAAGCTGTTCGTATTCCATGGGGAATAATATTATTATTTGGCGGTGGAATGGCAATTGCTAAAGGTTTTGATGAAACTGGTCTAGCGAGCTACTTGGGGTCTAGAATGTTCTTTTTTGAAGGGTTGCCTTTATTCATAATATTATTATTAATAATTACCTGTGTAAATTTCCTTACAGAGGTAACCTCTAATTTAGCAACTACCGCCATGATGCTTCCAGTAATGGCTCCTTTGGCGCTTAGCTTAGATGTAAATCCATTTTTATTATTAGTTGCGTGCACTACTGCTGCATCTTGTGCTTTTATGCTTCCCGTTGCAACACCACCAAATGCGGTAGTCTTTGGTTCTGGCTATTTACGTATACCAGATATGTTACGCTCAGGTTTTTTAATGAATATAATATCTATTTTAATTATTAGTGCTATCATTTATTTCTTTTTACCCTTACTATGGAATATAGATGATATTATAATTAATGGGGTATAATTGGTAAGGGTAGTTTTCATTTTTTTCTAATGTTGAGCTTATGGTAATCTATAGTTACTAGTAGCGCTTTTAATGTAATGAGTTGATAAATATTAGATATTATTTTTTTGATGAATTAATTCTAAGTGGAAATTCAGTTTCCCTACCATAGAGCTTTATCTCTTGTATATCAGCTGGCATGTAATAACCTGCCGATTCTAACTCTTCTTTTACATTTCGCACTACATTTCCTTTAGTTATTAGTGCCATTCTCCTAAAATCTTTGGTGTCGACCCAAAAAAACACTTTTAAATTAACAGTGCTAGTAGCAAGTTCATCTTCAATTACAAAATTCTCATGTTCTTTATCCTCAATAACATTTGGTTCTTTTTTTAAAGCCTTTAATACTGTCTGTTTTGCCCCTTCAATATTGTCCTCATATGCAATTCCAATAGTGAAATCCCATCTAAAAAAACCATCTTCGGTGTAATTCGTAACTGGTTTAGTCAATACATCACTGTTTGGTATGTACACATCCTTACCATCAAAACTTTTAAGTTTTGTATATCTAAATTCTAAAGCTTTAACCTTACCAAAATTGTCATCTATTTGAACGGTATCATCAACGTCAAAAGGTCTGCTAAACGCCATAATGATTCCTGCAATAAAGTTTTGACCAATATCCTTAAAGGCAAACCCTAATACCACTGCACTAGCTCCCGCTGCGGTCAATATTCCTGTAGCTATTGAACCAAGACCAGAGGCTTCTAAAGCCAGCATAACAGCGATAATCACCAATATGTATTTAATAGCTTGTCCTAGAAATTTACTCATTAGGGGATCTCCAGTCTTTATTGAAAGTCTTCTTTTAACGAAACCTCCAATCCAGGATCCAATTAGCAATCCTAAAATCACAAGTAATATTCCCATCCCAATACCAGGTAATTGTTCTATGAATTGATTATAAAATAATGTAATGGATTCGGTAATTGTAGTTGTGTTATTTTGCATGAATTTAAAAATTAAGTTTGTATTCCACATACTTGTAGGTTGTTGTAATTTATAAAAGCTCTTTTAATACGGCTTGTCCTAACTGATTTAATATTGACTGTAAAGATTATGGAGTTTACTTTTAATCAGATCATCTTGATAAGATTCGAGCTATTTCAGTTAATAATTTAATTAATATCATTAATGTCAATATCTGAATTTATGAATATTGCTTAAGTTTTTGAATGCACTTCATTTTAATTGAAGGGTTTGCTATTTCAGTTTAGTTAGCCATCTCACTACAGAGATGGCTTTTTTAAATTCTAATCAATTTCACGTTATATATTTTAATGATATAACTTGGAATTGATATCAGAGTAATATTCAAAACTGTACTGAGAAATTACCATATTAAGTCCTTAAAGGAACTCATTTGGAGATTGGTCAAGAAAGATATAATTGTGCTTTAAAGGATTGTGGATTATATGAAAGCAGATTTCTCTCAACGGGTGTTTTTTTATAAAATTTGAGACTGACACACAGAACGTGAACTTTTATTATAAATACCCATTTCTGATAGTTTGTTATATAATGGCAGTACTTGGATTTTGAAACGTACCAATTAATAGCTAGGGGTATGGGAAAGAAATAATGAAAGGAATCCAATTAATGATTGAATTGGATAAGCATTTAATATAGAATTTTGATAGTAACTATAGGGTAAAAAGGCTAACGCAAACGTTTTACTAGAAAGCCGTTTTCATTTTCGTGTTCAATTAATAATATTAAATTCTAATAATGACCTCTTTATTTCTATAAATAAATTGTAGAACTAATGGATGGCATGATAACCAAGATTAAATAATACCAGTTTACAGATTCTATAAAGAATATTTAGTGAAATGCTGGGACACCTCTTAACCTCTTAAATTGATTGTATGCTTTGTTCACTTTCTCTTTAGGTGCTTTTGTGAATTCAGTATTAGTAATTTCATATACTTTTTGAACACTATCCAGCTTATGGTGCATTACTGATAAGGTTTTTTGATAATTAGTGTCGAGGATAACATTGTTTTTCTCGTTTGGATCTTTTTTTAAATCATAGAGCTCCCAAGTATCTATATCATCGTAAAAGTGAATAAGTTTAAATCGCTCAGTTCTAATTCCATAATGTTTCTTTACCATGTGAAAAGCAGGAAAGTCGTAATAATGATAATATACTACATCACGAAAATCTTCTTCTTTTTCCGTTCCGTTTAATAAACCTAAAAAAGATTCACCTTGCATATTAGAACTTAAATCGGACAATCCCGATAGATCTAAAAAAGTAGGAGCAAAATCAAGATTCTGGACTAATGCATCAATTTCACTTGAAGGTTTTATAGTTCCAGGTAATTGCATTAATAGTGGAGTTTTAAAAGATTCTTCGTACATAAAACGTTTATCGAACCAACCATTTTCGCCCATCCAAAAACCTTGGTCAGAAGTATAAACAACCAATGTATTTTTATCTAAGCCACTCTTTTCTAAATAATCAAGAATTTTACCTACACCTTCATCAACAGCAGCAATAGTTGCCATATAGTCTTGTAAATATCGTTGCCCTTTCCAAATAGCCAATTCTTTACCAGTTAATTTTGATTTATGAAAAGCGTTGTTTTTGGATAGGTAAGCTGCATTCCAAGTCCTACGTTGCTTAGATGTCATTCTATCAAAGTCAGTTGTCCATGGGTTATTGGCAAGTTCTGTTTTTCCATAAGCTGTCGACATTTTTAAGTCATGACCTTCATACATATCTCTATATATAGTTTGAAGTTGCTCTTTGGCGGCCCATTGCTTGTTAAATTCAGGAAAATAGCTATCTGGTAATGGGAATAATACCGAATCGTACAAATTGGTATGGCGTAGTGCCGGCATCCAATTTCTATGAGGTGCTTTATGTTGTACCATTAAGAAAAAAGGAAGAGAATCAGTTCTTTTATATTTTATCCAATTCAACGCATCTTCAGTAATAATATCAGTCGCATAACCCTCAATACGAGTAGTATCTCCATTTTCAATAAAGTCGGGATTATAATAGTTTCCTTGATCTACAATTATTTTCCAGTGGTCAAAACCTTCAGGATAATCATGTAAATGCCATTTACCAACTACAGCGGTTTCATATCCCGATTGCTGAAGCATTTTTGGCAATGTGGGCTGGCTGCCATCAAAATGATCTCCATTTTGTCTAAATCCATTTATATGACTATGTTTTCCTGTTAATATGACGGCTCTGCTTGGTCCGCAAATAGAATTGGTGACAAAACTGTTATTAAAAATTACGCCATTTTTAGCAAGTCTATCAATATTAGGGGTAGGTGCAAGTTTACTGATAGGATGTCCATAGGCACTAATCGCTTGTATCGCATGATCATCGGCCATAATAAATAAAATATTTGGCTTTTGATCTGCTTTGTTCTTAGGCTTTAAGGATGTTTTACAATTAAGGTTCAAGAACCCAATCATTAACACTAGAATTCCTAAACGCATAGATATTTTAATTTTTATTCTTAAACAATAATGTTTAGGAGACTATTCCAATTCAAATTCAGCAGACATTTCTGCAGTTGAGTCACTACCAACAAACACTACAAATTTCCCGGGCTCTGATACAAATTGAAGGTTACTGTTGTAGAATTTTAAATCATTTGCATAAAGTGTTAAAGAAACGGTTTTTGTCTCTCCTTTTTTTAGGAATATTTTTTTGAATCCCTTTAACTCTCTTACAGGTGGGGTAATACTACGAACCTCATCTTTTAAGTACAATTGCACTACTTCTTCGCCATCGTAATCTCCCGTATTTTTTACAGTTACCGAGATATTGACGAGTTCATCTTGCGTAATTTTTTTCTTTTCTACAACAAGGTCACTATACTCAAAAGTCGTATAACTTAGACCGTAGCCAAATGGGAATAGTGGTGAAATCTCACTATCTAAATAATTAGATTTAAATTTTTCAAATCGGTTTGTAGGCGCTGGTCTCCCTGTATTTTTCATACTATGATAAATAGGAATTTGACCAACATTTCTAGGCCAACTAGCTGTTAGCTTCCCAGATGGGTTATAATCGCCGAAGATTACATCGGCAATTGCATTACCAGCTTCAACGCCAGGATTCCAAACTTGTAGAATACTTACTGGTAAGGTAAATTCATCAGATATCGTTAAAGGTCTACCGCTAAATAGCACCAGTACAACTGGTTTGCCGGTTTCGACTAAAGCTTTGATTAATTTTTTTTGACTTGGTGGTATAGATATTTCCGTTCTGCTTGCTGCTTCCCCTGCAAATTCAGAAGCTTCCCCAACTACTGCTACTATAATATCAGCATTTTCACTGTTTTGTAAAGCTTCCGATAACATTGCTTCGGGTGTTCGGGTATCGATATCTACTCGTAATCCGAATACATTTACACGTTTTGCAAACTCACCATCATTGGTGATATTAGCACCTTTGGTGTAGCTTATTCTAGCTTTAGGGGCTACATTTTTTAATCCTTCTAAAACAGGAATCGAAAGTTGTGGGTCGCCTGTAGGTGCCCATGTACCCAACATATTATTTTTGTCGTTTGCCAAAGGACCAACTAATGCGATTTTAGCATCCTTTTTTAATGGAAGTACGTTGTTTTCGTTTTTAAGTAATACAAAAGATTGGGTAGCAATTTTTCTTGCAGCTTCTCTATTTTCGGTTGTAAGAATGTCTTTTTCAGGTCTCGATGTATCCGAATACCTATAAGGATCATCAAACAAACCCAGTTGATGCTTGGCGGTTAAAATTCTTCTACAGGCTATGGTTATTGCTTCTTCGGTTACTTTGCCTTCTTTTACGGATTTCTTAAGTGTGGTTAAAAAACCTTCACCTACCATGTCCATGTCAAGTCCCGCATTAAGGGCTTGAGCGGATACGGCTTGTAAATCTCCCAACCCGTGAGCTGTCATTTCATTCACAGAAGTATAATCTGAAACTACAAAACCTTTAAAACCCCATTGTTTTCTTAGCAAATCGGTAATTAACCATTTGTTGCCTGTTGCAGGTATGCCGTCAATATCATTGAATGAGGTCATTGCGCTACCTACACCAGCATCTACAGCAGCTTGGTAGGGTGGTAGGTATTGGTTGTACATTTTTACCTTACTCATATCAACGGAATTATAATCACGCCCAGCTTCCACAGCACCATAAAGGGCAAGGTGTTTTACGGTTGCCATCATAGTCTGTGAATTACTCAGATCATTACCCTGGTAGCCTTTTACCATTGCAGTTGCGATAGCTGATCCTAAGTAAGGGTCTTCACCCGAGCCTTCAGAAATTCTTCCCCATCTGGCATCACGAGATATATCAACCATTGGTGAGAAGTTCCAGTTGATACCATCTGCAGTAGCTTCTTTTGCGGCCATCTTTGCAGCACTTTCAATTAATTCCATATTCCAACTAGAAGCAACGCCAAGTGGAATAGGGTAGGTGGTTTTATACCCGTGAATAATATCTGAACCTATTAATAATGGTATTTTTAATCTAGAATTCTTAATAGCAATTTCTTGTGCCTGCCTTACTTTTTCAGGTCCAGAAACACCAAATAACCCACCTACTTGGCCTTCTTTGATTTTTAACTCTACATTTTTACTAACTACAGAACCTGTGGCTATACCGCCGCCGGGAGTCAATAAGTTTAATTGTCCTATTTTCTCATCTAAGGTCATTTTATTTAATAGCGCTTCAACCTCAGGTATAGCCTCTTGTGCTGTAATATTGAAGACAGCAAAAGTTAGTAGAAGTATAGAAAATATGTTTTTCTTAATAGTCATTTATGTTAGCTTTAATTTAAATGAGTTACAGTGTAGCTGCGGGTTTATTTCTCTTCGTTTAAGGTATTAGAGAAAAGCCATTGTAATAATTCTGGTTCTGCAAAAGCAGGGTCCCAACTATTATGGTTGGCAAAATCATATAAGGTAAGCCGAGGGAACGCTCCCTCATTCAATAATGCCGAAACCATTTTCATAGACTGTAAAGGATCAACTACGTTATCTTTTGCTCCGTGAAATGCCCAAACTGGTATTTTTTTGGCATAGTTATTTACATACTTAGGATCCCCCGCACCACATATAGCAATGGCAGCGGCAAAACGATTAGGGTTTCTAGCCAGTAATTCATATGTACCCATGCCACCCATAGAAAGACCCATTACGTACGTTCGATTTTTATTGACGAAAGTTTCTTCTTTAAACTTATCTAATAAACTTAATACCAAACCCATTGCTTTGGTAGGACCATTTTTAAACTGAAAATCTAACTTTACAGGGTAATTGTTGCGATTAACATCTACTTGTGCCCAGTAGTCGTTTGTAGCACATTGAGGCATAAGTACAATTGCAGGAAATTCGGTTCTGTTGTTTTGGTCAAGAAATAAAGAACTACCATGAGTTAGTTGCTTTTGGTTATCATTGCCTCTTTCACCTGCACCATGTAAAAAAAGTACTAGGGGATAAGATTTTTTTGTATCAAAATTTTCAGGATATAGAATTCTATATCGCAACGTATCAGCTGCAACAATCAATTCTTTTTTTTCAAATAAATTGACATCTTGCGCTGTGGTTATGAAATTGCAAACAAGAAGTAAAGCAAGAATAAAAAAGTGTTTATTTTTCATAGGTATAACCGAGTTTGTCAAGACCGTTTTGAATGTCTTCATTTTGCATAAAAAGATTCCAAAGGAGACCAGTTCTGTAATTTTCTATCATTACAATTTCAGGACCTTGGTCAATTGCTAAGTATGCTTCTGCCACCCAAAAATTGTTTTGCGGACTAAAAGCATCATAAAACCCTGCAGGACCTAATAATTGATCTTTGTACTGATAAAAATAACGTAATGCTTTTATAGATTCTTCGGGGGTGTAAGGAATGGAACTTATAGCTGCCGTTGGTGAAATTACGCCAGTATCATTGCTTGGGCTATGAGCATTGTAGCCTAAAGTGCCATCTGTATTTCTAGAATAGCTAGCGGTTAATCCCCAACAATTTTCGCCATAATCAGCATATTTTTTTGGGTTTTCAACACAATACAAATAATTGATTTTTGAATGATTTACTGCGGCATCCCAATAGTTTACATAACCATCGTTCAAGTTTTTTGGGTTAAGTCCTAAGTATGAATAATGAGCCCAAAATAATGGTCCGCCTTTAGGGGAGTTTCCTGCGTGATCTACAATTAACGGAATGTTGTAGGCGCTGGTAGCATCTGTAATTGCTCCGTTTGACGCCCAACCATTAGTGTAGACCTCTTTCTCAATGGAATATTCTGGTGAAGCAGCTGCCATCACGTAAGTAATCAGCACTTCATTATACCCTTTGAGTTCTAAGTTGATATCAAAACCAAAATTAGGACTCCAATGCCAGTAGAGGCTATTCTTATCTTGTGTGTACCAGTTCCACTCAACACCTTTCCAAAGTTCATCTGCTTTATCGGCTATAGATTTTTCGGTGTCGGTCCCATCTTTAAAATACTCTTTAATACAAATTAAACCTTGTGCTAAAAAAGCTGTTTCAACAAGGTCACCTCCATTATCTAGATTACTAAAGGGTTTAACATTCCCATTTGTACCGTCTAACCAATGTGGCCAAGCACCGTGAAAGCGATCAGCAGATGCTAAGAAATTTAAAATTTGATCAATACGTTCTACGGATTGTTGACGTGTAATGAAACCTCGTTCTACGCCAACCAATAACGCCATTAAACCAAAACCTGTTCCACCAATAGTTACGGTATTAGGATCGTTCGATGGTTCATTAGGATGATAACGTTCACGAGCAGCACCGGAATTAACCTCGGCAAAATCCCAAAAATACTTGAAGGTTTCTTGTTGAGTTAGATCTAAAAGTTCTTCATCTGAAATATCGGAAACTTCAGGTTCTGGTGTCGAGGGTGTTTCGGGCAGTTCAGATTCTCCAGTTGGGGCATTAGGTTCTGATGATGAACATGCCAATAAAAATATAGTTAAGAATCCCAAGAAAACAGCGATCGTCTTTTGGAATATTTGCTTTTTGTACCTAATTCGATTTTTGCCTTTCATTGCGGTGCTGTTATTGAAAATCCTAATTTATCTAAGCCTTTGATTACATCTTTATTAGTCATAAATAACATCCAGAATAAACCACTTCTATGATTTTCTATCATTACCGGAATAGGACCTTGATCGATGGCCAAATATCTTGGTAAAACCCAATTTTCTTCTAAACTAAAAGCATCATAGGGTCCGTATTTTCCAATTAGCGTATCATGCTTAGTGTATAGATTTCTTAAGAATGCCATGCTCTCTTTTGGAGCATACGGCATAGAAGATAGTGCTGCTGTAGGTGAAATAACACTAATGTCTCTATCTGGTCTATGACCTGCGTAACCATTTATAGAATAACTTGATGTTAGTCCCCATAAATCTTCGCCATATCCTTTAAAGTTCTTAGGATTATCAACGGCATACTTATATTGTATCATGGTATGGTTGCGATTCAACTCCCAATAATCGGCATATTGATCTTTTAGGCCTTTCGGGTTTAAACCGGTAAAAGAATAATGTGCCCAGAACATTGGCCCGACGGGTGATGCATCACTTTCATAATGATCTAAAATAGTAGGTAGACCATAAAATGTAGTGTCTTTAGTAATAGCGCCGTTTCTTGCCCAACCTTGCTCGTAAACCTCTTTTTTAATAGGGTGCGTTGGAGATGCTGCTGCCAGAATGTACATGATTAATGCTTCATTGTATCCGCCTACAGGAAAATTCATATCCCATTCATATTCTGGAGACCAGTGCCAGTATAAAACATTTTCACCTTTTGTGTACCAATCCCATTCTACTTCCTCCCATAGTTTTTGAATGCGTTGTGCTAGTTTTTTCTCTCTTTCATTACCATCTTCAAAGTATTCTTTAACGGTTAACAAACCTTCAATAAGAAATGCAGTTTCTACAAGATCTCCGCCATTATCCTTTTTGCTAAATGGAGTCATTTTACCATTTGGAGTAAGCCAATGTGGCCATGCACCATGAAAACGATCGGCATTGTCAAGGAAGTCAACTGCTTTTTCTAGTCGTGCAAGACCTTTTTCACGTGTTATAAAATCCCTTTCAATACCAACTAAAATTGCCATTACACCAAAACCAGATCCACCAATGGTAATTATGTCCTTATCATGTGTTGGATAAATATCATCTAAATGAATTCTTTCTCTTGCCAGCCCTGAAGTAGGTTCTGCACCTTCCCAGAAATAATTGAACGTCTGTTTTTGTACAGAATCCAACAATTGTTCATCCGTAATCTTAATTTTTTCTACACTCTCTCCTTGATCTCTAAGTTTGGACTTAGAGGAATGACCATTACAACCCACTAACAAAGTTGTAATGGCCATTGAAAACAAAAATAACCTCATAAATAACTACTGCATTAACTCAATTAAACTAAACTACTATCGTGCTTAAAGACCTGATTGTCTTATCTCTTGAATTTCTTGCTGGCTCAATGCTTTGTTGTATAATCTAAGTTCATCAATAAAACTTAAATCAAAACCGTGTCCCCATTCTGTAAATCGTGGAGCACCTGAACCGATGGATAGCATGTCGCATCCTGTCCAATCTACACCCGTGAAATCTCCTTGGGCAACAACTTCGCCATCAATATAGACTACACACTCGGTGCCAGAAATGGTAAATGCAAGATGTACCCAATCAGTGATTGAAGGATCTAACGCTGCGGCATCACCACCATCAAACCATGAATCAGCTTCTCCATTACCTACATTTAATTTAAAAACTTGACGTGTGGCATCACCTTCCCTAAAGAATCGGAAACCGTTGGTGCGTTTGTTCTGTACATCTGGATATCCTGCATTATCTACATCTTCGGGACCCATTACCAAAATGGCACCTCTTGTTGGGTTAGCGTTTAGCTTATACCATAAAGTAGTGCTAAACTCGTCTGTGGTAATAGCCCCAGATTCATTCGCTGGAAAAGTCAAGTAAGAATCGGTAGCGCCTGCATATGCATTATCACCTTCTACACTTTCATCTGCAAAAGTAGGAGTACCGACTTCGGTAGCATCGACATTTCTAAAACGTTCATTGTAGCTGCCATCAAAAGGCATATAGAACATTTCTCCGTCGAAAGTAGGAGGGTAGGAAGAAACAAATAGACCAGAATCATCTGCCATTATTTGTTGAATTTCCTGTTGAGTTATTGCTCTGTTAAAAATACGCAACTCGTCTAATAGGCTCTCATCCGATAAGTGATTCCAAGCTGTAAAATTAGGAGCTCCAGACATAATCGATAAAACATTTGCTCCAGTCCAATCTATACCGGCTAAATCTCCCTCTTTAACTATTTGACCGTCTATGTAAACAGTGGCTTCAGAGCCTGTAATGGTAAATGCTAAATTTACCCATTCGTTGGTAGTAGGATCTACATCTGCAGCTTCACCACCATCGAACCAAGTGCCATCTGTACCGGTACCAACGTTTAATTTAAAGCGTTGCATTCCATTTGCATTTTCACGGAAAAATCTAAATCCTTTAGAAAGATCATTATCTGTGCCATCGATTAATGGTGGACTTAAAGTTAAAATACCTGCACGGTCTGGTGTACTATTTACTTTCATCCAAAAAATAGCACTGAATTCTGTATTTTTAAAACGCTCTGAATCTAAGGTCAAATATGTATCTGCAGCGCCAGCATATGATCCGTCGCCAGCAATATTTTCTTCACTGATGGATGGGTTTCCAAATTCTTGGGCTTCTTCAAAACTGATAAGATCCACGTAAGCTCCATCAAAGGGCATGTATAGTATCTCTCCAGGGTATTTGGAAATATAAGCGGGTTCTTTTGTGAAGTTAACACTGCTATTAGTTGTTTTACCATCTAAATCAGTTGCAGATATAGTTAATACATGTTCACCATCGGCAAGTTTATCATACATTAAATCATCAACTATGAGTCTTCTGTAATCTAAAAAGTCCGTATATTTTTTAATTGAGGACCCATCTAACAAAACACCAACAGATTCCAATTCTATATCATCTACAGCTTCAAATTTTATTGTAATTGTAGCTAATTCTTCATTTACTTTTACTGCCAAACCTTCGGTAGGTGAAGTAATAGTGATATTAGGTGCAGTTTCATCTGCACCTGGATCAACCTCGGTAAGTGAATCAATACCATCTTCACAGGCAACCAAAAGAAGGGTAGCTAACAGGACGGTAATTATGTTTTTAAAATTATTCATTGTTGTAATTTTTTAGTTTGCTATTTCACCCAATATTGGAAACTCGTCAATTTGATCTTGATGATAGGTTACAAAAGCCTTGTCTTCGGTAAATGTTCTACCATCAAAACTTAATTCATCATATCTGCCTAAGCGAACCATATCAAAAAAGCGTTTACCCCATTCCATTGAAAGCTCTGCATATTTTTCGTCTACAATCTGATCAAGGGTAACTCCGCTTAACGGAGGCATGTTTGCCCTTGTGCGAACTACGTTCACCGCTTCATCTGCTGTCATTGCTGAATTGCTAGCACCTTGTACTAATGCCTCTGCGTACATTAATAAAGTTTCGGAATATCTAAAAACGATATTATTTTTATTACTACCATAAGCCGTACGACCAGGAATTAATTGATTGGTTGGTAAGTAGTGCTTCCCACTTGAAAATATAGAACGTACTGTAGACGTATTTTCATCACCATCTCTAGTAATAGGAGATACAAAAGACGGTAAGGTTTCCACTGAATACGAAGTAGTAGTAATTAAACTATCGATACCTCTTTGGCTAAAGAAAACAGAAGTTTCTAAACGTTCGGTTTCACCTCTGTCCAACATGAATTCAACAAATTTTAAGCTTGGTTCAAAAAATCCCCAACCATTACTGGACCCATCAATTTCTGGATTCCATGAGTTTGGACCATAAGGAGCATATAAATGGCTAACTCTATCACCTTCACCATTTCCAAAATCGGAATATTGAAATTCAAATAAGTTTTCATTGCTCAATTTTCCTGGAGTTTTAAACAACTCGTAATAATCAGGAAACAAACTGAATTTTCCAGATGCGATAATCTCACCTGCAGCATCTGCAACAGCTTGATAATTTTCTAATTCTTGATTTGCTTCCGCTTTAATCATCAAAGCAGTGTATTTTGTAACTCCGCCAGGTAAATCTGTACGTTCGTTTGGTCTTAAATCAAGCAAAAATGGAATTGCCTCGTCCATTTGGTCAGAGATATGTTGCATTACTTCATTTTTGCTCGGTACTGACGTAACTTCTGCAAAATCATTAAGGTCTGAGGAGGTAGGAATAAATACCGAACCGTAAACTTGTGATAATTGAAAAAGTAGAACAGCTCTTAATACTTTTGCTTCGGCGATATATTGATTTCCTAAAGCTATCCCCTCATCATCTGCGAACTCCATATATCTTTCTATCTGTTCCATTCCCGTATGTGCACCAATTATATCACCATAATAGGTTTCCCATAATGTTCTAGAACCAAAGAAAGAATTGTCATAAACATAACGGTCTTGATTTTTTAGACCTTGTTGATCACCAGCGGCATTTACATCATCACCTCTAGTAGCAACTACTAAAGGCTGTTCCCAACCTCTATCGGCAACTGATTGATAAACTCCAATTAGAGAGAATATCATATCATCTGTTTGCGAGAAGTCTGTTCCTCCTGCAAAATTATTATTCAATTCAGGTTGGTCTAGTTCATCGGAGCAACCAATTAGTACAGTACCTAGAAAGGCTAAAAGCACTGTCAGTTTATTTACTTTTATATATTTCATAGCTGTATTTTTAAATTTTAATATTGACACCAAATGTGTAAACACCAGGTATAGGATATGTTTGATTATCTCTACCATCAGAAACCTCAGGAGTAAAACCGTTGTAATTAAAGAATGTTAATGGACGTTCTGCTGTGATGTAGAATCTAATATCTGGATTGAATTTTCCATTTAGTTTAGGCAGGGTATATCCTAAAGTTACATTCTGTAGTCTTACAAAATCTCCTTTTTCAACAAAGAAACTATTTAAGAACTGGTTGCTCCAAGGATTTCTAATGCCCCTTGCAGAAGGGTAGCTATTAGTACTTCCTGCACCGTTCCATCTATTTATTGCAAAATCTCTGTCAATATTAGCATCTGGTGTTTGGCGTATGGCAAAACGTTTTTGATTAGCTATAACATTGCCACCTTGTCCTATGACATTTAAATTAAAATCCCACGCCTTGTAATTCATTCCAAAGTTAAATCCAAAAGAATATGTTGGTAGGTAAGAACCAAGATCAACTCTATCTTGAGCGTCTATTATCATATCCCCATTTTGATCAATAAATTTAAAATCACCAGGAGCTACTGTTAAGCCATCTGCTATAGCGGCTTGTGCTGCAGGATCTGTTTGTATTTCTTCAGGAGTCTGATAAACCCCATCAACTTTTAAACCGTAGAATGGACTGATAGTTCCACCCACAACAGTACGTTGTGCGGTATCTCCACCAGAAGTAAGATTTTCTTGTCCAGCCAAATCTAAAACTTCATTGTCAAGGGTGGAAAAGTTACCTCCAACACTAAAACTAAAATTTTCTGATACTTTTTGGTTCCAGTTGGCAACTACTTCAAAACCGGTATTCCTTATAACACCTACATTTTGTCTAGTTTCTCCTGGCACTAACAATCGGGATACCGGTATAACAGCATCTCTAGTTTCTCTAATATAGTAATCAGAATCAATTGTTAATTTATTGTCAAATAATTTAGCTGTTAAACCAACATTGGTTTCAGCTGTAACTTCCCATTTTAGTGCTTCAAAATCACTACTTGTAATTAGACCTGGATAGCGAACATCTCCAAATGTGGCGTCTACTTCAGTTGAAGTAATTCCTCCAGTACTGGCTGCTACGTTGGCATTACCTAATTCACCCCAACTAGCTCTTAATTTCAAGAAATTAATTACGTTACTATTCTCAAGAAAAGTTTCTTCAGATAATACCCATCCAATTCCTACTGTTGGGAAATAGCCCCATTTTTCTTGATACTTACTTGTGCCATCTGCTCTAAACGTTCCGTAAAGAAGATATTTACTATCAAAATTATATGCAATACGACCAAAATATGAAAAGAAATATTGTCTAAGGCCATTATCACCAACGCCATCTACATCTATAGTTTTAGCTAAGTCTAAGTAATATGATTCATCTCCGATACCAGGACCATTTGGAAAATTAAGTCCTTTTGCTTCTAATTGCTCAAAAGAGCGATCTCTATATGAAGTACCTACTAATGCGGTAAGGTTATGTTTACCAAAACTATCGTTGAAAGTTAATGTGTTATCCCAAGTCTGCTCTGAAAATGTTTCATTTCGCTTAATCAATTCAGCATTCTCTCTAAACGCATTTCCATTTCCAAAAAAGTAAGGAAGACGTACTTCTCTAGTTTCAAGGGTTTCAAAATTGTGATAAAAAGCTGTTTTAAGCGTAAGTTTATCTGGAATTAATTGATAATTCAAATCAACCGTAGTTAGTGTATTCCTTATCTTATTCCTGTTTTCAGTATTTTCCATTACGGGAAATGGATTTTGAGTACCTCTATAACCTAAATCTTGTGCATTTGCATATGGTCTAGGGTAAGCATCAGTTTTAGAAGGGTCAAGAACTGGCATCGTTGGCACAGCGTAGTAGGCCAATGCAAAAGCAGTATCCTCAGGACGGTATCTTGTTGCATTACTGAATAGGGTGGATACACCAATGTTTAATCTATCTGTAATATCAACTGCTACTTTAGAACGTATATTAAATCTTTCATACTCATTCTTCATATTTAAAACACCTTCTTGCTCGAAGTAGTTTAAACCTAATGAGTATGTAACGTTTTCAGTACCACCTGCTACACCAATACTATGATTTTGTTGTAACGCATGTCGTAGAATTAAATCGTACCAATCTGTATTTACATCAGGAACATTAGGGTTAATTCTACTTCTTCCATAACGCTGTAAGGCATTGTCTATAGACTGTGACTCGGCGTCGGAACCTGATTCTCTAGCCAATGTTGCAAATTGCTCGGAGTTTGAAAGTTTTACCACATTTTGTGCTATCTGAACACCCTGATATCCATTATAGGTTATTTGTGGTTTCTGATTGATTTTACCAGATTTAGTTTCTATAAGTACGACTCCATTTGCTGCTCTTACACCGTAGATAGCAGAGGCAGATGCATCTTTTAGTACTGAAATTGTTTCGATATCTTCTGTATTTAAAAAATCGATATCATCGAAAAAGGTACCGTCAACTACATATAGCGGGTCAGAAGCCCCACCTACGTAAGAACCTATACCACGCACTCTAATAGTTGGTCCCGTACCAGGAGCACCACTACTAACTACTTGTAGACCTGCTACCTTACCTTGTAAGGATTGCATGGCTGCACTAGTTGGCGTTCTTGTTATGTCCTCGGTTTTAATTGTTGTAATTGATCCGGTAAGATCTGCCTTTTTCTGAGTACCATAACCTACAACTACAACTTCGTCTAAAGATTGAGTGTCTTCAGCCAGCGAAACATTAATTGTAGTTTGGTTGTTTACCATAACCTCTTTTGCAGAAAAACCAATGTAACTGATAACTAATGTTCCACTACTTGGAACATCGTTTAATACATAAATGCCATCAAAATCTGTTTGGACACCTGTTGTAGTACCCTTTATTATAATACTGGCGCCTGGTAATGGTTGACCGACTTCGTCAACGATTGTACCAGAAACGGAAATCCCATCTTGCGCAAAAACCGCCACATGGGTCAATAAAATGCAGAATGTTAAAAATTTGATTCCTATTTTCATAATTGTTTAATAATTGAGTTGTAAAATTATCAAGTTGTTAATTTCAACAGCAAGTTATCAAAACAAGAAAGGGAAGAAAGTTATAAGACTACATAATAATTACATCATAATCATGAGTAGCTTAAAAACCCATGTACACAAGGTTTTGCAGTAGTGCTTTTGTTAATTTAAAGGTAATTTTTAACGTATTGATGTAGTATTGATGTATCTAATTAACCCTTTTTTAATATTTGAAGTAAGTAAATAAGTGAAGTAATGTTGTTTTACTTAAAGGTTATTAGATAATTTGATAAATTTTGACTGTTATCTATGTTTAATTTTTTGCGAAGACGGTACCTATGTATTTCAACTCCTCTTATAGATATACCCATTAAAGGAGCTATTTCTTTGGTTGTATGATTCATTTTTAGATAGGCACATAATCTAAGATCTTTAGGACTTAATTTAGGGTATTTTTTTAGAAGATTCTCAAAGAAATCTTCATGTAATTCCTTAAAACTTAGCTCGAAATGTTTCCAATCTTGATCTTCGTTCATTGAATTATCAAGTTTTTTAGTTAGGGATCTATAGCGTTGTTTATTAGAAAAAGCATCTTGGTTTAAAGAGATAAGCTCTTTTAATTCAATAATTAATTCATTTTTCTTGGCAACACTCATAGTTGTTCTCGCCAGCTCGGTTTGTTTTCTTTTAATTTCTTTCTCTAGTTTTTCTTTCTCTATTAGAGCCAAACGCTCTTCTTGCTCTCTTTGCAATTTAATTTTTAATAGATTGTGCTTTTTAGCTAACTTTTGTCTGTTGTACCAACGTACTAAAAGAATACTTACAGTAAATAATAATAAGTAACCGAGTAAGCTCCAGTTAGAAAAGTACCATGGTCTTAATATTTCAAATTCAATGATTTTAGGATTTGAGAGTTCATTACCTATGCCTACTGTATATATTTTTAAAGCATAAGATCCAAAGGGCAAATTTTGAAGAATAATAGTGCCATAATCTAAATAGCTAGATTGTTTTACGGTGCCAGTAAGTTCATAATAATAAGTATACTGCTTAAAACTGCCTGCAGAAACAGCTATTTTAATGTTTTTGGATTTATTAAATGGTATTTTAAATAGATTTTCATTTAATGAATGGGTTTCATTTTCATCTATAAAAGAACTTATTCTTGGTGCGGGTAATTCTACATTTTGAAGCTCTTTCTCAAATTTTTTAAGGTTTAGTTTCCCAAAGCCGTCGGTAAGGGTAAAATAATATATAGAATCATTGTAATTTACAATGGTTTCTGTTTCTATGGCCAATCTTTTTCTAAGTTGCTCATCATCTAAAGTAAATTGATTAACACCAAGATCGGTATGGATGATTTTCTTTTGATTATCATTATCAAAAAACCAATAATTTGTGGAATTGTAATTTACCAAGTCCATATTTTTATAATCTTCGAATTCTTTAAATTTCGAAATTACATCTGAAATGGGGTCATATTTATACCAATTACCTTCACTAGATAATATTATTTGATTTTTAATATTGTATAGTTTTATATTGTAGGTGTTGGGAATTACACCTGTTTCTATTTCTTTAATGTCCAATACCTTGGTGTGTAGATTATTCATTTTTATTTTGAAAAGACCCTTGTATGGATGTGCCGCCCATATTGTATTTGAATTTTCAAAGCATAATTGCTTTACGGGAAAATCAATACCAATAACTCGTCTTGTTAGCCAATTGCCATTAGCATCCTTCTCGAAATTGGCTAAACCTGTGTATGTACCTTGAATATAGGAAGATTGGGTTTCAGGGACTTTGACCATTTGATATCCTCCAGAAATATCAGATACCTTGTTAAGTTCACCATTTTTCAATATAAACGTACCGGTATTATGTCCACAAAAGAGATCACCGTCAATAACTTCCAAATCCCAAACATGACCTTGTGATCCTGGTACAAAATGTAATAAGTTATTTTTAAAATAATAGATGCCAGTGTTGCTCCCCAAGTAGAGTTCGCCTTTATAATCCACAAGGTCATACACCGTACCTAAGACTCCCGAATAATCAGTATAATAGGTGATAGGGTTGTTTAGTTGAATCTTGTCTATACCATTATCTAGACCTAGCCATAGTTGCTCTTTATATTGTAGCATAGCTAAGACTGTATTGTTTTGTAGCCCTAGTGCCTTGTTGAGATTCTTAAATGAATTGGATTTAATATTATAGGTATAGACTCCGTTTTTTATTGTTCCAAATGCAATGGTATTTTTATCTAGCGATAAAACCTTATTTAATTGATGTTCTTTTAACTCTTTGTTAATGGAGTCGTCTAATAGTTCAACTTGTCCATCAATAAGTAAAAAACATCCATTTAGTTTGGTCCCAATAATTAAGTTATCTCCAAAAGGGACCATGTCAACAATAGTCTTACCTTCTAAGATTTCTTGTGAATCTAATGGTGTTAGAGAATTATTTTTAATCCAAAATAATCTTCGTTGTTCACCTGCAACTATAATTTGATTCTTATACTTGGCTATATTGGTAACTACAAAAGGGACATCTATTATTGTTATTTCATTGTCCTTATAAATGTATACTGTTGAAAAAGATCTAAAAATAATCGCATCATTAAGTTGTATGATTTGCCAGAATTCTTCATTTGTAAACTCGTGATTTTTAATTAAATGAGTTAATGACGTATACACTAAAGATCCGTAATCATTCATCTCCCAGAACCCGAATTCTTCATAAGAGCCAGTAAATATTTTTCCATTTACAAATGCTACTGAACGAACAATTGTTTTATTAGGTAATTTGTTTAGGCTCCAATTCTCACCATTAAAATGTAGCAATCCATTATTATTGGCAGCATATAATTCACCATTATTATCGATGGCAAGTCCCCAGTTTTTACTTGCGGCATTATATTCATAACTACTGTAATTTTGAATAGGAGGTAATAAGTTTTGCCCTAAAATCCATTGCGGGATTGCAGATAAGAAGAATATGATAATTAATTTGTATTTCATTTATCAATGCAGGTATAGGAATTCTACTGTTATGATAAAGATAGTTGAATCATGAGGTATGCAAAACTATCGATTGTTAAATCATATTAACTTTTAAATACCTTCCATTATTGAAGGAATTTTGTAGTATATTTTATAATCAGAAAGAATAGAAGAGAGACATAACAAAACAGTAAAGACCTTTGATTTAACTTAAAACTAGCTATTATTTTAAACGGTATTGTACGTTCGTATTTTTTAAGCTCAACACTTTATTCATTACCAAGTTTTCATAGGTATTAGATTCAATTGGATAAACTACATTAACTATTGAAACATCACCTTGCCTTTCATAAAATGAAATTGCTCTCTCATTATTAATATATACTTCAAGATTAAATTCTGCGTATCCATTTTTAAGTATTTCTTTCTCCGCTTTATTCATAAGATTGTACCCAATTACTTTCCCGTAAAACCTTTCCAATAGATATAACTTACTTAATTCGGTAATAGCTATTTTACTAATAAGACAAGTGTTGTCATAGATTTCAACAACTCCAATTATATTTCCATTCTGATAAGCAATTATCAATCGGTTTGGGTTTTCGTTAATTATATTTTCAATGTTGTCGGTAGAGAACCTTTTTGTAATAAAATTCGCGAATTCAAAAGTTATTCCGTTAACTGCGTATGTCTGTATACTGTTTTGAGTAAAACAGATATTCTTAAAGTGTCTGAAAGCTTAGCTTTTCTAAATTAAATCCTGTCCGTTTTCACTTTAGATTATTTTTTGATTTTCGATATTTTGTATGATCTACAACGGTTTGATAAGAATAGTAGCCGAATTCTTGCCTTTTTTTTTAAGTTACAAAAAAGTTGAAATGAGCTTTATCCTTATTTTTACTATAGTCTTTTAGCTATTATTTTTACACATTATTATAGGCTGATTTTTAATATTTCTTGATATATTCATCGGCAAATCTTTGCCCCATTAATCTTTGTCCTGCTGAATTAAAATGCAATTTGTCACCTTTGTCAATTAAATCGGAAGTCTTTATAAGTATTAAATCATTAGTTAAGGCATAATTCCTGATATGATTATTTATACTTTTAAAATATTTGTTCTTAGAGAATGCCCCAAGTTCTCCTAATAGAATGGGTAATTCAAGATCTCCTGAAATCGCCCGAAAATTTGTAAACAGCTCAGACAGTCTGTCTTCATATTCTAAGAAATTATTCTTATTTGCATCACTTTCGCCTTGATGCCACAATATTCCTTTCAATATTCCCATACTTTTTCCAAATTCAACTTTATCTTTAAAGTTTGATAATAAAGATACATCTCGATGTATTGAATCGCCTAGCCACTGATTTATTGAACTGCCACCAACAGCTGTAGGAAGTATTAATACGGATATGCTATCAGGTATTTGTTCAATTAATCTTTTTCCGAATGAGAGACCGCAATCTAGCCCTTTGAACGAGGGTTCATAAATATTAAGAGGTGCTTTTGCAAGGATAATTTCCTTGTTTTTATTTATTGTAAAAACTCTTTTCGATGGAATAGTGTCCTTCGGTTCTACAAATCCACGACCAGCCATGTTCGATTGTCCGGCCATAATAAATACCCATAAATTTTTATTTTTGGGTGTCAAATTCACATGAATTGTTGATTTTGGAAAATTATGGGTCCATACCTTCTTGTTAATTGATTTAAGAGTCATATTTAACCAGACCTCAGCTAACGAAGGCCATGTTTTGGCTGCAATATTACCGGGTCGCATACCGTATCCATGTCCACCATCTTGTAATAAATGAAGTTCAATAGGCGTTTGATTATCCCTAAGCGCTTGAGAAAACACTAGTGAACTATTTCCATGGCTATCATCAGAGGTTCCAAAAATAAAAAATGGAGGTACATCTTTGCTCAAAACCAACTCAGGTGTAATGCTTCTATCTTCTCCATTATCCAGATAAGCTGGATATACAAGCATAGAAAAATTCGGTTTACATGATAATGTATCAATAGTATCTACTTTCGGGTATGAATCTATTGCAAACTGGGTTGATGCTCTGGCACAAAGACTTCCTCCAGCCGAAAAGCCAATAACACCTATTTTCTCGGGATTTAGGCTATACTTATTTGTTTCATTCCGTACAATCCTAATAGCTCTTTGAATATCATTCAATGCACCTAATTGATTGTTTGGCACTCGATATTGTAGAACAAAAGCTGTATAGCCGAGCTTATTTAGCCATTCTGCTATTTCGTAACCTTCCTTATCGATAGCTAATTTTTTATATGAACCTCCAGGACAAACAATTACCCCAACTCCTAAATTATTTGAATCTTTAGGTTCAAAAACAACTAAAGCAGGATTTGTTATATCTGTGATTCTGGTGACATCCCCTGTTGTATTATCCGTTTGTACAGGTGGATGTTTTTCCATTCTTTCATTAGGAACTTTATCTGGCCACAAATATATTGTATCTCTTATTTGAGACTGAAGTATTGTAGTAAAAAGAAGAAAGGCAATCGTTTGAAATATTAATCGCATATTTTTATTCATCCTTTGTTTTAGTTTTCCTATAATGTACATTATAAAATATGTAGGGAAGGGGATTAGTACTTTCGTTTCGGTTTATGACTTAGCTAAATATAAAATTTTAACTATTTTTTTTCTCCTTGTAAACGCTAAAATTTATATTTAGCGACATTTTAAATATGCCCATACTTTGCGCTTTTACCCTAAACGCCGGATTAAGTTTAGGTTTTGTTGTGCTTTCGTTATCATTTATGCTTTTCTATTTCTAACTCAATATCAATTAACAATTTGTCTATTTCTGAAATAGAATACTCACAAAGCCCTTCATAATTATCAGCTAACATTACCATAAGAGACAAAACATTTGAATATTCTTCAGAACTTAATAATCTTTTATAGTCAGTTGGTTTAAAACCAATAGGTGTTACTTTAAAATATTTAAACATAATTGGTTGTATACTATTTGTAAGTAAATTGGAAGTTTTAATCTCTTGGTCTCTTGAGTTAGCAAAAACTTCATCATATAGGTTTATTATTTTTAACCTTAATTCAGAATTGGAAACAATATCAAACCCTTGACTTTTTATATTTTCATAAGTCGAATATGATATTTGAAAAGAGAAATCTGTCGTTGGTATAGTAAAATAGCTTTGTAAAGAGTCGTTATAAGCTAGGTTATTGCTCAAATGTACCTCAAGTAGTTTACCTTCAATACTGACGTTCTTGAAATTGTCAGAGCGATAATTTAATTTTTCTTTATTTAAGTTTAATGCGCTTTGTAACTCTGTTAATAGAATTAATTCCTTTTCAGATGTTTTTCTGCGTTCATTCCAGTTACTAATCTGAAGCGCAATTAAAATTCCAATTACGACAAGCACTATTTCTCCAAAAGCATATTTTAAATACTTTCCAGTTTTATTTTTCACCATAAGGTCATATCGTATTTTTCTAAAGAATTTTATCATAGGTTAACGGTTTCTGATAATGAAGGACAACGGTTTTGTGTATGAAACGTAGCGGATTTTAATGCACTATCTTTTCGGTTTATCAAAGACCTTAAATTTATGGATTTCACTTCGTTTAAGCACCAAAACGCTATTTTATATACGCCTTAAGGTTGATTCTCAGCAAATTATTATTTTTTCCGTTCTGCTGATAGCGTTTGCGAAGACATACTTTTTATAATTTTGGGTGGTGTGCTGGCTGGTGCGAATTGCAAATGTGTATAGCTTTTAGCGTTGGCTTTTTTAGTAATATTTTTTTTGTTTATTACAGAATTAGTATCATTAAAGTCATTCTTTTTTAAAGACGGAAATTGTTTTCCCTTTATAATTTACCACATACATTTTATTACTTACAATTTCAATATCTGTTGGTTGATTGAACTTGTCCGATATAATCTGCAAAAGATTACCATTTAAATCGTAAACCAAAACCCGGTTACCTTCAAAATCAGCAATAATAACCTGTAAATCTGTTACTTTTAAACCTGTTGCTACCTTAATGCCCTCATTCCAACCAATCATTCTCACATAATTCCCATTTAAATTAAAGACCTGTACACGATTATTATAAGCATCTGCAACGTAGATTAAATCATTGCTTATTTCTACATCTGTCGGGTAGTATAGTTCTCCATTCTTATGCCCTTCTTTCCCTATAATTGTTACTTTATTATCTTGTTGCAAAATAATTCGATTATTATAAAAATCCACAGCAGCAGCAGTATTTCCATCAATGCTAACACCAGCAATAGCATCTGGTTTTTCTTTTAATTTATAGATTGAAACTTTTCCATCTTCAAGAATTTTTAAGCTGTCTGATGTGTATTCGGGAACATAGACTTTATTTTTTTGAATAGCGATGTGCATTGGACGTTGAAAACCATCAAACGATTCCATGATTTTTCCGTCAAGGTCAATTTTTACGATACGGTTATTGTCCACATCTGAAAGCCACAAGAAATCTCCCTGTGCTACAACCCCGATGGGATTAACGTTATTTAAATCAATATTTTTTACAAATTTCCACTGCGAATTAATTTCTGCTTTTTTCTCTTGCTCTCCTCTACAAGAGAAAAGAAACAACGTTCCTGAAAAAGCTGCTATTATTATGAATACAACCTTATTTTTCATCTTTTTTCATCTTAAATGGTGTTGTAGAAAAGGTTATTTCTTTAGGGGTAAAACCAGCGTCTTTAACGATTTTTCGTAATTTTTCTTCTGTTGGTTGCTGGTCTTTTGGAACACTCATCGTTGCTTCGCCTTCTTCTAATTGGATGAGCACATCTTTAGACCCTGCTTGTTTAAGTTTTTTTTCTAAACCATAGGCACAAAAAGGACAGGAAAGTCCATCAACTTCTATTTTAATATAGGTCTTGTCTGTTTCGCTTTTAGTTTGTGCATTTACATTTGTAGTAGATAATATAAAAGTTGCAAATGTAAGTAGCGTAATTATTCCAGTTTTTAATATAATTTTCATAATAAAGGTTTTAAAAAATTAATATTCGTGTACCAAATGTTAGTACATAGTTTGTTTTTTGAGCTTTAGGTACTTCTTCAACTATTGGAATTTGTATACCAGCTTCAAACAAAGCTGTTTTACTGGTAATCCATTGTATTCCGCCCGACGCCAAAATAGTATTACTATTTACATCAGTAAAAAATTTTCCATTAATTCCAATATTCAAATTCAGTTGATTTGGTGGATATTTTTGTGGCAAAAGCGGATAAACAAAAGCAGCATTGTAAATCAAATTATCTGGCAATCCATTTGACGTTAGGTTATAACCAACCTGACCGTAAATGCCATATTTTAAGGTTACATAACCAGTTACTAAACTTAATTGTGATTGCCAAGAATCACTTCCAATGGATGGCATACTACTTGTTTTACCTATGGGAAATACTTGGTCTAATTTTGCTATAATTCTAAATGTCTTGCCTTTTCCATCTTTTTGATAAAGCTGTTGTTTGAGGAAGAAAGTAAGGTCGCCAAAGCCAGAAACAGACTCAAAATTGTTTAGATTAATATTTATAAATCTTCCTGCTATTCCTATTTGAGTTTTGCTTCCTAAATTATAAGGTATTGCTAACGGTTGAACGTAAACTGTAGCATTTTCTTTTACTATAAACCTGCCAAAAGTTCTCATTCCTCCGCCATCTAAACCCAGTAAAATTGGTGTTTCTGTAAAAATTGGTGGGCCTTGTGCAAATACTGATGTTGTTGCAAGTACACCTATTAATAGTATTATTAGTCTATTCATTTTTACTTTTTTTAATTACATATCCTTTTGATTGAATCACTTCCTTTATGTTATTGATATTAGTTTTAGTCGAATCAAATTCAATTACTGAAACACCTTTTTTAAAAGACGTTTTGATTTGTATTACACCATCAATTTTATTCACAGAATTATTAATGTTGGTTTCGCAACTTTGACATACCATCCCTTCAATATCTAACTTTATTGATTGAATGTCTCTTTGGTTTACAATCACTACTTCATTTCCCTTTGTTTGATGAAATAATTGAGGATAATATGAAACGAATGTCATTACAACCACAAACACAGCAACCAACCAAACATAGAATTTTGATTTAAAAAATGATGGTTTATCAGTTTCACAGTTGCCGCAATCAACCTTCTTCTTTTTGTAAACTTGATAAAAAGCAAAACCCAAAGACAAAAAAGCAATTGCTAACAAATAAGGTTTTAGGGCAATAAGCCAAGAGAAATACACCGAGCTACCACTAATCCCTGCAACTCCTGTTAACAGTAGTGGTCCCCAACAGCAAAGCTTTAGAGAAACTGCTGAAAATACAGCAGTTCCCAAAGATGCTTTTTTGTTCAATTTAGCGATTGCCATACCTAACAGCTTCCTATTCCTGCATTAGTCAAATCATCTTTTGTTATTTCGATGTTTGTACAGCAGTCTAATAGTTTTCCGTTAACAGCAATTGCAGGAACTCTTTTAACTCCATATTCCTTCATTTTTGAAATACAGATTTTACTTTCGCATTGCTCGGATAAGTTATGAAGTATAATTTCGCAGTCTTTTCCTGCTGTCTCTTTTACCAATTGCACCACAGGCTCGCATACTGGACATCCTGCCGTAAAAATTTCGATTTGTCGTTTCATCTTATTTGAAGTTTAAATTAATAATAGAACAAAGATGAGAACCGAAGGTAGGGGGTAACCTAATTTTTTTTAGTCTTTTTTTCGTTGTAGTCTTTTAACCTGTTTTCTATGGTTTGGATTTCTTTCAATTTATCAGTCAAGTCAGACAATTCCAAGTTTGGAAATTCACGCTTTAAATATTCAATTTTATCTTCATTGCCACAATTTCCAGGGCAAGAGTCAACTGCCTTTACGATTCCAATTGCGAGCGCCTTACGATAAACTTCATCCAACAATAAGTAATGTGCCTTTTGAATTCCTTTGTCAATGGATTTGAACTGAATGTTTATTTGTTCAGGGTCTTTTCCGTCATCAAGCATTTTAACAATGCCATTTATCTGACCACTTAATGTTTTCAGTCTGGTTTTTATATCTGAAATTAAATCTGATGGTAATTTTTGTGGTTCTGTTTTCATTTTCATTTTGTTTCCACCTTGTATTCAAGCGTTGTTCTTTGTGTCGGAAAAAAACCAAATGTGCTGTTTGTGTGGCTGATTTTTATAATGAAGCACAACGGTTTTGTATATGGCTCGTAGCGTGTAAAAAGATACAGACTTTTATATTTAGCACGAGCAGAAATTTTTACTTCTTGATTTTAATTTTTATGAATAAAAGCCAAATTTAAAAATTTGGTAGTCTTTGCAATTAGGTGCGAACTTCTCAGGTTAACAGTTACTAGCTATGTTTTATGCACTTTGTTAGTCACCGTATTTTATTCCAATTGCTTTGACATTGCTATAAATTCAAAATTTTCCTTTCCGATTTGAAAATCGTGAGTTCCAATTCCCTTAAATTCGTTTTTTATGTAAAAATTAACCGCTCGTTCATTACTATTTAGTACTGAAAGCCATATTTCGCTAAAACCTTTTTCTTGCGCTGTTTTAAGAAGTGAGTTTTGCAATTCAAATCCGATTTTCATTGATAGAAAGTCTTTTAGAACATAGATTTTTTGTAGTTGGCAAACATTTTCCTCCGTAATAAATTCCGACTGCGAATTCAGTTTAAGTTTTGCATATCCGACTGCTAATCTGTCCACAAACGCAATCCAATATACATTGTTCGGTTTGTATATGCTGTTTTCAATTTTGTCCACGGTGAAAGTCGAACCGTAATAGTCAAGCAAGTCCTGCTTGTCTTTGAAAAAGTGACCGAAAGTTTCAGTAAAGGTTATTCGTCCAAGTAATGCGATAAATCCCGCATCATCTTTATTTGCTATCCTAATTTCTATTTTGGACGTGTGTCTCTTCATATGGTGGCTAACGGTTGAGCTCGTATACTTGGTTCTAAGTTTGAAGATAATATATTTAGAATAATCAATTAGTTTAAAGGAAGGGTGATTTCGTAAATGAGCAATTTTAGTAAAATTTTTCTGTAAGATGTTAAAATAGTAAGTCTATCAGCTTTGGTCTTATAATTGTTTGCTTTGCCATAAATATTCTTCATCCGCACCAATTTTTTGGTAATCAGGTCCCTAAATGAAATATAGACGTACCATCTTTTGGAGAGATCACCCTTTGCGGTGTAGATTTTTGGAGCCGAGAAATTACTTTTTGTTGACAAATCGTGTTCTAATACGTATTCATTTTCGTATTCGAAGGTAATTAACTCCTTAAAATCTTTAAAAACAGCGGTTTAGGCACAATCCCCGACCTCCGGATTATGAATTGTCCAAAATCCCTTATTTTATTACTATTTCAAGACTTTTTATATAAAATTGTATTCGGTAGCGTATACGCTGATTAATTTTATTTGAGTTTAAATATATTCAAAATATTATAAATTCAAAGACTTACTGAATAATTTGCTTTATCTATTGATTTTAAAGCTCATCATGACTTATAATTAATACTAATTAAGCAAATACGTAAATAAACAGTAATTGTCAAAATGAAATTTTTAATGTATTTAAATTAAGAATAACAAAATATTAACAGTATAAAATTGAATGAATTGTTTTTTTCATTAAATATTTCTCAATAATGTCTATAAAACTTAAATATATTACTTAGAATAGAAAGGGATTGTTGATGAATCCATTAAATTCTTTATTTCATGCAAAAACATAATAAACTTAGTTTAGCCGTAAATTCTGATTTTGGGATGGAAGAAGAGGGAGAAAAAGAGTTGAGTGCAAACAAGAAAAAAGTTTTTGTTGTTAAGAATACGGAGACACTCATTTGGAAAAAATTAATTAATGGAGATGAAGCTGCACTTGGAGATCTTTATAATATATATGTAGACTGTTTATTTAGCTATGGTATAAATTGTACAAAAGATCGAACTTATGTCATGGATTGTATTCATGACCTTTTTGTTGATTTATACAAGTATCGCGAGAATTTATCAATGACAGATAATGTTAAGTTCTATTTATTTAAATGTTTAAAAAGAAAGATTAATAGAAAGTACACTACCAAAACAGTATCTATTACAGATGAATACCAATATTCATTAAATCAACAAACAAGAAATTATACTACTTCTTGTGAAGAAGAAATTATTAAAAAAGAACTTGTAACCGAAAAACGGATGATTTTGGCAGCTGCTCTTGATTCGTTGACCAAAAAACAAAGAAAGGGTTTGTTTTTAAGGTATAATCAAGATCGCAGTTATGAAGAAATTTCTGAAATAATGGATGTGTCAGTGCAAACCGCTAGAACTATTGTTTATAGGGCTTTAAAGGCGTTAAGGTAGTTTGTTAAATTAAATTGTCTATAAACTTAGAATTCCTTGCTTATTATTTTGAAGTGCTTATGATAGGTTTAAATAAACCTAATCAAGAAATTAAATCTGACTATGGAAAAAATAAATCCGAATAATGTAAATTTTTCATCAATTACCGATGAAGAAAATACGGATTTGAAAAAACGAATTTTTGCTACAATTCGTAAGGATAAGAGAACATATAGAAATGTATGGTATAAAAGTTTAGCTGCTGCATGTTTTATTGGTTTTGTAGGGCTTGGGTTTTATAACTATAATATGACCTCAGAAACAAATTCAATAACTGATTTTGTTAATTCTTCAACCATTGAAAATAATAATTCAACGTCAAATGAAGTAGTTCTTACTTTAGGTAAAGGAAACGACTTAAAGATTAAAGAAGACGTTGCTGCTATTAATTATTCTAGTAGTGGACAGAATGTAACTATTGGTAATGGTCAAACTTTTAATCAAAATATTGTAGATACAGAGAAGGCTGTTTTCAATACATTATCGGTTCCTTATGGTAAACGTTCAACGTTGACCCTTTCTGATGGAAGTAAAGTTTGGTTGAACTCAGGTTCTAAATTAGTATACCCTATTGCCTTTCATGGAGATAAAAGAGAAGTTTATATAGAGGGCGAAGCCATTTTTGAAGTTACCCATAACAAAAAGAAACCCTTTTATGTTATTTCAGATACACAGGTTGTAGAAGTACTAGGAACTGTTTTTGGCGTTACAAATTATCCAGATGAAAACTCAACGAATACCATCCTTAAAAGTGGTAGTGTTCAAATAAGCTATCAAGATATAAAAACAGCTTCTTCTCATTCAGATAAGATGAAGATTTCTCCTGGGACCAAAGCGAGTTATGACAAAAACACTAAAAGTATTGTTTCTGAGAAAGTAGATGTTGATAATTACTTTTCATGGAAAGATGGTTTTCTCATATTCAAGAATAATGATATGCAATTTATAATGAAGAGAATATCACGATACTATAATGTAGAAATAGCTATAGAAAATGAAGAATTAGCTACAGAAACTTTCTCTGGGTATCTTGATCTGAATGAAGATATACTTTCTGTGATAAACAGTATAAGAGAAAGTACTAATATGGAATATTTAAAAACTGATAATAAAATAATAATCAAATAACCTTATCGCCAATGAAATAGAACTGAATAATTTTTTTTGAAGTAGCAATAAGTAAAAAAGCCAGAAGATGTTCCCGCATCTTCCGGCAATTAATATCAATATTGCTGTTTTACAGCAACATTAAATAACCAACACAAAAATATGAAAAATATCATACCAGTCGGAATTCTAACGATTATGAGAATATTTCTACTATTTATCGGTATAGGACTATCATCTGTTTACGCTAACTCTGTATTTGCTCAAAATAAAATACAGATAGACGTAAAGAATATCTCTGTCGAAGAATTTTTCGAAGAAATTCAGAAATCAAGTGAATATGTCTTTTTTTACAAGGACAATGTTTTAAATACAAGTAAGAAAATTTCGGTAAAGCTGAAAAATGCCAAAATGAGTGTCGTTTTGGAAAAAGCTTTTTCTAACACCGATTTAAGCTATAAAATTATTGGAAATCAGGTAGTTGTAAAGAAGTTACCGCCAAGCTCAACAAAAGATAATTCTTTAGGCTTGGAAACAGTTTTTCAAAATACAATTAGCGGAACAATTACCGATGCAGGCGGACAACCGTTGCCAGGGGTAAATGTTTTAATTAATGGAACTACCGTAGGTACACAATCAGACTTTGATGGTAATTATACTATTGATATGGCTGACGGTACCGTTTTGGTCTTTTCCTATATTGGTATGCTTACTAAAGAAGTCTCTATTAACGATAGAACAACCATTAATGTTATACTTCAAGAAGATGTAGCTTCTTTAGATGAAGTTGTTGTTGTGGCCTATGGTACACAAACAAAAGAATCTTTAACAGGTTCTGTAGGTGTTGTAAAAAGTGAAACTTTTGAACAAGCACCGGTTTCTAGTTTCGAGCAAGCATTAAGAGGTAGTACTGCAGGTTTACAGGCAAGTGCGGTAGATGGTGCACCAGGTGGAAATACACAAGTTAGAATAAGAGGTATTGGTTCTATATCGGCTTCTAGTGAGCCATTGTATGTTATTGATGGTATTCCTGTGCAGAACGGTAGTATTGGAACTATAGATAATGGAGGTAGTAGTACCAATGTTATGGCATCGATTAACCCTAATGATATTGAATCAATTTCAGTATTAAAAGATGCATCTTCAACTGCAATTTATGGTTCTAGAGGTGCAAATGGTGTTATTTTAATTACAACAAAATCAGGAAAATCTGGTAAGGCTAAAATTAGCTTAAAAACATTAACAGGCTTTAACTCACAAGCATACAATAAGATTTTGAAACCATTGAATGCAGCAGAGTACACAGAGCTTTTTCTTGAAGGTTATGTTAATGGTGGAGATACAGCAGCAGAAGCACAAGCTAGATTTGATGCTACTTTTCAACAATTGATTGATCCTTCAACTGGCGAACCCACAGATACCAATTGGTTAGATGCAATTACCAGAACGGGAGTAACTCAAAGTTATGATTTAAGTGCTAGTGGTGGTACTGACAATTTAAAATACTTTTTCTCAGGGGGGTATTATGACCAAGAAAACTATATCATAGGATCAGGTTTCAAAAGGTTGAGCGCTAGAAGTAACATAGAGTTTAAAGCAACAGATTATTTAACCATTTCCAATAATATATCGGTTTCAAACAGTACAACTAATACGTTTTTTGATGGTGGTTCTTTCAACAATCCGTTTAAAAACTCTTTAGAGCTATCACCGTTAATTCCTATTTATGATGAAGAGGGTAGATTTAATGGAGAACATGCCGACTATTTTCCTTTGGGAGGTGCTAACCCAGTTGGTGCTTTAAGTGGTGATGACCTTTGGGAAAATAAACAGTTTAGGGTTATCGATAATTTTGCGGTTTCCATAAAACCAATAAAAAATCTGACATTACGTTCGCAATTGAATTTTGACCTTCTTACGTTAACCGAATCGCAATATCAAAATCCAAGATATGGAGGAGGAAGAAATTCTGGCGGTATTGGTTACGAAGCGAATACGTCACTTAGAACCTTTGTAGGTACGCAAACAGCAGATTATAATTTTAATTTAGGCGATAATCATAATTTTAATGTCTTAGGAGGTTTTGAAGCTCAAGAAACTAACAATGAATCTTTTAGTGCTTCTGGAACGCAATTTCCTAACCAAAGTTTAAGAACGTTAAATAGTGCATCGGCAGAGTTTGCCATTAGTGGGTCAAAATCGGAGTATACCTTTGTTTCTGCCTTTACTAGGTTAAATTATAACTACGATGGAAAATATTTTCTTTCAGGTAGTTTAAGACGAGATGGGTCTTCTAGATTTGGTGCAGATAACAGATGGGGTACTTTTTATTCCTTTGGAGGAAGTTGGGTTGCTAGTAGGGAATCTTTTTTAGAAGATGTTTCCTTTTTAGATTTACTTAAAGTAAGAAGTTCTTGGGGTGTTACAGGTAATGCTGCAATTGGTAATTTCCCTTCACAAGGCCTTTATGTTTTTGGTCAAGATTATGATGGTAATCCAGGTGGTAGTCCAAACCAAATAGCCAATCCTGATCTTACTTGGGAGAGTCAACAGAATTTTAACGTAGGTGTAGATTTTGGTCTGTTTTCGAAAATAAGTGGTACTGTTGAATATTTTGAACGTACTTCTTCAGATCTTATTTTGAATGTGCCTATTACCTTAACCTCTGGTTTCTCTTCGTTGACCCAAAATTTTGGTGAAATGAAAAACTCAGGTCTGGAAATTTCAATGAATGCAGATATCATCGACAAAGAAGATTTTAGTTGGAATGTTGGGTTTAATACCACCTTTCTAAAGAATGAAATCACAGAACTTACTGACGATTTTACAGACGGTGCTTATAGAAGACAAGAAGGCGAAGATTTTCAATCTTTCTATTTATATAGTTGGGCTGGTGTGAACCAAGAAAATGGTGATCCACAATGGTATACAGATGCTTCAAAAACTACGATAACCAATGATATCAGTGATGCAGAACGCTTTTTAGACGACAAATCTGCAACTCCAGACTTTTTTGGAGGTTTCAATACCATGTTCACTTATAAAGATATAAGCCTTAGTGCCAACTTTATCTATTCTTCCGGTAATTATATTTTTGATTCTAGAGCAAGAGGTACATTAGGTGATGGAAGACTTACGCCAAGAAGTACTGCTGACTTTATTTATGATAACAGATGGCAACCTGGTTCAACAGATGCATTAGTACCTCAGTTTATTTGGGGTGGTCGTAATGGTAGTAATGAAGGAAACCAAACTAGATGGTTATATGATGGTAGTTATATTCGATTAAGAGATTTAACGGTTGCCTATAATTTTACCGATAAGATTACTTCGCTATTAGGTTTGAATTCTATGCGATTGTATGCTAGAGGAACTAATATCCTAACCTTTGTGAAAGAGGATATCCTGTACATCGATCCAGAACAAGGTATTAATGGTAGCTATACAGGACAGACACCAGCAGTGAAGACTGTATCCATTGGTTTAGATATTCAACTTTAAATGATGAAAAACATGAAAACATATAAAATATTTATATTAACGATATTGGCTGGACTCGTATTCTCTTGTTCAGACTCTTTTTTAGAACTTACTCCGCAACAATCTGTTTCGGATACCGATGCCTTATTGGATCTTGATGGTTATGAATCTTCTATTACTGGCATATATAATAAATTGTCGGGATCAGAATATTATGGTCGTTACATGATTATGATACCAGATGTATTGGCAGATGACGTAAAACAAAATGGTCAAGCCAACAGAGTTGTGGATTATGCCGAACATATTCAAAGAGTATCCGATGGACAGGCGCAAGCTCTTTGGGGTAGTGCTTATGAAGGAATTAATGCTGCTAATGCTATCATCAATTCGGAAACTATTTTATCTGATGCTGTTATAGCTGAGCAAAATCATATCATTGGTGAGGCTTATGCGTTAAGAGGTTTGATGTATTTTGATTTAGTACGCATGTTTGCCCAGCAATATAACTTTACTTCAGGTGCTAGTCATCCAGGAGTTCCTGTTGTATTAAATTTTGATTTGGATAATGAACCTGCAAGAAGTACCGTTGCAGAAGTATATGAACAAATTATTTCTGATATGACTACTGGTATTTCTTTGATGAATGGTAATTCTAGAAGCAGTAATTCAAATACCTTATCTCCAACATCGGTAAGAGCATTATTGGCTAAAGTATATCTGTTTCAAGAAGATTGGACGAATGCAGAAGCAATGTCTTCAAGTGTTATAGAATCAGGTGATTATAGTTTAGTTTCTAATGCCAATTATTATGACTTATGGACTACTGATAATAGTTCTGAGTCTATTTTTGAAATTTCAATGACTGAAGCTGATAATGTTGGTGGTAATGGTATCGCGGGTCTTTATCTACAAGCAGGTTTTGGAGATTACCTTCCTTCTAATGATGTAGCTGATCTTTATCCTGAAAATGATGCTCGATTAAGCACTTTTGAAGTAGACGATTTATTAACTGGAGAATTTGCGCCAAATAGGATGATCAAATACCCGGACATTAATGGTTTTGATAATGTAAAAGTTGTAAGATTAGCTGAAATGTATTTGATACGTGCAGAAGCTAGAGCAGAAATGGGTACAGATATAGCAGGAGCGCAAGATGATTTAGATATGGTACGTCAACGTGCAATTGCAGATGAACCAGATAATACAGATACTGGTGACGCCCTTAATGATGCTATATTCTTGGAACGAAGATTAGAGTTGGCCTTTGAAGGACAACGACTTTGGGATTTGATGCGTAATCAAATGGATATTGTTAGAACCAACTGTACGGCACAGATTTGTTTAATTCCTTATGGAGCAGATACTGTTATAATGCCGATACCTCAAGACGAGACGGATGTCAATCCTAATATAGAACAAAATCCTGGGTATTAATTTACAGAACTAATTCGTTTGTTAGTTTTTAAACACATTGAGAGACTTCATTGTTTCTCTCAATGTGTACTTTTTCTTAAAATGAAAATATTGGGTTTTTTTTACTTTAAAAATCAAGAAATATATGGACACACAACGTAGAAATCTTGCGAAACTACTTTCGTTAGGAGCATTATTTCCTGGTCAAGCAGCTTATTCATTAAATACCATTTTAGAATCCATAGATACGGACTCCAATTCAGATATAAGTAAACAGTTATTACAAGACCTTGGGAAAAAAGGAATAGAAAAACTTTTCAAAAAGGCTGTAGTATATGATGGCTTAATTATTTCTCGTAATTGGGATGAAAATTCTTTTCAAGCTTTAGCTAAATCTGGCTACACTGGTTTTAATGCATCTGTAGACTCCGGAAACTTAAAAAAAGCACTAAAAAACCTAAATCATTGGCAGCAAATCATAAAAGATAATCCAGATAGGTTATTGTTGACCAAAAGTACCAACGATATCATTACTGCCAAAAAAGAAGATAAAGTAGCCGTAATGTTGGGTTTTCAAAGTTCTAGAATGTTAGAACAATCTATTGAAAATTTAGATACGCTTTATGAAGCTGGTATGAGATGGATGCAGCTTACCTACAACTCTCGTAATTTTATTGGAGATGGAAGTACAGAAAGAACCAATGCAGGGTTATCTGACTACGGTCTTGAAGTTGTAGAACGAATGAATGAACTAGGAATCATTATTGACCTTTCTCATTGTGGTAAGCAAACAACGAATGACGGAATAGCCTTTAGTAAATCTCCAGTTTCTATAAATCATTCTATGTGTGAGGCATTACATAAGAATCATCCAAGATCAAAAACAGATGAGCAAATTCGGGCCATGGCAGATAAAGGAGGTATTATAGGTATCATTTGTTTAGGGTATATGATTGGTCCTAATCTAGGAACAGATACAACCTTAGAAACTTATGTTGACCATATAGACCATGCAGTTAAAATAGGAGGGATTGACAATGTTGGTGTAGCCGCTGATTTCGCTGTACAGGGCCTAGAAGCTACTGGAGCAACACGAGAAAACTGGTATGTGCCAAGACTAACTAGATTTAAACCCTCGTACAAAGTACAATGGCCACCATGGATTCCTGAACTAGATAAACCTGATAGATATTTACAGGTAGCAAAAATACTTGACAAAAGAGGTTATAGTACCGGAGATATAGAAAAAATATTAGGTCAAAACTGGATTCGTTTCAATAAGGAAGTCTTAAAATCATAACACAAAGATTTGGAAATATTTATCCTAACCTAGGAAATACAAAACACATTTATGAATAATAGTAGTATTTACATCATCCTTATTTTTGGAATACTCTTTTCGTGCAAAGACAATCGCACATCAAAAACCGAAACAAAAACGATATACGATGTTGTGTTTCGTGAAAATCTTGCAGGAACATATGAAAAATGGAGTACAGCCGATAATAGTTTCAACTATTATTACACCTATACTGATCGGGGACGTGGACCAGAAATTACGGAAGAAATAACGCTGAACGATCAAAATTTTATAGTATCCGATTCTATTACAGGTGTGAACTACCTAAAAGATTCTATAAGTGAAAACTTCACAGGTAAAGGTGGTATTGCTTCATGGAAAAATCCAATGAGTGAAGACAAAGGCGATTTTAATAGTAGTCAGCTATACTTTAGACACGATGGTTCACCTGCTGTATATGAAATTCTGGCTCAACTTTTACTTAAGTCAGAGGATAAGAAAATTAGTCTATATCCTGAGGGAGATGTGGAGTTGGTTGATAATTTTTCAATAACAATTTCAGATAGTACGCCAGTAAACCTTTTGATGGTCAAAGGTTTAGATATGAACCCGACGTATTTATGGATGCAGGAAAATGAAATGATAGCTAGCATTTCTGGTAACCTTCATATCATTAGAGAAGATTTTAAAGAGTTTAGAAAAGAGTTAAAATCTATACAGGATACGTATGAGGATGATTATCTAATTAAAATATCAAAAGAGCTTTCCCATCAAGTTGATAAGACTATTATTAAAAATGTAAATGTCTTTTCGCCTGAAGGGACTATTGTATACAACCAAGATGTCTTTATTGATGGTAAAGTGATTAAGTCTATTAAACCATCAAAAGGAAAAATTTTAAATGGAACTGCTCAGGTTATTGATGGTACAGGAAAAACGCTTTTGCCTGGTATGTTCGATATGCATACGCACAATACTAAATTCAGGGGTCTTTTACATTTAGCAGGTGGTGTAACCTCAGTTAGGGATCTTGCGAATAATAAGCAATTGAATCAACTAAGTGGGCAGTTCGATAAGAATGAGATTATAGGTCCTAATATTGTAACCTTCTCTGGTATTATAGATGGTTCTGGTCCTTTTGCAAATCAGAGAAACGTAGTTGATAATTTAGAGGAAGGTTTGGCTGAAATTCAATCTTATAAAGATTTGGATTATGATCAAATTAAATTATACAGTTCAATTAGACCAGAGTGGGTAAAACCTTTAGCTGATAAAGCGCATAAGTTAGGTATGCGTGTTAGTGGTCATATACCAGCTTATATGACGGCATCACAAGCTATCAACCAGGGTTATAATGAAATTCAGCATATGAATATGTTGTTTTTGAATTTCATGTCAGATACGATAGATACAAGAACACCATTAAGGTTTACCATGGTAGCGAATCATGGCGTTGATATAGATTTAAAATCTAAGGAGTATTTAGATTTTGTGTCATTATTAAAATCTAAAGATATTCTAGTTGATCCTACAATGGCCATTTTTGAGAATATGTTTGTTTCTCAAAAAGGAGAGCCTAGTCCTACCTACAACAAAATTATGAATAGGTTACCACTTATAGAGCAACGTGCTTTTTATAGTGGAGGACTACCAAAAGCTGGTGTCCAAGTGGCATTGTATAAGGATAGTTATTCTAACATGCTTAACGCCTTGTATGATTTGTATAAGAGAGGTGTATCTATAGTACCAGGTACAGACGGTTTACCGGGGTTTTTATACCATAGAGAATTAGAGTTATATGAGAAAGCGGGTATACCTGCTGCAGAAGTTATTAAGATGGCTACCATTAACTCAGCTAAGATAACTGGCGTTTCAGATTCTTTAGGATCCATTGAAGTAGGTAAAAAAGCAGACCTTATTCTTATTGACGGTAATCCCTTAGAAAATATAAGCGATATAAGAAGGGTAGAGTGGACGATAAAAGGAGGACATCTTTATTTCGCTGAAGAGCTTTACAATAAAATGGGTATCAAACACTTTAAATAAAATATAAAATGAAAGTAAAATTAATTTTTCTTTTTTCTCTTTTTCTATCCACCGTTAACGCTCAATCATTGGAGTTTTTTACCAGTGGTAGATTAATATTGGGTACGCATAAAGAAAGAACAGCATCTTTAGGTGTTGGAGATATAGATAATGACGGTGATGCAGATATTTTAGTAGCTAACGGACGTCACTGGCCAGGGCAAAACAGAATATTTTTAAATAATGGAAGAGGTGTGTTTACAGTTTCAAAAAGCTTAGGATTAGAAAGTGAAACTACGTACTCAACCGAACTTGCCGATTTTGATGGTGATGGAGATTTAGATATTGCTGTAGGTAATGACATGGCACCAAACTACATATTTCTAAACGATGGCAAAGGTGACTTTACAAGAGCTTCAAGTTTTGGGGTGGCGTATGCACCAACAAGAAATATTGTGGTTGCAGATATTGACCAAGACGGAGATAAAGATATTCTAATAACGAATAGAGGTAAAGAGAATGAAATTTGCCTAAATAATGGCGATGGAACTTTTTCTAAGTCAATCGGTTTCGGGAATAAGGAAGATTCTACCATTGATGTAGAAGTTGCAGATATGAACGGTGATGGTAATCTTGATCTTATACTGGCGAATAGAGATGACCAACCTAATTTTGTGTATTTGAATGAAGGTAATTTAAAGTTTACCAAGAAAATACCATACGGGACAGGTAATGACATTACGCGTTCTGTAGCTATTGCTGATATAGACAAAGACGGATTCTTAGATATTGTAACTGCGAATATCGGGGAATCTAATGTGATTTATTTTGGGGATAAAAAGCAGACGTACCAACGTAAGATAGTATTTGATTCTAGCGATGATAAATCATACTCTATAGTTTTAGGTGATTTGGATAAAGACGGAGATATGGATATTATCATAGCTAATGTCAGAGGATCTAATTCAGTTTTCATTAATTCTAATGAAGGAAAAACCTGGGAAAAAATAACCTTGGCAGATGAAGATTTTAATACGTACGACATTACTGTTTTTGATTTAAATGGAGATGGCAAGTTAGATATTATTGAAAGTAACTCAGACGAGATAAACCGTTATTACTTCAATAGATTTACTCCTGAGTTTCCATAAAAACATAAGATTTTATAATAATACAAGAACATAACTAACGCAATAATATGAATGTAAAATATTTAATTACTTGTGCTTTTTTAGCATTGCTTACAGCATGCTCTTCTGAAACTTCTGAGTGGGAAAATTTTAAAGATGAAGGTACCTTTTTTGTATATAGAAGACAGTCTCAAATAGGAGAGGAGACTTATGATATTTCTTCAAATAAAGACACCATTATCGTTACCTCTATACAAGGGGAGAATGAAAGAGGAAGAATCAGCGGTGTAGAGTCAAAACTATACTTGACAACAGACCTAGAACCTATATCTTATTTCAGTAGACGTATTTCTAATAATGATACTACCAATATCATTAAGATGGAAGTAAACGGAGATAAGGTTTCCATTTGGGAAAAGCATTTTGATGTGGTTACCACAAATAAAAAAGATGCATTTTTTACAGTGAACAGTAACATTCCCGCAGGAATTGAAATGATGTTATATCATTATTATTTTAAAAATAATAGTGATTCCTCAATACCAACATTACCTAGAGGAGAAGTATCTATGACGCATAAAGGAGAAGATATTGTACAGATTGACGGTAAAGATGTTGCACTGGATCGTTATGTTGTAGATGGCATCAATTGGGGTGGTAGAACTATATGGTTAGACAAGTCTAAGAACTTGGTTGCAGTAGTAAAGGCTAATACCCAAATTAGAGAGTTAATCAAAAAAGGATATGAAGAAGCTAAACCATATTTTATTAAAGGGAATGTAGAGGAGCAAATGGCGCAACTTTCTGGTTATACTAAAAGCTTAAAAGGTGAAGAATCACAAATTACTGCTTTGGTAGGTGGTGATGTTGTTAATGGTTTACAAGATGCTACACAAAAAGATATGACCGTTATAATTGAAAACGGTCGCATAACATCAATAGGTAGTTCCCCCGAAATTAATATTCCTGATAATGCTAAAATTATAGATGTAACAGGTAAAACTTTGATTCCTGGTATGTGGGATATGCATGCGCATTCTAATCAAGTTCAATGGGGACCCGCTTATTTGGCAGGTGGTGTAACCACTATTAGAGATAATGGTAATGAGCTAGAGTTCGCTACTGCGTTTAGAGATGCTATAGCTAATGAAGGTGCTACAGGACCAGATATATTGCTGTCTGGTATGACCGACGGACCTGGTCCTAAAGGTAACGGTATAATAAGGGCACGATCGGTTGAAGAAGCTAAAGAGGTTGTGAAACTTTACCATTCTAATGGTTATAATCAGATTAAGATATACACTTCTATAGAACCAGAGATTTTAAAAGTTTTGGCAGATGAGGCTCATAAAGTGGGCATGACAGTAACGGGTCATGTTCCAGCATTAGTTAATAGTGCTAATACAGCTGTGGAAAGCGGTATGGATATGTTGAGCCATTCTAATAGAATATTGGCAGTATTGTTTCCTGATCAAAAAATATCAGACTTAGGAGCATTTTACATGGCAAAAAATGACATTACAGATACACAAATAAATGAAGCGATTGCCTTTTATTTAAAGCATGGCACCGTTTTAGATCCTACGCTTGGCTTAGGTGTCATTCGTACATTACCGAAAGGAGAGCCAATGGAGATATTGGAGCCAGATGCTGGTAGAATGGCGTATGAGCTTTTTGAAAGCAAAAGATTTAGAAGTGGAGCAAGTGAAAAGCGTGCGGAATTGTCCAAGCAAAATATTATTAAATCTGCAGAGGTTATTGGAAAGTTTTTTAAAGCTGGAATCCCTGTAGTTGCTGGTACTGATAATTTTGCACCAGGATTTGGACACTTTTTAGAATTGGAAACATACCATAAATATGGCGGATTAACACCTTTTGAAGCGCTTCAAACAGCAACTATTATTCCTGCAACTGCAATGGGTATGGGTGACAAAACAGGAACATTGGAAATTGGTAAAGAGGCTGATATCGCCATCTTGGACAAAAACCCATTAACGGACATTACAAACTTAAGATCAGTTTCTGCAGTGATGACTAATGGTAATTACTATGAAAGTGAACCATTATGGAAAGCTGCCGATTTTAAATCTACTAGAGACTAAACTATAATTTTAAACAGATAGCTATTGTCATTGCTACATGACCTAGAGAAAAAGCTGAAGAGGTAAAGTCGAAATTAAAGATTTAAAAAACACTAAAATGTTCAAGTTAAAATCACCTATCATTAAGTCTATCTGTTTTTATTGCATTCTTATAAGTGCTCAAAATTTGATGAGTCAAGAGTTGAAAATGAAATATCTTGGTGTCGCAGGTTGGGAAATTTCAAATGATAGCCTTACTGTTTTGGTAGATCCTTATATATCTAGACTTAAATTAAAGGGGAATTCTCGTTTTTATGGTGAAGGAGATGAACGTAAAATATTCAATAGCGATGATGTTTATGAATCGGATACGGTTGCCATAAATAAAGTAATTACCAAGGCAGATTATATTTTAGTGCATCATTCACATACAGATCATTTAGCAGATGTGCCGTACATTGCCAAAAAGACGGGAGCTGTAGTAATTGGTACAGAAACTACGTCCACAATTTTAAAGGCTTACGGTATACCACAAAAACAATTGATAACCGTTAAAGGAGGAGAAGATTATCAGTTCGATGATTTTTCGATAAGGATTATACCTTCTATTCATTCAGCTTTAGGGGATAAGCGTTATTTTGAATCAGAAACATATTCAGATCCTAATGAATTGAATACACCATTAACAGTAGGGGAATTTGTAGAGGGTGGTTCTCTTATGTTTCTGCTACGTATTGATTCGCATAAAATACTTACCTCTGGATCAATGAATTTTATAGAAAGAGAGGTAGCCGGACTTAAGCCTGACGTTTTAATACCAGGCATCAACTTTTCTAGGTTAGAAGTTTATAAGTATACAGAAAGGCTGTTAGAACTGACGGGATACCCAAAAACCATAATTCCGACACATTGGGATAATTTCAGAATCCCCTATGGCTTTTCTCAAGAAGATCCGATTAAGAAAAAGGTGCTCCCTTTTATAGAAGAAGTGAAAGACGTAATGCCAGATGCAAACGTTATCATTCCCGTTCATTTAGAAACCATAATAATTAAATAAAGCGGCTATATTTTCATAAGAAGTATATGCAACTTTCAACAATATTTACATGACAAGCACAATCAATACCAACCCCCTTTGGAAAGAGGCTAAGATTAAAAATTATTTACCGCATATGACGGTACCAGAAGTAGAAGCTTTTCTGAAAAAATCAGATATGGTTATCATACCTATTGGGGCTTTAGAACAGCACTCAAGTCATTTGCCAATTGGTACAGATTTTATAAATGGAGTAGAGCTTTGTAAACTAATCGCGCAAGAACGAGATATTCTGGTAGCACCGGTTTTAATGGCAGGTCAATCACCTTACCATATGGCTTTTGCCGGTTCAATAACTTTAAGTGCAGAGGTAATTGTAAAAGTGCATATGGAGACCGTAGAGAGTTTAATTAAACATGGATTTAAACGCTTTGTTTTTATGAATTCTCACGGAGGAAATACGGCTATAACTACATTTTTAGTAGATCAGATAAACCAAAAAACATCTGCAGTTGCCGTAGATTATGCCGTGGCAACTAAACCCTTTTTAAAAGAAGTAGCACACGCGAATATAACAAAATTAGACCGTCATGCAGGCACTGGCGAAACATCAGACTCTTTATTCCTAATGCCTAGTTTAGTGCAACAAGAAAAGGCTACGGCAACAAAATTAACGCTCCCTATTCATTTAGCTAAAATGCTACCAGATGTTATAAAAGAGGAACCAACAGCTAAATTATTATTTCTTTCAGAAGGATTAAAAGGAGTGGAAACGGGAAAGAAAACATCAACTAAAGAAATGACTAGCACAGGTGTTTGGGGTGAGTTAGATCCAAAAGATGCTTCATTAGAAAGAGGTGCAAAAAACATTGAACGCCAAATAACCGCGAGTGTGAAGTTTATTGATAGATGGAATGAATTAATTGAAGATTAAAAATTGTATCCAATGATAAATATAAGAGTAGTTGTTTCTGTTTTAAGTTTGTTAAGTGTTGTATGTATAAAGGCACAAGATGTTACGATGTTTCCTGAGTCAACTAAGGTTTTAAAAATTGAACCTTCAAAAACCGATTCAAGAATATCTACTGCCAATACTCCGCATTTTATTGCGTACAATTCAATTAACACAAAAGGAAAATTACTTCTCTTTATTCCCGGTACAAATGGTATAGCTTTAAAAGGACCGATGCATTTGTTCAGTACAGCTGTAGAACAAGGATACGCAGTAATTAACTTGTCCTATATAAACACACCTGCTATTGCACGAATTTGTAAAGGAGATAATTTAATAGGGAACACTGATTGTGCCGAAGAATTTAGAAATAGAAGAGTATATGGCGATACTACTTTTACCTTAATTGAAGATATGCCATATGATGCCATTGTAAATAGACTTACCAAACTGTTATTTTATTTAGCCGAGAATGATAAAGGTGGAAAATGGGAACGTTATTTAGAAAATGGAGAACCGAAATGGAATGAAATTGCACTCGCTGGTCAATCTCAAGGTGGTGGAATGTCGGCATTTATTGCAAAGACTCATTTGGTACACAGGGTTATTGATTTTTCTGGCGGGTGGGATTATTCAGCAAAGAATAAAATTGCCAAGTGGTATTTTAAAAGTAGTAAAACACCGCTTGATAGGTGGTATGGAACCTATCATGTCAAAGAACCTACTGCTCATGTTATTATCGAGACGTATGAGGCAATGGAAATTCCCGAAAGTAATGTTTATGCGTTTGACTTAGAGGTGCCGCAAGGAAAAAGAGCGCACTCTAATGGAGTGCGAAATTTAGGATACAAAGACCAATGGGTAGCATTACTTGGTAAAGGTAATTAGGGTTAAATGTTACATAACCAATAATTTACATTAACACATTAACTCATTGTTTTGATCCCAAAATAATTATGAAAGTATATTTCTATTTGCTATTGACCTTGGTTTTAGTGTCCTGTAATGACATTAATATTGAGGAGAAAAAAGAACTTGTTAAGTCAGTTGACGAAACCAAAAACAATCAAAAAATGAATGTATTAGGACTAATAGGAGGTACTTCTTGGCATTCTACCATAGAATATTACAGTGCCATAAATGAAACTGTAAATGCTCATTTTGGAAATAATACAAACCCTCCATTATTGGTGTATACTTTGAACCAGGCAGAAGTACATCGGTTTCAAATAGAAAATAAATGGGACTCTATAGCACATATGTTGGTTAATGCAGGTTTGAACCTAAATAATGCAGGAGCTGAGGTAGTTCTTTTTTGTGCCAATACACCACATAAGGTGTATGATGCTGTTCAAGATAAATTAGACTTTCCGGTTATACATATTGCAGATGCCACTGCTAAGGCGATTCATAAAAGAGGGTTGAAGAAAGTGCTTTTTTTAGGGACGAAGTATAGTATGCAAGAAAACTTTATTACCAAAAGAATTGAGGATAACGGCATCGATATTTTGGTTCCAAAAGATCAAGAAGAAATTGATGAGCTTCATAGAATTATTATAGAAGAACTTACTTATGGTACTATAGTTCAATCATCTAAAGAATATGTATTGAACGTCATACAGAAATCAACTAAAGAAGGAGCAGAGGGGGTGGTTTTAGGCTGTACAGAGTTTCCGTTGATGATTTTTCAAGATGATTTAGAAATTCCAATATTTGACACTACCAAAATTCATTCTATGGCTGGGGTTGACTTTATCTTAAAAAAATAATTATGCAATTTTCAAAACAAAATATAGGTAAGTTTTTAGGGCCATTGGTTTTCTTTTCTATTCTTTTATTCTTTCATCCAGAGGGTTTATCCGATAAAGCAAATGCTGTTTTGGCCTCTGTAGCTTGGGTAGCTATATGGTGGGTTACAGAAGCAATTCCTATTTACGTAACTGCATTATTGCCCTTAATACTATTTCCTTTAACAGGTGGGTTAAGTCTGTCTGAAACAGCAACCTCCTACGGGCATAAATATATTTTTCTCTATATGGGTGGATTTATTTTGGCCATTGCTATTGAGAAATGGAATTTACACAGGCGAATAGCTTTAACTATTATAAACCTTATAGGAACAAATGTCATTAATATTATTTTAGGTTTTATGCTTGCCACCGCTTTTCTTTCTATGTGGATATCGAACACGGCAGCTGCGGTAATTATATTGCCAATCGCAATGGCAATTGTATATCAATTAAATGACAATCCGGATACGGAAAAAGATGAGAATAAAATCTTCGGTAAAGCATTAATGCTTGCTATTGCCTATAGTGCATCTATTGGCGGTATTGCCACGTTAATTGGCACACCCACAAATCTAGTTTTAGCGGGAGTTATACAAACTAGCTTCGGTAAAGAAATTACATTTTCAGAATGGTTTATTTTAGGATTTCCAATAGCTATAATTCTACTTTTTTTATGCTGGTTTTATCTTACACGATTTGCTTTTACATTTAAACAAAAAGAATTTCCAGGTGGTCGTTCTGAAATTTCGGCAAGATTAAAAGCACTAGGAAAAATGGGCTTTGAAGAGAAATCTGTTTTAGTGGTATTTGCTGTAACAGCTTTTGCATGGATTGCCCGTTCGTTTCTATTGCAACGTTTTATTCCTAAAATGGATGATACGATAATTGCAATAATTACCGTAGTAATTATATTTCTATTGCCTACCAGAAAGAAAGGTAAAAGATTGTTAGAGTGGCAAGATGCGGTTAAACTACCTTGGGGAATATTATTGTTATTTGGTGGCGGACTAACCTTGGCATTGGGTTTTGATACTAGTGGATTAGCACTTTGGATAGGAAGTAAATTATCTGCCTTACAAGTATTACCGTTCTTTTTATTACTTATGATTTTGATTTCGATAGTAAATTTCATGACCGAGATTACTTCTAATATAGCAACTACAGCTATTCTTTTACCTGTTTTAGTATCCTTAGCTCCGGTATTAGGTGTACACCCCTATTATTTAATGATTGCAGCAACATTAGCAGCATCATGTGCTTTTATGCTGCCTGTAGCTACGCCTCCAAATGCAGTAGTTTTTGGTTCTGGCTATTTAGAAATGCAGGATATGGTTAAAAAAGGGTTTTGGCTAAATATTATATCCATCCTAATACTAACTGTAGTAGTTTATATTGTACTACCGTTGGTTTGGGACTTGACCACAACTGTTTAATAATGACGTTTAATGAAGTTAATAACACCGTTAAAATATTTTACTCAAACAATTAAATTATCATAATGAGAATAGCTATAATAGGTTTTGGAAATATTGGTAAATATCTCGCGGAATGGATTAGTAATGATTCTTGTTTCGATTTAAGATATATAGTAGCCAGAAAAGAAATTGATAAAGAGAATAGTAATTTCAAAAAACAATCTATTCAATTTAGAAAAGAAATTACTCCGGATTTGATTAATGATGTTGATATTATTATTGAATGTGCAAATAAGGATGTCGTAACTCAGTTATTGAAATTTCCTGAAATTGATCGTACTGGTTTGAAATTAATTATTATCAGTACAGGAGGTCTTTACGAGAATAAATTGCTTTTGAAAAAGCTCAATAAATGTGAAATCATTTTACCGGTAGGTGCAATTGCAGGGCTCGACGCAATAAAAGCAGTGAATGATGAAATTACTTCAATAAAACTAAAGACTACAAAGCATCCTAAAAGTTTAGAAGGTGCACCATTTTTTGATAATTCAAAAATTGATTTATTATCAATAAAAACTAACCAGACTATTTGGGAAGGTAAAGTTGGTGATGCAGTAAAACAATTTCCTAAAAACATAAATGTGGCTGCAAGTATCTATTTTGCATCTAAATTTGAGAATTTAATAATTGAAATAGTCGCAGACCCCAATGCTAATAGCAATATGCATGAGATAACTTGTGAAGGTGGTTTTGGAAAAATTTATACGCGCACCGAGAATAAGCCAAGTCCAAATAACCCAAAGACGAGTTTTTTAGCTGTTAAAAGTGTAGTTAGTGTACTTAGAAATATGAATTCCAATATTAAAATCAACTAAACATATCGTATTTGGAGATAAGAATTTCTAAATACTATTTTTAATTTAAATTGTATAAAAGAGTCTTCAAGTTACTCTGAAATCGTAAATGGTACAGGGAATGAAATATGAATTTCATAAAAAATGTTTCAAATCTGCCAAAATAGTTTGTTTTGAATAAAAACAGGAGTAATTACAATTGAATTGGAATTTGGTTTTGTAGATAAATCGTGTTCAGTTTCGTTATAAAACGTAATCGCGGGCAAATTTTGAGCATAAAAAAACGTTCTAACTTTCGATAAGCCGTTTATACTGTATCTTTTATTTCTGTAGCGAGAGGGGGGGCACGATCCCCCGACCTCCGGGTTATGAATTCCCATCTTAAATTTATAATTGCCTATAAATAGGCAGTTTCGAGATGCTTTACTAGTAAATCGTGTTCCAAAACGTGTTCAGTTTCGTGTTCACAATTAATATTAATATTAAGAATGGCAATTTAACAAAATATAGGATATCATTTGAACTAATTGAATTAAAGATTAAAGTGTGTTTTATACTTTTTTTACAAATGTTTTTCTTCGCCTGCTTTCTTAATATTTACAGCATTTAGATGAAATGATATCCTGTTTATGGTATTATAATCTAAATTTCAAAATTAATTCATGCGTGCCGTTGTTATATTCTCCAATTGAGGAGGTTCCAAATTCATAAGCGTAGCCAAAATTGATAGCATTGTCCAATAGACCAATAGTGGTAAAGACTGCTACGCTCTCATCAATTCTATAGTTGGTTCCAAGTTCAAATGTATCATCAAGGAGAAGAGAACCGGTTAAATCTATGGATAGCGGTGCCCCACTTACAAACCTTCCAAGTACGGACGGGCGTAGCTGTAAACGATCTGATATATTATAATAATATCCTCCGCCTACGAAGGCCGCGAGGTCGTCACTTGCCGCTACCGGGTCGGCACCGTCCTTTTCGTAACGGTCGTTCGCCAATACCCCTGGAGCGGAGAGAGTAACATAGTATTTTTCAGCTTTTAGGTAAAGACCCACTCCTACATTGGGGTTAAACCTGCTTACGTCACCCGTGAAAAGTGGGTCGTTCATGATACGCGTTTCGCTAAGGTTTACGTTTAAAAACGTACCGCCGGCCTTAAGTCCTGCATAAAGATCTAGGGTCTCGGATAGCTGCAATCTGTAGCTGAAATCGGCATAAAGATGGGTCTCGCTCAATACAAAAACCTTGTCGTTCACTACGCTTATTCCCATACCAACGTTGTTGCCGAGTGGGGCGTTCAGGTTAAAGGTCTGGGTCTCTGGCCCATCTTGTACACCCGACCATTGGCTGCGTACGCCAAGAAGGGCGTCCACCGTTCCTTCGGTACCCGCGTAAGCGGGATTGATGATACTCATATTATAGCGGTATAATGTAAAATGCGGATCTTGTTGTGCAAGGCTACCTGTTGTAATAAAAAGGGCGGCCAAGGTTAAAAATGATATAATTTGTTTCATATTTTTTTTAGTATGGAATTTTTTGAACGTGATTTTGGTCTTAGTAGTTGATGTATATCCAACCGGTTTTGGCAGCCTCGGTCTGTGACCCTGTCTCTATTACATAGTAGTACGGACCAGCGGGCAGTTTATCGGAGCCTCCAAAGACATGCTTGCCATTAGATATACCGCCCCAGTTGTTGCTGTAATTCTCAGCGGTGAATACTTCACTTCCAACACGGTTGTAAAGGTGTACGATGTGGCCTGGATAAGCATCAAGGTTGTCAATGACCCATGTATCGTTGATTCCATCACCATTTGGCGAGAACCCCTTTGGTACGTTGATGGTAGTATTTTGTGCTGGCACTGAATTATCTACCACGTTCACTGTTCTTGTAACCTCTACTGCATTATTTCCTGAGGCACTTGTAGCGTTGTAGGTAATGCTATAATTTCCTACGGCATCAACAAATGTGGTTGCATCTATAGTTACGGTTGAACCATCGTTTGCTGTAGCACCTAATTCAGAATATCCTGCTCCTAGTTCAACGATCTGTGGGTCGGCTCCTATAAGGGTAATTACCGGTGCAGTGGTATCTACTACATTTACTGTTCTAATGACTTCCGTTGCAGTATTCCCTGAGGCATCCGTGGCATTGTAAGTAATGCTATAATTTCCTAAGGTATCAATAAAGGCATCCTTATTTATTACCACTGTGGTACCATCATCTGTAGTTGCTCCTAATTCAGAATAACCAGTTCCCTGTTCTATAATCTGTGGATTGTCTCCTGTTAAGGTAATTACAGGCACGGTAGTATCTACAACATTTACTGTTCTAATGACTTCCGTTGCATCATTTCCTGAGGCATCTGTAGCGTTGTAAGTAATACTATAATTTCCTACGGCATCAACAAATGTGGTTGCATCTATATTTACAGTTGAACCATCATTTGTAGTAGCACCTAATTCAGAATAGCCTGCTCCGAGTTCAAAGGTCTGTGGATTGTCTTCAGTTAGAGTTATTACTGGTGCGGTAGTATCTATAACATTTACTGTTCTAACTACTTCCGTTGCGGCATTTCCTGAGGCATCTGTAGCGTTGTAAGTAATGCTATAATTTCCTACGGCATCAACAAATTCGGTTGCATCTATGTTTACGGTTGAACCATCATTTGCAGTAGCACCTAATTCAGAATATCCAGCTCCGAGTTCAACGGTCTGTGGATCGTCTTCAGTTAGAGTTATTACTGGTGCGGTAGTATCTATAACATTTACTGTTCTAACTACTTCTGTTGCAGCATTTCCTGAGGCATCTGTGGCATTATAAGTAATACTATAATTTCCTACGGCATCTACGAATGCGGTTGCATCTATAGTTACGGTTGAACCATCATTTGCAGTTGCACCTAATTCTGCATAGCCTGCTCCTTGTTCAACGGTCTGAGGGGCGTCTCCCGTTAAGATAATCAACGGTGCTACACCATCTATAACCAAGGCTTTGTTGGTACCTAGTGTATTTGCTTCTCCAGGTTCAGGTAAATTTAGAAAAGCGGCGTTACCATTACCATTTTTTATTGTTCCGCCATTGAGAGCTAGGGCCGTTGCTGAAACATAATCCAGGTCCGCGCTTATATCGCCACCTTGTATGGTGTAGTCAAAGGATAGGGTTGTGGTGCCTGATCCACTGGTATAATCAACAACCTGGTCGGTTGCCCCGGTCTCTAAAGTAAGTTGGGGTATACCGGTAACCGTAACGGCTTCATCAAAGGTGATTTGGATAGGTATAATTGTACCGATGCCGTAGATGTCATCAGCGATGGACGATGTGACATTGTTAATGGTTGCCAAAGTGGTAATGCTTTTGAAGCCCGTCCAACCAGCATTGACATAAGCAGCTTCTGATCCAAAAGGTATTATTAAATCAATGTCGGGTCGTCTGTCAGAACTATTATTACCTTCAAATGCATCGGCGGGTAGGATGGCCGGTGTTTTACTCAACGATGTTATTTCGTTCAATGGAGTATTATAGAAAACTTCGCCGCCGATAGCGGTAACACTGCTAGGTATGGTAACACTGGTTAACTGAGTATCTTGAAAAGCCAATTCACCGATAGAAGTAATACCATTGTGAATGTTGACATTGGTCAACGGATTAAAAGTAAAAGTACTGTTACTGATAATGGTAACATTGTTGGGTATGGTGAAACTGGTGAATTCATTTTCATAGAAAGCATAACTATCGATGAAGGTAACACTGTTGGGTATGGTGATACTAGTCAATTTATTCACTCCGAAAGCACTATTACCTATAGTGGTAACACTGTTGGGTATGGTTACACTTGTCAATTCATTCCTAGCGAATGCAAGGAAATTGATAACGGTAACATTGTTTGGTATGACTACAGCGGTCAATTTATTATTAAAGAAAGCTCGGTCACCGATAGAGGTAACACTGTTGGGTATGGAGATACTTGTCAATTGATTATTTTCGAAAGCACTATTACCAATAGTGGTAACACTGTTGGGTATGACGACACTGGTCAATCGATTCTCATTAAAAGCACCATTACCGATAGTTGTAACACTTTTGGGAATAGTGACACTTATTAATTGGTTATAACCGAAAGCATAATTCCCTATAGAGGTAACACTATTGGGAATGGTGACACTAGTCAATCGATTTTCATAGAAAGCACCATTACCGATAGTTGTAACACTGTTGGGAATAGTGACACTTGTTAATTGGTTATAACCGAAAGCATAATTCCCTATAGTTGTTACACTGTTGGGAATAGTGACACTGGTCAATTGGTTATAACCGAAAGCTTCATTACCTATAGTGGTAACACTATTGGGAATGGTGACACTGATCAATCCCTTAAAAATGAAAGCATTATTACCGATAGCGGTAACACTGTAGCTATTTCCGTTATCGATAACAGTGGCGGGTATATTAACAGACACACCATTAGCTCCGGTATAATTATATACTTGAACAGTTAAAGGAGCGGTTGTCGAGGTAACTTGATATTCGATGCCATTGACATCAGTAAAATTTTGTGCCAGGCTTATTGCAGCACAAAACAAAAAAAATAAAAGCGTAAGTTTTTTCATGATATTAATTTAATAGTAGATGGTTTTTAATTGTGTTAGTTTTCATTGATGGAATTTCTTTGGATTGAGTTTCATCACCGGAACATTTTTTTTTTGGCTTTCGAAATTAACGACGCGCAGTACTGTATTATTGGCGGTATTGAGGCGTAAATGGGCATATTTTTAAGAAATGTCGTGAACGGTATTGTTTTTGTCGTGAACGGTTTATCAGAATTTTAATTAAAGAAAAAAGGCAGCAGTATATGTGCTATTTTTGATTGGATAAAAAAAGGCTGTTTTATATTTGTTGCCCCTTTCTGTCTAATACCAAATTTTGAAAAAATTACTTTTTGCTTTTTTTGTACTTTGTAGTATGCTGCTATGGTGTCAGCAAGAACCTTCTATCTTAATTAATAAAAGCATATACTCTTCTAGAGACGGGTATTTAATTTCTAATCCCTACCATTCTATTTATGATTCCATGGGCTGGCTTTGGGTGTTAGGTGAAAACAAAATATCCAACGAATATGTTTTTGGGGATAAAGAAATCATTATACAGCGCTTTGATGGAGCCATATTTTTTAACTTATCACTACCAGATACTTTTGATAAAAGAATAAAAGAGGGACATTTTTTTAAGCATAAAGAGAAGGGGCTATATCTAAAGTTATATTATACCGATGATAGAGCAGAACTATTTTTTATAGATACAGAAACCTTACAAATCACTCCTGTAGATGCCTATAACCATTTAAGTAAAAAGTATATTATTTCTAAGGAATTTCAGGTAAATAATGAAACAAGACTTATTATTACTTCAGAAGAAAAGTTTTATAGTGCAGTATTGGTTGGATTAGGATTACGCATTCTAGACTCTATCCCTTTTGATAGACCTGTTAAAAATCCATTTTTGGAAGAAATTAGAAATACTGAAGCCTCAACCATTGTAAAATTGTTATTTATAAAAGAGGGTATACTTTTAAATAAACAGGGAAAGATTACTAAGAAAATAGTCTCAACTGATTTTATAGATAACCAAGGGCATACTTTTTATCCCAATGAAATCCATAATAGTTTCGCAGTTAACAATGAGTACTTTTTTTACTTGGATGACTATGAGAACGTTTTTAAGTTCGACCCAAAAAACACAAAGTTTATTGAAATACCGAATACGAGCGAATCCTACGCCTTAAAAAAGGATATGGTATTTGATAATAATTTTGAAAACGGTTTTTTAAATGAGGTGGTAAGCGACTACAGTGAAGTTAAATTTTATGATTTTAATGGATTTCACCCGCAAATAACCTCAAAAATTCAAATTAAAAATTATTCCAAAACAGCCTACAACCAATTTGGTAAAGATTTAGTGGTTTTAAACGGAAATACGTTGGAGTCTTACGGTTTTATGAATAGTAAAATCAAAACTTTTCTTAGAGGAAAAAGTATACGGACCATAAAAAAATTATCTGAAAACAAATATATTGTTGCAACAGATACAGAGGGGGTTTATACTATTAACACTAAGGATAATACCGAGGAGAAAATAAAATTTACATTAGATAATAAGGAGATATCCATGAATTATTCCAGGGATATTTATGTAAATGAAGACCATACCATTACCATAAATGATTCTGATAATTTGTATACGACAGACGCAAATTATAAGGTAATAAAAGATAAAAGTTTAAAAATTATTGGTGAGGAAATCATAAAAATAGAGGACACCATCTTTACTGCCGATCAAAGGGGTATCATTTCTAAATTTAGTATCAACGAGAAAAAATACACCAAGATTCCGAACACAGAGAGCGTTCAAATAAGGGAGTTTGCTACAAACGGTACTCGTTTATTTGCGACCACAGTGGCTAACGGAATTTTTGAATACGAGAACGGCTCTTTTGAAACCCATGTGTTTGAAAATGAAAAAGCAGAAAATTTACTTTCTATAAATTACCTGCAGGATTATGGTATTCTCGTCTCTACAAAATTCGGTAAAATTTATACTTACGATTCGGATAAAAAGAGCCTTAAACTCTTATACGAAGACCCATTAAAAGCATCTATTGTGGGTATGGTTACGGATAATAGCAATAATTTGTGGTTGAATACATATGCGGGAATCGTTTCTGTAAATCGATCTACGCAAAAAATAGGACGGTATACCGTAAAAGATGGTGTTTACGAATTAGAAGGCAACAGGTACAGTACATATAAAAATCCAGAAGGAAATATTTGGATGGGAAGCTATAGGGGGCTTAGTTATTTTAACCCGAATGAATTAAGTACTATAGAGCTAAATGCACAACCTCAATTTACGTCCATCTCATATTTTGATACTGAATTAAATAGGTGGAAGGCTCATTCATCTCCCCGTTTTTTAGATAGTATTCAAACCATCAGTTTACCTTCTGAATATCAACGGTTTTCTGCAACTATGTCTGTTTTTGGCCAAATAGATCGTAACGATATAGCTTACAAATATCGTTTGTCAGAGAAAGGAAATGATTCGGATTGGTTTACAAGCTATCCCGGGAAAGAAATTTTATTTGCAAATTTAGCACCTGGTGAATATACCTTGCAAGTAAAAGCCGTTAGTGCTTCTAACGAGAAAATCGGGAATACTATTGAACTCAGAGTAATTTCCGAAAAAATCTTTTATAAGACTTGGTGGTTTATTTTAGCATTGATTCTGCTGGCTTTTGGTACTGTTAGCTACCTTTTTTATCAATATAAGGGAAGGCAAAAAATACTTGTAAAAAATGAAATTGCACTGAACGAAGCCAAAATTAAAACCTCGATGATGTTAGAAATTCATCACCGAATTAAAAATAATCTCCAAATAGTATCAGGTCTATTGGGTCTGCAAATGATTAATAGTGCAAACGAAGAACTAAAATTAAAATTACAGGATAGTCAAAGTAGGATAGAATCAATAGCAGGTATTCATAACCTACTGTATAATTCCGATAATTTTGAAACATTATCTTTTAAGCAGAATGTAAACAATATAATAAAATACTACCAGATTTTATTTCCAAAAAAGGTGATTTATACATTGAATTTTGATAGTTCTATGCTACCTATAGATAAGGCCACGCCACTTTCACTTTTATTAAACGAATTAATAAGCAATTCTCACAAACACGCTTTTTCTGAAGAAGAGCAGCCAGAGATACATATAAATTTTATCAAGACCGATGCTAATTACGAGTTTAAATATTTAGACAATGGGAACTTTAAAATGGAGGGAATTAAAAAAGAATCTATGGGAATGAAAATCATAGAAATGATGAATACACAATTAAAAGGGGATTTGAAAATAGATAATTCCAATGGTTTTAAATGCACATTAATTTTTTCGTAGATAAATATGGTCAAAATTTACATTTTAGAAGACGAGATAATTACCCAGGAGCTATTGAGACAAACTTTAGAAAGTCTAAAGTTTGAAATTTGCGGCATGGCAACAGATGCAGAAACGGCATTAGAGGAGATACAAGCATTAAAACCGGATATTGCTATAATAGATATTAGGGTAGAAGGGAACAAGACCGGTATTTGGCTGGGAAATCAACTGACGATGCCGTTCATATATTTGACCGCATTCAGTGATTCGGAGACCATAAAAAAGGCAATAATCACAAAGCCAATTAACTATCTAGTTAAGCCATTTAATACAAATGACTTATATATTGCCGTAGAACTAGCGATTAATACCATTCAGAATACCGCTCAAATTATCGTAAAGGAAAAAAACAAAAACAGTGTAATTCTAGAGGAACGTATCTTATTTGCAAAAAAAGATGATCAGTACCTAACGTTGTATTTAAAGGATTCTGTGAAATTAATTCGTTCTAGTATTTCAGAATTTATGAAACAGGTAAATTCTACTTCATTTTTACAGGTACATCGATCATATATCATAAATAAAAACCACGTGACTGGTTTTGATAAAAAGAAGATTACGATTGCCAATAATAACATTCCTATCTCAAAAACTTATGTTAAAGAGGTTATGGATGAGATTTCTAAATCGATGCATCACTGAGAATTTTGTATGGTTTTATTCTTTCTTTCTCAAAGCTAAATCCATAAGAGTTAGCGACTTAATAAATATACACAGATCTTTGGTCTTAGCTCTAAAGTCCAAATTACGTTTAGCATCGATGAAAAAGCAGCAAGTCGAGCATCTTTAATGTTCTCTAAAACAATAAGATATGAACACTCAACAAACTGCTTACCCGAAGTTATATATTGGTATCGATATTCACAAAGGAAGTTGGAAAGTACATTGTGCAACAGATCTGTTCGCTGGTAAGTCTTTCAGTATGTCACCCGACCCAAAGCAATTACATAGTTATGTTTCAAAACATTTCAAGGAGTATGAAGTTACCGTAGCTTATGAAGCTGGTTGTTGCGGTTACCACGCTCATCGTTGTTTTGAGAGTTACGGTTGGCGAAGTCTGGTAGTCAATCCAGCAGACATTTATAGAAAGGGCAAAGAGAAACATACCAAGACCGATAAGATAGATGCGCAGTTGATAGCGAGAGAATTGAAGGATAACCGATTGCAGAGTATCATAGCGCCTGACAGGAAACGTGAAGAACTTCGTAGTCTGTTCAGACGCAGAAATGACCTTGTAAAGGATTTCAGAAGGGTCAAGAGCTATATAAAGATGCAATTGTTGTATTTCGGAATCAGGGAACCTGAAGAGTTCGACAATGACCATTGGAGCCATAAGTACAGAAATTGGTTAGATGATATAATGTTCGAGTACCCAACGGCGAAGGCCACATTAGAGAGTAGAATGCGTTTCTTCCGTTTTGTGGACCAAGAGCTTCGCGATGTGTCCACACAGCTAAGAAGGTACTGTAAAGTGAATTATAAGAAGGATTATCTATTACTGAGAAGTATACCTGGTATCGGAGGTATCGTGGCCTGTGGCATATTATGTGAACTAGGGGATTTAAGACGTTTCAACAACATTAAACATTTGGCAGGTTACGTAGGTCTGGCACCAAGTATGTATCAAAGCGGAAACAGTCAAAGGACAATGGGAATGACCCTGGACTTGCAACAAAAAAGTGGACATTTAGTTAAGAGTCATGCTGCTATTTTTTGATTAGACATTTCGGTTTCAAATTCTTCTATTGTTTTATACCCCAAAGTGGAGTGTATCCTTCTTCTGTTATACCAGGTCTCGATCCATTGAAAGACGGAAAGTTCAGCTTCAGATCTGTGGTCATAGCTGTGTTTGTACACCCATTCCACTTTCAAGCTCTTAAAGAAACTTTCGGCCACTGCATTGTCCCAACAATTACCCTTCCTGCTCATACTTTGTTTTACGATCCCATCATAACTTTTAATGATATTGGTGAATCTACAACTGGCATATTGTGACCCCCTGTCCGAATGGAATATGAGTTCTTTCGTAATGGACCTTTGCTTGACCGCCATGTTCCAAGCTGGATTAATGGTGTTGTCCGTACTTAGGTCATCGCTCATCGACCATCCTACGACCTTTCTGTTGAACAGATCGATTATTACAGTTAAATACATCCAGCCTTGTTTGGTCTGTATATAAGTCATATCGGACACCCAAACCTGGTTCTCTCGGGATACCGTAAAGTTCTGGTTTAGGATATTAGGGGCTATTGGATAATCATGGGCCGAATCTGTCGTAAATCTGAACTTGCGCTTTCTTCTGGCCAATAGGTTATTGGCCCTCATTATCCTGGCCACCCTGGGCCTAGAGACACGATGCCCTTTTTTTAGCAGTTCCACTTTGATCCTGGGTGCGCCATAACTCTCAAAGCTATCTTTGAAAATATCACGGATAGCCAATGATATGGCCTCGTTCTCGCACCACCTCTTGGATGGCCCCCTGACCAACCAATTATAATACCCGCTTTTACTTACATTGAACATTTTGCACATCCTCCCAACTGGAAATTTGAATTTATGGTGTTTTATGAACCTATATTTTTCCTGTCGCCCTAGGAGAAGATGGCTATTGCCTTTTTTAGGATATCGCGTTCAATCTCGGTATCCCTTAATTTTTTCTTCAACTCCGCAATCTCCTTCTGTTCATCGGTCAATTTTGGGTTTCCCTTTCCCGGAAAACTGTTTTTTCCATAATCTTGGGATTCCCTTCGCCATCGGCTCAGTACCGAAGTGGGGATGTCCAGTTCCCTACATATCTCCACAACACTGCCACGGGCATAGCTCAGTTCCACGGCTTTTTCCTTAAACTCTACACTGTAATTCCTTTTTTCTCTTGACATGTTTCAAAGTTAATTTAAACAGCCAACACACTCTTATCTTATCGTCCAGTTAAATATAGTAAGTCCACCCCACGTGCAAACCGCTTATTGAGAAGTTATTTTGTAGAGGCATCTTGGCAAGCGATACGTGCAGACCCCGTAATGCAGGCCTACTATCGTAAACATCAAGGCAAGAACGTAAAAAGTATCATTGTCAAAGTAGCTAGAAAGCTACTAAGTAGAACCTTGGCGGTAATTAAAACAGAAGTTCCATATACCATTGGGGTTATTGAATAATAAGTAGAAAAACTAATAAAATAAAAATCATAACAAAGCTCTAATATAGTAGTGAGAACCGTATCACAAAACAAAACCCGTGACCTGTACTATTTAGGATCACATTTTTAGCAAGTGACCGGTTTTATTATAATTTATAATCATACAGATGCCGGTGACGTTTCAAGTTTCGAACCGATCACACATAGGAGTGCGAGCAAGTTATATTAAAAGAAAAAAAGGTGGTTTAAGGCAAAAAAGAAAATATTAATTAACTTTAAGAAACTGGACTAAGGCTTTTCATAGGAGGTTGTGTTGGGCATAGTTTTTATATTTTGTTAATCTTTTCAATCAGCTTTTCGATTACCAATTCAAATTCGTCATTTGTCACAACTGATGTAAATATTATTTTATTTTCTTTCAAAACATTGAAAGCTAAACCTACGTTCAAAGTATCATTTTTAAATGCTTTATAAATTCGATATTCTCTGTACGGCAATTCAATTTCGAAAGTCCTTTCATATCTGAAATCCGGTGAGATATATTCCTCGAAATTGTGTCCAGCAATATAGCTTAGAAAATATTCGTCCATATCATCTAGGTCTGATATTGGATGTATGTAAGTGGAAGAAACAAATCCACCAATCATTTTATTATTCTTCCAAAGTTCTGATTCGTATTCATAAGTGGTTTCCTCTGTAATTGTATCAAATGCCTTTGAATAAATGTGCTTTTTGAATTCAACTGTTTTGAGATATTCTTTAGAAAGAATATTTTCTTGTAAAATCATGTTTTTCTTATCGGACTCTTGAAATTTTATTTTTTTATCCGTGTCCGCGCAACTTGTTAAAATCACAAGTAAAAAAATTAAGCTAAAAACTTTATTTATTTTCATTCTCTCAAATTATGCCCAACGTCTCTGTATATGGCTCGTAGCGTGCAAATTATGAAATTATTTTCGGATTGAGCACGAGCCGAATTTTTTAATTTTCTTATAATCTTTTTTCTCAATAAGCCAAATTAAAAAATTTGGCGGACTTGCAAATATGCCTTAACTTCGTTTAAGCAACTGACTAGCTATGAGCTATATACGTTGTTGCCAGTAGTACTTTTACGCGTTCTCCTTCCGATTCAATATTGGTTTATGCTTTCTAATCAAATGTTCTTCGAGTTCAAATCGTCCGAACGAAATTGGCATAGTTTTAATGGAACAAGAGTTCAAATATTTGGTTAACTCTAAATCTTCTTTATCGCTAAAGTATCTTTTTCGTCCATTGATAGTTTGCAACTTAAAACCTAAAATAGTTTCGCCCAAATTTCTACGAACAGCGGAAAAATAGGTTCTCCCAGAATGAGTTGCGTGTCTTTTGAAAACGTCTGAACTTTCTCCGATATAGATATGTCCGTCTTTTTTATGCTCAATCCAATAAATTCCAGCTCCGTTATTTATCTTGCCTGAAGTCCAACCGAAATTCTTTATTTTGGTAAACTCCTTTTCTCCTTGCTCGATTATTTTCGAATAATTTTTTTGAACTTCTGTCCACAACTTTTCATTAGCTTTTGCCTTGAATAAATTTCTCTTACCTTTTTGAAAATTATTCAGATTTGTTGGGAAATTCATTATCGTAAATTCCTCTAATTCTTTTCGTCCGATTGAGTTATTTATCGTTCGGAATTCAAAATCTTCTAATTTTAGTTTTTTTGCCAATCCATTTGATTTGACGTAGTTTTTAAAAAATGTCGAAGTTTTTTCTTTTGCGTGTTGTTTTATTCGGTTGGACAGATTTTTACCTTCTCCTGTATAACTCCAATTTTCATTTTTGTCCGTTATCAGATAATTTCCATAACAATTTTCGCAAACAGTTCCGAAATTTGTCGGTTTAATTTTAATCAGCATAAGTAAACCCGCTGATAAAATCAAATCAGAATTCTCTTGACAATATTTCCAATTAATGTCCGGCATTTTTTTGTATTACTGGCAACGTTTAGTATAACCGCAGTTACGGGATTAAATTTAATGTTTTTCGGATAAGCACCGACGGTAGCAATTACGCGTGGATTCGGACGCAGTCGAATCCGCCGTAATTGCGGTTATACATTGTGTGTGCCCAGCATGGGCATCTTTAAACTATTAGAAAGATAGTTTATTCATCTAGAGGGTGCAAGTCCCTTATG